>ENA-UOOA01000153-UOOA01000153.1-human-gut-metagenome-genome-assembly--contig:-P61old-NODE-153-length-152998-cov-32.032581_pt1 | contig 152998 bp, 130 predicted proteins | sample MGYA00242467_ERZ724014 | MGnify/ENA metagenome assembly ERZ724014 | reverse complement strand
CTGGCTACGAAACACAAGGTCGACTTGTGGACACTTTGTTAACAACTGAATAAGTTGATATATTTTTATTGGTATGCGCTGGTAGCTCAGCTGGATAGAGTGACTGGCTACGAAACACAAGGTCGACTTGTGGACACTTTGTTAACAACTGAATAAGTTGATATATTTTTATTGGTATGCGCTGGTAGCTCAGCTGGATAGAGTGACTGGCTACGAACCAGTAGGTCGGGGGTTCGAGTCCCTTCCAGCGTACCAAAAAGTCCCGTAAACATTGCGTTTTCGGGACTTTTTATTTTTTATATTCCAATAACAACTTGCTATCAAAAAACCAATAGGTCATATAATATGTATAAAATTGGTTTTATGAATTCACTTTATCGCAGACATATTTACAACATATTTAGCACTCAAAATTTCCAAATGACTCCTATTTGACTCCCTCTGATTTTATATTGAAGTAAGCCATAAACTTAACGGCTTTCAATACAATGTTATAATGTAACTGTTAACGATATTTTACATATGGGGAGTGATATAATCGAACCGTCAGATAAAAGCGTTTCAAAGCTGAGTGCCGCATATGATATATTTATATGCTGATTTGTATTGTTGCAAGTATGATTCCGCTTGCGATAAAATCAAATAATATTATCTTAATTGCAATTGATAAAATTACGGTTGCCGTTTTTATCAATTTGCGAGATGATTTTTGAATTGTTTCGCCTTATTGTAATGTCATAATAGTTGCCACGATAAAGAAAATCACTAAGCTTTATATAATTTATTTCATTTGGCAAATTTGGTTTTAGTATTAGTTCTTTGCTTTTTTTATCAACGGAAATTCCCATAATACCCTCAATAGTTTGCGATATAAATGTGAATGAAATTTCGGGATAATCACCGTTTGCGCCTTGACTTTTGTGCTCGTGAGGCAAGTCTTTTTTGGAAATTATATATTTCATAAAATACCACGCATGCTCATATTCGTTATTGACGAAGAATAAATCCGGAAGATATGTAAGACTTTCTATATTGTCAGACATTGTTTTTTTACTCGATTGCATTTTGAAAATATAATCAAGAAGCTTGTCATTTCGTTTATCTCGGTAACTTAAATTTTTCAGCGGTATAAACTCGAGAGTTTCCGCACCGCAAAGCTTGCCCGATTTTTTTGTCCACTTGTAATGCTTTTTCTTTTTATCATCTATTGCATAGCAAAACATATCCGAGCCGTCAACAACAGACCATTTCTCATTGAAATATTTTTTTAATTCTTTTGCACGTTCAGCCTGCTTTTTTGCACCTTCTTTATTTCCTCTGACAAGTAAGATTTTTGAATAACTTAACATAGCCGAATACATAGCAGCTATGCTGTCGCCTGCTTCAACCGCATAAAACCCTCGCTCATTATATGTCGCCGAGCCTTCAAATATATCACCTTTACCTTCGGGTATTCCGTTTTTTACATCAAAAACAATGCCGTCTTGATTATCGATAAAGTCACCCATAATTTTGTCTGCAAAAAGTGCAATGCTCTTGTCGGTTATATATCTTTCATCACCTGTCCACGAATACAGCTTATATCCAAGCTCTACAAGTTCAAATTGCGAAGTGATTTCCCTCACAAAATGTCTTAAATTAGGTGTATCCATGTAATAAGGCGTATGGTCAAAGTTAAAAGACCATAAAGCGTACCAGCCTGTTTCCTCGCTTGCCGAGCTGACAAAGGCGTGATACATTTGGTAAACTTCATCATAAAGACCTAACATAACGGCAGGAATTGCCTGATGAACAAAATCACGAATATAATAGGCGCTTCGGTCATAATATCCTGCCCAAAATGCCGAACCGTATTTTTTAGGTTTAGCCCAATCCTCGTTAGGCTCGTTAATTACCTTGCCGTCTGGACCGTACCATTTGCCGCCGTCGCCTTTATTTATATCGCCGTTTTCTTTGCCGCTTACAACGAATTGTGCCGTCTTTTTTACTGCCCAATTAAATGAATTTTGCAACATTTTATTATCACTTATCAATTTCATAAGCGTTCTCCCGAATAAATTTGTTTATCATTAAGATAATTATATCATTCATATAATCTTACATCAATAAATTTGCAAAACTTATAAAAATAATAAAATTATATTATTTTAGGTTTATGTTTAATTTCATTGTTTGAATATATCTGAGCAACTTGATTTACTGATGTTGAGGAATTTTATATAATGTAATAAGATATATATTCAAAATGAGAATTTTACAGTAAAAATTGAACGCATTACATCGTCTCTCCATCCGCCTTACCATGAAAATAACAGCGGTCACAAGCTTGTTGTGATGAATTATCCAAAAATTTTAACACCGGCAGAATATAAAATGTTTTTTCAAGAATTGAAAAACACTGTTATGAAAAATGTTGTAAGCAATCACAGTTAAATTATATTTTTAAAAATTTATACAGCAATAAACGCTCAAGGATGTTCAGTCCTTGAGCGTTTGTTTTGTCATCACGCAGTGAATTTAATTATGTTGTTTCTTTGCTCGGTTTCCTTTTCCGTTATCAAATTACCCATAGCATTTGCAACCGTTTGTTGCATTGAATCTGTTACATGCATATAAGTATTCATTGTAAAACCTGCATCGGTGTGTCCAAGCATATGTGATACCGTTTTAATATCCATTCCTTGTTCAAGCGATAAGGTTGCGAAGCTGTGTCGCAAATCATGAAAGCGTATTTGCGGTACACCTGCTCTCTTTTGCATTCGATGTAACTTCCGTGTTATTGATGACGGGTCACGCAAGCCGCCTGTTATCGGTGACGGAAAAATCAACTTTGTGTCAGTTCTTTGACGACTATGCAAGATAAGCAGTTGATTAAAGCACTCATCACACAGTACAACTTTTCTGATTGACGCCGCTGTTTTAGGTGTTGTAATTTTGAGTTCGCTCTTAATTCTTTGCACTTGCTTGTTTACGGATATTGTTTTGTTTTTCAAGTCAAGATCATCCCAAGTCAGTGCAAGTATTTCGCCAAGTCGTAAGCCTGTTGTGATTTCAAGCAGGTAAAATTCATAGCAACCCGAATCCTTTGTTTCTTGCAGAAATGCCGCAAGTTCATTTGCTTTCAGTGTTTGCATTTCTTTAGGTTCGTCTTTTGGTAATTGAACTTTCTTACATGGATTAATTGGTATAAGTTCCTCATCTACCGCTTTTTGCAAACAGGTTTGAAGTGCGATTTTAATATCTTTAACTGTTTTAGCCGACAAGCCTTTACCTTTCTTTTCAATATTTCTCTTGCGGCCGCTTGTGAACATTTTCATTAAAAATTGCTGACAAGCCACAGTCGAAATACTTTTTATTTTCATTCCGTCAAGGTTTGGCAATATGTAATTATTAAAATAGCCTTTGTAACTGTTCAGCGTATATTCTTTCATACTCGCTATGCAAAAGCTTTCAAACCACACTTTCGACCACTCTTCGAGAGTCGGTTCGGGATTGGTAAGGAAATCGCAACGGTTCATTATCCGCTGTTGTTTTTCGTTTTCAGCTATCGCTTTGTCGAGCTTTTCCTTGCATTCTGCTTTGGTTTTGGCAAGCACATTTTTACGCACTCGCTTACCGTTTTTGACCTCGCCTGTATAATATCGACCTTCCCATCTGCCGTCTTTTCGTTTGGTAATACTGCCCTCGCCGTTATTTCTTCTTGCCATATTCTCACCTCCAATCTGTATTTTTCAACCACACAATACCACAATGTTTTTTCAATAGCCAGATAATTATCTTTTAGATTTTTCATCAATCCATTCCTTAAGTTGTTCTTTTGGAATGGATTTTCTTCTGCCTAACTGAACAACGGGGAACGATTTATCTTTTTCAATCAGCTTATACAAACTGACATTTGATATGCCGAGTACCTCTGCCGCTTGATTGACTGATAGCATTACTGGCATTTCATCAAAGTTTTTATACACTTTATCACCTCCGTTTCTTTGCTCACAGGCTTGCACAAATCGCCTGTAAGTCGTTTTTAGTTTTAGTCCGACGAGTTACTCTATTTTAGATAGAACTCGTCAATTTTTGCTTACAGCGTTGCTAAAATTTCTTAATTTTCAATCATCATACGGCAACACTCAAGTGAATACGCAAAAGCCTTGATTTTCTGCAAAAAACATCCCTTACTGCATACGAATTTGGAATCATACGCAAAAGTATTACGATTTGAAAAGCCGACAGGCTTTGCCGGACGGCGTTTTCGGGCATTTCAATGCCCGAAAATCATACCCCTTTATCCTGCTTAAAAATCGACGGCTTGAAATTCGCTTCAAAACCCGCTCAAAAGAGCCGAGATTTCATCCAAAACCGCATCAAAATTCTATTCCAAAAATGCAAAAGAAAAACGCCTTTTTCAACTTTAGGCTTTTAGATTATTTGTCATCAGCTCTTACAGTGGGGTACACTATATTTGATGAACTGTGTAGATATTACTTTGCTGTGCGTTTTCAAAAAATCTTTGAGTGATATCTATGTAGCCTTTTTCTTCGAGCGCCTTAAGCGTGTTTCTGCAAGTGGTCGGACACATATTGCACTTCTTAGCCATCTTCGGAACAGACCAAAAACTTACGCCTTTGCTGTCGCCAACCGAAACAAGAAAACAGTAAATCATAAATTCGTGCGGCGAAAAGTTTTCATCAAAGATTTTGTTCGGCATATAGTAAACCTTGCCGTCGGTTTTGTAATTTTTATTTGCGTACATTTTGAACCTCCTTCCAAATTATTCGAGAGAATATTTTTATAAAGTGAAAACCAAAAGAAAAAGTGCTTAGAAAAAAACTCCCTCTACTATACGGAGAAAAATTTTCATTTTGTTCGGGTGTTTTGCAAAATTCTTTACACCTTGTTTACATTTGATTTCACCACAGCAAAAAAATACCCCTCTATAATACAGAGAAAAATTCGAGTTTTATTGATGTGTTTTTAGAAAAATTTACAAATTATTTTAACGCAAGAGAGGTTTGTACCTAATTTGCCTTGCAGGTGTTTTTTATATGAATTATTTTAAAAATTTATGTTATATTTCAAATGTTTTTTTGCGTTTTTATATGCTAAAATTATTTTGGAGGATTTAGTGTGAAAAATCACACTATCCGGATTGTATTGCCCTCAAAATTTGCCGATGGCATAATTTTGAGTTGCTGAAATCACCATTTACGCCTGTTCAGGCAACGCAGGTTATAGGGCGATTTTTAATAAACTATTTGTTGCCTGAAAGGCTATGGTGATTTGTATGAAAAAAATTATTGTGGTTTCCAAAACACATTTGGATTTAGGATTTACAGATTATGCAAAAAATGTTTATGATAAATATTTAAACGAATATATACCCGGTGCAGTTTCTCTTGCAAATGAAATGAATACCGAAAGCAACAAAAAATTTATTTGGACAACAGGCTCGTGGATTATTAAAGAGGCGCTTAAAAATTCAACTCTCGAAAATAAAGAAAAACTTATTAATGCCCTTAAATGCGGAAATATAGTTGCGCATGCTTTGCCCTTTACAACTCATACCGAACTTCTTGATGAGGACTTGGCAGAATACGCCATTTCTATTGTTGATGATATTGATAAAATCAGGGGTAAAAAAACAATAGCAGCAAAAATGACGGATGTTCCCGGTCATACAAAAGCGCTAATTCCTTATTTGCAACGTCATGGTATCAAGCTTTTGCATATAGGAGTTAACGGCTCATCTGCCCTTGCAGATGTTCCGCCATGCTTTTTGTGGCGATACAATGGCTGTGAGGTTGTTGTTATTTATTCCGGCGATTACGGCGGCGCTTTTTCTTGCGATTTGATTGAAGAAGTTCTTTATTTTGACCATACCCTTGATAATCGAGGTACCCCGTTGCCTGAAAAAATAACAGAAAAGCTAAATAAAATTGCCAATGAATTTCCCGGTTATGAAGTGCAGGCAGGTACCATGGATGAAATCGCACAGCTGTTATGGGAAAAGCGAGATAAATTACCTGTTGTAACATCTGAAATAGGAGATACGTGGATTCACGGCAGTGCGTCCGACCCTTACAAGTCTGCTGCCTTAAGAGAACTTATGGCATTAAAAAAATATTGGCTTGCTGAAAATTCAATGGTAAAAGGCAGTGAGGAATATAATGAATTTTGTGATGCTCTTCTTTGTATTGCCGAACACACCTGCGGCATGGATATGAAAAAATACTTTGCCGATTATGAGCATTATTTGAAACACGATTTTCAAAAAGCTATGGAAAAGGATGTTGTTAAAATTCATCATCCGTTCAGGGATTTTCCTCAAAATATTTACACTATTGTTGCACAGCATACAGGTGAATACAAGCAGGGATCTTATAAAACCGCACAAAGCAGTTGGGCAGAGCAAAGACTATATATTGATAAAGCGGTGAATGCATTAAGCCGAAATCATAAGGAAAAGGCAATACAGGCGTTAGGCAGGCTTATTGCAGGTAAGCCTGTTGAATCCGATGAAAGTTTTAATATAAAATTACCTATTATTTGCGGCAACAGTCAACTTAAAATAAATGAATACGGCGGTATAGAATTTCTTAGTATAAACGGAGTTGATTTTATCGAGGCAAATGAAAATCCCATAATTGAGTATCGCTCATTCTCCAAGGCTGATTATGATTTTTGGCTATCTCATTATTCAAGAAATCATAAGGAAAATAAAAGCTGGCTTTACGGAGATTTTGGCAGGCCGTTGTTGAAATATGTTGACGGAAAATATCCTACCGGCAGGTATTTTTATATATTTGAAAAAGCAGAAAAGTTTGACAACAGTACAGGTTGCTGCATTGTGGTTACATTAAAGTGTGAACAACGGCTCTGCGAGGAATTGGGAGCACCTAAAACAGTTCAAATTACATATAAATTAAGCAAGTACGATTTAAAGTTTAATGTTTCTTGGTTTGAAAAAGATGCAAGCAGGTTAACCGAAGCAATATATTTGCATCTTTATCCGCAAACAAATCAAATTATGCTAAAAAAATTAGGTGGCTTAATTAATCCTTTTGACGTTGTTGGTATGGGTGCAAAAAAATTGCACGCCGTTCAGTCTGTTCAATTTGAAAAAAAGGATAAAACAGTTAATGTTTATAATCTTCATTCACCTCTTTTTTCACTTGGTAAAGGTAAAATATTGGAATTTGATGATAAATATGAAAACCCTAAAAAAGACGGAGTTTCATTTGTGCTTTACGATAATGTTTGGGGTACGAATTTTCCTCTTTGGTACAGTGAAAATGCAAGCTTTGACTTTGTAATATCAGAATAACAAAAAACGGCACATACTGTTATCAGTGTGTGTCGTTTTTTGTGTTAATTTGAGCTTTTTAAAATTTTAATTTGAAATTGCGACAGCAATGAATTTCGTAATCCAAAAGCCGTACAAACGCCGACTGCTTGTTTTGCACACTCAAACGGTATACAAAATGGAGGTACTAATCCCTAATTTAAAATCAACCTAAATGGCATTTACAATGTTTTATACGAAAAAATAAGGAAAAGTGCAATCATGGCATCCTCGTTTATTTTATTCATTATTCGGCTGCTGCGCTGCTTTTGCCGTTGTTTTCCTCTTCGCTAAATTTTTCACGCATAGCAAGCACTTTTTCATGAACTTCTTCTTTTGTTTTTCCTGTTAAGTTGTAGAAGAAGAACGGAACACCTGCAAGGAACATCATAATACCGTGAACCACTGTGTAGAAGAACAAAAGCATAATCTTTGTGTGAAGACTTTGTTCTTGGGCAACTCCGTTAACAGCCTGTGCATATTCAATAATCGGAATTTTTGTTCCGTAAAGAATTTTAGGTGCAAGTGCAGATGCGATTGTTCCTGATACCATTGTGCCAATGCCGATAATAAATGGCAGAGAAGCGTCAAGACGTTTGCCTGTGTGAAGTTCAATATCTTCAAGAACATCTGCTTGAAACATTGTCGGAAGCAGGTTTGAAGCACCGAATTGTAAGCCGATAAGGAACAAGAAAACAACAAACACAATTTGCAGTGCCGAGCTTGGGTGTTTAAAGTAAGCGTAGCCTACTGCAAATGCCGCTGTGTTTGCAATGACGGAATAAATTCCGCTTGCAATGTAAAGCACTTTTGAGTTAAATTTTTTAAGCAAGAAGTTGATTATAAGCATACCGACTGCCGTTCCTATACCGGTAGGCAAACCGAAAAGAAGGAATTTGCCCGGTCCCAAAAGAGCTTCTGCAAGGAAAATGCCCATATATGTTGAAACGCCACGGAAGCTCTTTAAAAACTCTGAAATAATAATTGCCCAAGCGTACTTGTTTTTAATTACATCGCCGTATCCTTCAATAGGATTTTTCTTTTTATTGTTGTATGTAATTCTTTCTCTAACGGTTTTCATACCCAAAAGCATTGTTATAATTCCAAATACGCCACAAAGAGATGCTACACAAATGTAACGCAAGCCTTTGTCTTTAACCATAAATGCAAGAACAAGCTCAACAACAAGCGGTGCTGAGTTACCGACGGCTGAAACAATGCCTCTGAAAGACATTAAGGTGTCTCTTTCTTTCATGTTAGGCGTCATAACAATGGCAACTTTGTTAACACAGTCGCCAAAGTTTGTGCACACCGCCCAAGCAACAGCAACAGTTACAAGGTAAATCATAAGCGTGGAATTTGTAATTCCTTTAGGCGCCCAAAAAGAAAGAACAAGGAAAATGCCTGTTGGTATTGCTACAAGAAGTGCAAGAGGTCTGAATTTGCCGCTTTTTCCTGTTTTTCTGCCGTCAATATACATTGCAATAAAGAAATTAAGAATAAACGGAATTATCGATGTTAATGTATTAAATAACGAAACATCACTGTCCGGAAGTGATAAAACGTTAATTAAATAGTCGCTTCTGTAAGAACCTACAGCACCTGTCATCATTGTGTAGAAAAATACAGCCACAAGGTAAAGTATAAATTCCTGTGGTTTCAAGTATTTTTGGTTTGATGGTTTTAAAGTTGTTTCTGACATGATTTTTACCCCTTTATGTCATGAATTTATTAAACATTTTGCCATTTTATATTAAGTGTGGTGTTATAATCACGCTGTTTTTCATCGCCTATAATTGAAAGCACAAATGTTGTTAAATCTTTTAATTGCTCGTTATTTGCCCCTGCTTTCTTTTCAATTATTTTCAGCACAGGTTTAAGCCTTTTAAGAAGTTTTGACATTGCATCATACATCGGCGTTCCTTTAATATAAGGTTCATCGCCTACAAAAATATTGCGCACAAGTTCAACGCCAACATCTTTAACAAGTCTGTTTTCAATGCTTTTGTCAACTTTAAAGCATAACAATCTGCCTAATTTTTTAAGAGTCAGCTTTTGCAAAAGTTTGCCTGCAAAGGTAACAGGTTTTCGCAGTTTCTCTTTACCTTCACTGCCTCCGAATTTACCCATAAATTTGTCAAAATCATAAGCCATAGCGTCAATAATATCAGTTATCATTCTGTCAAATCGCCATTGCAAATATTCACTTGCTGTTTTTCCGCCTTTGTCCCAATCAAAATCATTAATTGTAAACGACTTTATGTCAATTTTGTTGTTAGGCGTAAATGTAACCTTTCTGTATGCACAAGGGCATCCTACAAAGCAACCGGTTTGCACATCTGTAATTGTGTTTCCGTTTTTTGTAGTGTAGTCGGTTACCGCCTGTGCGTGCATATGACCTGTAAAAATTAAATCAAGTCCTGCATCGGCAAATTGATTTGCACGCTTTTCCCAATCGGTAAGTTTTGCATCTTCAATAAAATTCATTACCGGTGAAAAAGGAAGCAGAGGGTAGTGAGTCATTGCAAATATGTAATTTCCGCTTTTATGTGCATCTTCAATTTGTTGTAATGCCCATTCCATTTGGTCATCCCAAAGGCCTTTAAAGCTTTTACAATCGCCGTCGCAATTTAATGCAAGCAAACGAATACCATCCGTTAACTGCACAACGTATGACATTGATTTTTTGTGCTCGCTTATTGCTTGGTCAAATCCGTAGTGGTGGTACATACCACGCAAATTTTCTCTGGGTGTTCCCTCAACAGGTATGCATTTATTACCTACAAATCCGCATGGGTTTTCTGCATAATCGTGGCGTGCAGTTATTAAATAAACGGTTTTGCCGTTTTTTTCAAGATATTCAAGTTTTTTTATAAAGCATTCATGGCTTGCCTGTTCGCCTCTGTAAACCAAATCGCCGGGGATAAGAATAACGTTTGTTTCTTTATCATCTGCAATTTGTTTAAAACCGGCATCGATAATAGCTCCTGTTTCCGCAACACATTTTTGGTCGGTTCTGCTTCGTTCTTCATACGCTTCACCTTCGGCCCCTAATGACGCTTCAAAATAATGTGGGTCGGTAACAAGAAAAAATGAAAACGGTTTTTCCATTTTGATTACCCCTTTTAGTTGTATAAGTATAAAATACCACTTTAAACAGTGGGCTTAAAGTGGCAAAATCACATACAATGTTTAAAAAATCACACTATACATTTCTTCTCGTCAGCTTTCTGTACGCAAGCGGTGAGTATCCTGTGGTTTTTTTAAAATTTGCGGAAAAATACTGTTGGTCGGTATATTGTAGTTTTTTAGCAATTTCGCCAACGCTTAAATTGGAATGGGCAAGGTACGCTTTTGCCGTTTCTGTTTTTCTTTCCAAAAAATATTGGTAGGGTGTTTTACCATACTTTTCTTTAAATATGTTTATAATATAGTTTTTAGAATAGTTTATGTTTTTGCATAAGTCGTCTAAATTAAAATTAGTTTCAACAGCGTCGTCAAGCTTTGATTTTATTATGTGCGGCAAATCTTTATTATCAAGTAGATTTCTGTTGTGTATGTACATAAATATTTCAATAAGCAGCACGGTTATTTTATCTACCATCAAATCATAAGGAATATCTTCTTTTGAAATTCTGAATATTTCTTCGAAATAATTTTTAACATTGCAATTTTTAAATAAATAGGTGTCTTCAGGTAAATAACAGTCAATAAAGCTTTCGGCAAGCTTTCCGTCAAAGGCAATCCAAAATTTGTGCCATGGGTCTTTACTGTCGGCAACATATCTGTGGTCGCTTCCAAGTTTTAAAAAGAAAATATCATCTTTTTCCGGGCGCAAATGCTGACCGTTAATATCAAGTGTGCCGCAACCGTCTGCAATAAATTCCAAAGAGCAAAGGTCTGAATTTGTTCTTATAATTTCGGTGGATTTGTTGCAATATGTTTCACCCACCATTCGCACAATAAGAGGTGAGCCTTCTTCAATGTAAGGAAAAAAGTTCTTAAAATCTTCAATCATAGTTATAATTTAAACATTTTCTTTAATTTTTTCACTGTTAATAAGCTATCGACAGTGATATTTTAATGATATAATAAATATTCAAATAAATCAAGTCTGTGAATTTTCTTAACGGAGGATAATATGTCAATCAATATTTTAAATAACATTTTTTCGCTCGAAATGCCAAACAGTCAATATGTTGTGGGAATTGATAAATACGGTTATAACCATTGCCTGCATTGGGGAAAAAAGTGCGATATTTTCGATTTTGAAATTGAAGATATAGGTGACGAAAATTCAAATCATTCCATGGCAGATGCATTTAAACAGGAATTAACGGTTTTTGGCGGCACAATGTATCGTGATTGTGGCATTAAAGCTACTTTTGCAGACAGATGCCGAGAAATTGAGCTTGATTTCGCAGGATTTGAAAATGATAATAATAACTTAAAATTGATTTTTAATGATAAACATTATCCTCTTTGCGTGTGTGTGAATTATCAAATTTGCAACAACAGTGATGTAATTACAAAATGGTATACAGTTGAAAATAAGGGCAATGAAAAAATTGTATTTGAAAAACTTTTTAGCGGCGAAATTTCTTTACCTTCAAAAAAGCCTTATGTTATTCAAAACACAAACGGTGCTTGGGCAGGTGAGTTTTTAAAAGCAAAAAGCACGTTGGAAACAGGCACACTTGTTTTTGAAAGCCGAAGGGGAACATCAGGACATAATCAGGCTCCGTATTTTATTGCATATCAAAACGCAAATGAAAATATGGGTGATGTATATTATGCCGCTCTTGCTTACAGCGGAAATTTTAAGGTTGAGGCAAGCAGGGATTTGTTCGGTACAACAAGAATATTAATGGGAATCAGTGATTTTGACTTTTCTTTTGATTTAAATTCAGGTGAGAGTTTTGAAACTCCAAAAATCTTTTGTGGTTATTCTTCTTGCGGATTCGGCAATATGTCTCGTCAAATGAACAAATTTGCCATTGAAAATGTGTTACCTAAATCATTTAATAAAAAAATCTTGCCGGTTCTTTACAATTCTTGGGAAGCAACAGGATTTGATGTTTCTGCAGCAGGTCAAATGAAATTAGCTGAAATTGCGGCAAAAACAGGTGTTGAATTGTTTGTTGTGGATGATGGATGGTTTGGCGAAAGAAATAGCGACGACGCAGGTTTGGGCGATTGGTTCGTTAATGAAAAGAAGTTTCCTAACGGTCTTGATGAATTAATTGACTATGTAAATTCACTGGGCATGGATTTTGGTATTTGGGTTGAGCCTGAAATGGTAAATAAAAACAGCGAATTGTTTCGTACTCATCCTGATTGGGCATATCACTATGATACAAGAACTCCACACGAATTACGTAACCAGCTTGTGCTTAATATGACAAGGAATGATGTTAAAGAATATGTTTTTAATTGCCTTGACAGACTTGTTTCAAATCATAATATTAAATACATAAAGTGGGATATGAACAGACCGTTTTCCGAAACGGGAGCAGAAAATCTTGAAAATCCTCAAATGCTTTGGTATAAGCATACAATGGCAGTTTATGAAATTGCAGACAGGTTAAAGGCAAAGCATCCTCATCTTGCTCTTGAAAGTTGTTCTTCAGGCAGTGGCAGGTCCGATTACGGCGCACTTTGCCATTTTGACCAGGTGTGGACAAGTGATAATACCGACGCTATAGACAGAATGGTTATTCAAAAAGGCTATTCTCTTTTAAACCCTATTAAAACAATGCGTGCTTGGGTAACGGATATTGCAGGCATTAATAAGCCGGCAAGTCTTGATTTTAGGTTTAATATTGCTATGCAGGGTGCACTTGGTATAGGCGGCAATTTAATCAATTATACCGATTCGGATATTGAAATTTGCAGAAAAAATATTGCCTTTTATAAGGAAATAAGAGATGTTGTTCAGTTTGGCAATCTTTATAGAATTATGGATATTGATGAGGATGAAATTCTTGTTAATCAGTATGTAAACGATGAGAAAACAAAAAGTGTTTGCTTTATTGCGGCAAACGGAACAAGATTTTTTAAAAAGAAAGTACCGCTTTTCTTTAATGGCCTTGCAGAAAATAAACGCTATGCTTTTGATTTTTGTAATATGCATTACGAAAAGGGCGGTGCATATTTAATGAATCACGGAATTGATATTGAAGCGCGTGGAGTAGATTATAATAAAATAATTGTTTTAGAAGAAGTTTAAACGGGTGCGTTAAAATTATGCGATTGATGAAAATGAAATTGTAAACCTTTTGTTTGCAATTAACCAAAGTGCTCTTTTAAATCTTAATTTGACACCCAAACTGACGGCTACACGATTATAAAATAATAAAAAATGGCAGCGCTAAATTAAAAACCATCTTAATTTTCGGAACACAATTCCGTTAAAAATGGTCTAATTAACACATTTAATCCAAATCACCACTGCTACGAACCAGAAGGTCGGGGGTTCGAATCCCTTCCAGCGTACCAAAAAGCCGTAGAACGCTTTTGCGTTTTACGGCTTTTTATTATGTTTAGGGTTGTAGGGATTCGAACACGAGTGTCCAAATTTTGAGCGAAGCGAAAAAATTTGGGAGAAAGGTCCAGTGGACCTTTCGATACTGAGTGACGAGCCCTTCCAGCGTACCAATAACAGGTAGATATCTTTTGATATCTACCTGTTATTTTTATGCCATGCACAATGGATTCGAACCCTGAGAGGGTGTGCGCAGCACACCGTATACAAAAACGGACGCACCACCGTACGGCAGTTTTTGAGCGGAGGAGCAGTGGAATGAGTAACAAATCACTTTTGCCTTATGTACAAACAAAAGTGGTTTGGAGCGATATGGAACTTGTGACGACGCGGAGGCTCCAAATTTGGCGAGCACCGCGAGCAACAAATTTGGGAGAAACAGTCCGGGGGACTGTTTCGTAGCGACTGCGCAAACTTAAAAATCCCTTCCAGCGTACCAATAACAGGTAGACATCGGCGCCTATGACACCTGCGGCCATCTGTGCAAATACTGCTACGCCAATACAGACCCGGCGCCGCCACGACCCCAGCTCGCCGTTTTTGCCGGGCGGCAGTCTGCCCGGTGACATGGTACACCAAGCCACCCAAACCAGTTGGCCGGATCCCCGGCTGCGCCTGGAAATCTAAATACAAAAAGCCCATATTTGGCTACGCCGTACGAACCGGCGTGGCCTTTTATTTTTCTATCCGTTGACACCCGGCTGAACTTCTTATATAATCAAGGTAGGATGGTGTGCCCGATTTTGGCAAATCGGCGCTATGGTGGGGTGAGCAAATTTCTCTCCGCCTGCACCGAGGGGGCGGATACCATCTGCCTGCCAACGCATCCGTATTGGCTTGCCACAAACCCGCTGCACAAAATAAAAACATATATTATGGAAGGTGAAATCATGCGTACCACATCCACACCCGGCAAACAAGCCGGCTTTTGGCACCGACTGAAAAATTCTACCATGCGGACCCCTTGGCACATTCTGCGCCAGCTGGCGCTGCTGGCACCCCTGGGCACGCTGTGCCTGCCTATGTTCTATGCCGGGCACAAGAATGTATCGCTGATCACCATCATTCTCTGCCTGTCCAACCACGGTGCGGACCTGCGACCCATGATAACCGATAAAGGCTACGGCTTTGCGGTGGCAGCCGTTTTCTGCGCGCTGGTGCTGGGAATCGCGGAACTGATCTGTTCCCTGTTCACCGCGGCCAAGGGCGGCGATCGGCGAAATATGACCGCCTTTGGGATAAACGCTGCCGTCTTTGCACTGGCGGCTTTTTTAGCCATTGGGTTCGGTGCCCGGGCCAAGGTCGGGTTGGCGGTGACCTTTGGCATTTACCTGCTGCAATTCCTGCTGCACACCAAAGTCAGCGGCAAAAAAATGTGCCCGGCTGCCGCAGGCGTAACAGCCCTGCTGGCGGTGCCCATTGTGCTTTCCCTTTGTTTCCTTTATAAGGCGCAACCGGCGCAATACACCGCGCCCGGCAGTGAGTCCGATGATGTACGGACGGTCACTTTTAATGTGGCCAGTGTGTTTGGCAACCGCTTTGACGATACGGACAGTATGACCCGCTGCGCGCGCTTTGCCGCCTATATGAACCAATGCAAGCCGGACTTGATCGGCACCCAGGAAATGAACATCTACTGGTATAAAGCGCTGCAAACCACCCTGCCGGACTACGACGCCTACGGCGTGCAGCGGGGCGGCGATGCTACGGACTGGAACAGCGAGATGAACCCGGTCTTTTGGAATAAAACCAAGTACACCGCTTTAGAGAAGAACACTTTTTGGCTCAGTGAAACGCCGAACAAAGCCAGCCGCTACACCTACACGGACGAAAACGGACAGCCCGGCCAAGCCGGCTGCTACCGCATTTGCAGCTATGTGGTGCTGCAAGACCGCACCACCGGCAAGCGGCTGCTGTTTCTCAACACCCACCTGGATAACGCCTCCCAGCAGGCAGCGGACTTTGGCGCCGAGGTAATCATCGAACACCTAACCGCCTTGCAAGCCAAGTACGGCAAAGATGCCGGCGTGGTGCTCACCGGTGATTTTAACGAAACGCAAGAGGACGAGGCCTACCGTCGAATCGCCGCCCGGCTGCAAGACTGCACCGACCCTGCCAAGAAAACCACCACCTACCAGGAGTGGGGCTACTGCGATACCGGAAGCGAGCCCATCGACTTTATCTTTACCAGCGGCACCGGCAGCAATTATACCGTCTTAAACGACCTGAGCGGCGGCTATGTGTCCGACCACTACGGAGTCTACACCAACATTCGTTTGTAAATCTAGAAAACGCACCCGACTTGGAAAAGTCGAGTGCGTTCTTTTTTATTCCACCGTTGTCGATCGTCGGGCCTTGCGCTGCAAAAGGGCAAAAGCCACCAGACAGATGGTCACGGACAAGAGAGAACCGACTGCGGTAGCCAGCCCCATCGGGAATAGGGTGCCCGGGAAGCGCAGCGAGGTCAAGTACACCCCGGGCACGCGCACCAGCGAGATGGACAAAATATTGTGCAAAAAGCTCAGCCCGGAGCGGCCGCAAGCACAGAAGTATCCACTAAAGCAAAAATGCACGCCTGCAAAAATGCAATCGAAAATATACCCTCGCAGGTACTGCCCGCCCAGGCGCACAACCTGTGCGCCGGCAGCGGTGGTATCCGAGGTGAACAGCGCCACCACCGGCTCAGAAACGAACTGAATAACTACCGTCACGATCACCCCAAAACCCACAGCTAGCAACAGAGCATAGCGCAGGGTCTGCACCGCCCGTCGGGGATTGCCGGCACCAATACACTGGGCGCCCAGGGCAGACACGGTAGACAGCATGGTCGAGGGCACCAGGAACAAAAAGCTGATGATTTTCTCCACAATACCCACGGCAGCAGCATCATTCAGCCCCCGGCGGTTGGCAATAACAGTAATAATGATAAACGCTACCTGGATCAGCCCATCTTGCAGGGCGATGGGCACGCCGATCTTCAAAATGGCACCGGCAACCGGGCGACTGGGTCTCAGATCCGCCTTTTGCAGGCGAATGCCACTACCCCCGCGTTTTAAGAAAAGCAGCGCAACCGCCACGCTGATCCCCTGGCTTAAAGTGGTACCCAGAGCAGCACCGGTGGAGCCCATATGCAGCGGCCCCATAAACAGGCAGTCCAGCACGATATTGCAAACGCAGGCCACGGCGATAAAGTACATGGGCCGCTTGCTGTCGCCCATACCGCGGAAGATGGCGCTGATGATGTTATACGCCGTAATAAAGGGGACGCCTAAAAAGCACACGGTCAGGTAGGCCACTGTGCCATCCACCGCTTCTGCGGGGGTAGACACCAAGCCTACCAGCGTGTGCCGCAGGATCAGCAAAATCACCGTAAGCACCAACGACAAGCCAAAAAACAGGGTAACGGTGTTGCCGGTAAAGCACCCGGCACGCCGCCGATCTCCGGCGCCTACCGCCTGGCCTATGCAAACGGTGGTACCCATCGCCAGCCCCAGCAACATAACGGTGAGCATGTGCATCACCTGGGAGCCAACGGACACGGCGGTGGTATCTGCCACCGTGCCAAAACGGCCGATAATCAGCAAATCTGCCATACCGTATAGCGTCTGTAAAAAATAAGAGAGCAAATACGGCAGCGAAAAGCGCCAAATGCTTTGCAGCACGCTGCCGGTGGTCCAGTTCTTTTCCATGATCGTCCTCGCGCAATAGAATGTATCTATTATATACGCCCCGATTGTGAAATTGCAAGGGCACGCAAAAAACCGCACCTGCGTCAGGCGGTTTTTGCATCCAGCAAGTATGGACAACCAGCAGCTGAAAAGATGCAGGAGCCAACCGACACACCGATTAAGTTATCGTCCAATGTGTGCAAAAAAACTGTACTGCAAGGTAAAGAAAAGACGACGCCCATAATCGTAAATCAAGCGCAAGACATATTCTTCCTTGCGCTTTGCTTTTTGTTCACATTTCTTTTATAATTCCGTGTTACAATTATGATATAATACAGTACAGAAAGAGAACTCCGCACTGGGCACCGGCAGCGGCTACGCCGTCTTAAACGACCTGAGCGGCGGCTATGTGTCCGACCACTACGGGGTCTACGCCAACATTCGTCTGTAAAGCAAAAACGCATTCCTGCTTTTTATGCAAACCACAAGAGACTGCTCCCGCCTTTTTTGGCAAAAAGCGATTATTTACCTCCATCGCTCCGCTGTTTTATACATTTCCGTTTACAAACCGGCGGTAGCATACCCATTCCTCTTGACGGTTGGCATAGCGGAAATTGCCGCGCAGATCCGGCAGACGGTACTGGCGGGCAATATACCGCCCCAGATAGGCGGTAACGGCGGTAGCACCGGTTACATTCAGGTGATTGCCTGCGTCCCGAAAAGCGACGGCGCCGTCCAATCCCATTTGATCGTACAGCAGGTTCAAATCCAGAAATTCCAATTCTCGAGCGGCTGCAAATTCCGCCACACCTCGATGGCGGGCTGCATTCCAGGAAGTTACGGTGGGCAGCTCCACCAGCAACAGCTGTGCGCCGTTTTCCCGGCAAAGCTGCAAAATCCGATCCGCTGCTTTTCGGTTTTCCGCACGGATCTGCTCCCGTTCCCCGGTGTCTGCCATATAGTCCGGCATTGCCAGCCGGGTAACCTTGGTGCTGTAGCGGTAGCCGTGGGTGCGACGAATAGAGGGAAAATCGCCGGGCGTCACTTGTGCACCGGTCTGCCGAAACACAGAGGCTAAATTGCGCATATCCTGTCCCAGGTGCTTCGCCCTCGTTTGACGGGCCAGCACCCGGGGCATTTCTCTTTCCTGCGGATTGTGGTCATAGAGCATATCCGTTTCCAGCACCACCAACTCCGGAGACTGGGTGGCAAACACACGCTCCAGCAAGGCGTAAGATTTGGTCAGCGACTGACGGGCAGAGGCGTACACAGTGGCGCTATACCCTTGATTTCCCCACAGTACAGGCGGCACAAAGCCGGAATACAAATCGCTGTTGCCCACGCAGGCAATCTGTACCGTGTTCTCCGGCTCCGGCATAAAAGCATACGGATCATCTGCCGCACGCTGCCAAGGTAGCCCATTTCCCAATAAAGAAACGCCGATCAGCAACACAGAACATCCCCGGGTCCATAAAGAATGGAGCATAGAGTCACTTCCTTTCTGCTTTCTGCCCTCAGTATATCTTGCTAAAAATCAGTTCAAGGCAAGGAAAAGTAAAAAATTGGAAAAGATGCGATGAAAAAAAGAAAGAACTTATACAAGCACATACAAAAATCAAACGTGATCGGAGAAAAACCATGTATTTTACTTACGGCGAAAAAGAACTTGATTTTCTGCGTCAAAAGGACAAGCGCCTGGCAGAGGTGATCGACCGCATAGGACCGGTGCACCGCACGGTGGATACGGACCTGTTTTCCGCAGTGGTGCACCACATCATCGGCCAGCAAATCTCCACCAAGGCCCAGGCCACCATTTGGCAGCGTATGTGCGACGCACTGGGCACCGTGCATGCCAAGACGGTGCTGGGCGCCGGTGTGGAGGAATTACAGGCGCTGGGCATATCTTACAAAAAGGCAGAGTACATCACCGATTTTGCCCAAAAGGTGCTGGACGGCAGCTTTGATATAGAGGCCGTTTGGTCCATGCCGGACGATGAGGCTATCAAAGCGCTTTCGTCCTTAAACGGCATTGGGGTGTGGACAGCGGAAATGATCCTGCTGTTTTGTATGCAGCGACCCAACATACTTAGCTACGGCGATCTGGCTATTCATCGTGGCATGCGCATGGTATACCACCATCGCAAGATCGACCGCAAATTGTTTGAGAAGTACCGGCGCAGGCTCAGTCCCTATTGCAGCGTGGCCAGCCTGTACTTTTGGGCGGTGGCCGGCGGTGCGTTGCCGGACATGAAGGACTACGCACCAAAGACAAAGAAACAAACCGAAAGGCAAAAGAAATAAGCCCGCAGCTTACGATACATAACACGATAAAAAACGAAAAGAGCCGCAGCATAACACCGCGGCCCTTCCCGTTATAGAGGATATATGATAGAAAAGATGGAAAAAAAGTTTTCCCATAAGGCTCTCGCCTTACGATTCATAGTATAGAGATTATTTTTGAACGATTTTACGGCTTTTTGTGAATAAATCGTTACACTTTGAAACCTGTAAGGATTTTCCGTCCGGCGGGCGGGAATTTGGATTGACAAGCCTTTCTTTCCTTGCTATACTAAAAGTAGGATATTTTGTCGATAGGTGCGTAGTTCCCTTGCGGGGCTGCGGCGCCGCGACTGTAACTTTAGATAGAGCCGAAAGGGCAATGGTGATGGCAATGGCAAAAAACAGAGTACACTTAAAGATCGGCGGTTCCGCCTACACGGTGCTCACCGATGACGCACCGGAGTATGTGGAGGAGTTGGCCGAGGAGCTGGACAAGGAAATGCGCAGCATTATCAATGAGAACCCCAGTCTTTCCGTGACCCAAGCGGCGGTGCTCACTGCGCTGGACAAGGCAGACACCTGTAAAAAATCCACCGCTTCTTCCGACAATCTGCGTGCCCAGATCAAGGATTATTTGGAGGACAGCGCCCGCGCCCGGATGGAAGTGGATGTGGCGCGCCGTGAGATTGAGCGGCTCAACCGGGAGATCAGTTCCCTGCGTGAGCGCATTGCAGAGAATAAGTAAATATGCAATTTGAGATTTTGGCTCCGGCAGGCAGCATGGAGTCGTTAATTGCCGGTGTTCGCTGTGGCGCCCATGCGGTCTACCTGGGAGGGCAGACCTTTAACGCCCGGCGGGGCGCCGGCAATTTTTCGCCCCAGGAGCTGCAAGCGGCCGTACAGTATTGCCACACCCGCGGCGTAAAAGTTTATATGACTCTAAATACCCTGGTCAGCGACAGCGAGCTGCCCGGTGCCGTTGCGGCTGCCGGTAACGCGCTGGACGCCGGGGTAGACGCTTTTATCGTGCAAGATCTGGGACTGGCTGCCGCGCTGGCAGCTGTGTACCCGGGTGTGCATCTGCACGCCTCCACCCAGTGCAGCGTTACCACGCCTGCCGGGTTTCAAGCGCTGGAGAAAATGGGTTTTCGCCGAGCGGTCATTCCCAGAGAGATGACTGCCGCCGAGATTGAGGAGATTCGCCGCAGCACCCAAATGGAGTTGGAACTGTTTGTGCACGGCGCGCTTTGTATGTGCGTCAGCGGGCAGTGCTATTTGTCTTCTGTACTGGGTGCCCGCAGCGGCAACCGGGGCCTTTGTGCCCAACCTTGCCGCCTGCCCTTCTCCGCAGACGCCAGCGGCAGCTGCGATTTAAGCTTGAAGGATCTAAGCCTGGTTCGCCACTTGAAAAAAATCGGTGATCTGGGTGTGCTGTCCTTAAAAATTGAGGGCCGTATGAAACGGCCGGAATATGTGGCTGCCGCCGTAACGGCGGTAAAGCACGCTATTGCCGGCGTTCTGGACCCGGCGGACGAGGCGCAGCTGCAAAGCGTATTCTCCCGCAGCGGGTTTACCGACGGCTACTTTACCGATCAGCGAGGCAGCGCCATGTTCGGCGTGCGCAGCAAGGCGGATGTAACGGCAGCCAAGGATGTGCTGCGAGAATTGGCGCACACTTATGAAAAAGAGCAGCCCCTGCTGGGATTGAACCTGCAAGCCTCCTGCCGCGCCGGGGAACCGGTGACCCTGCGTGCCACTTTAGAAGACGGTCGCACGGTAACGGCCGACGGCGATGTGCCACAGCCTGCCCGCAACGCTGCCCTAACGGCGAAAAGCCTGGCGCAACGGCTGGGCAAATGGGGCGGCACCCCTTATTATGTAAAAAAGATAGACATAGAGATAGACGACGGCCTGTTTTTGCCGGCAGCGGCCGTGAATGCCCTGCGGCGAGAGATTGCAGACCGTTTGGAAGCCGCACCGCCTGCACCGGTGGAGCGTCGACCTTTACCGCCTCTGCCCGCCGGCGGCACGGCAGGCAAGCCCTACTACACCGCCCGCTTTGCAAGCGCGGCGCAAATTCCGGAGAACCACCCCTTTCGGCGGATCTTTCTGCCCTTAGGCACACCGGCAGACACCCTGCTGGCACACAACGCCGGCGTGGAACTGCCCCGGGGCGTCTTTGGCATAGAGAATAAAATCTACCAGGAATTGGCAATACTGAAAGCGGCAGGCGTAAAAAACGCCCTGTGCCCGGACCTGGGCGCGGTACAGATCGCCCGGGCGGCGGGATTGGAGCCTTACGGCGACTTTGGACTGAATGTGTTTAACAGCCGCACTGCGCATCTGCTGCCCCACCCACTGGCCAGCTTTGAGCTGCGACAAGAGGATGTAAACCGCCTGGCGGCAAACGGCAACGATGTGGGCGCACTGGTGTACGGTCATCTGCCCTTAATGCTCACCCGCAACTGTCCGGTGCAGGCGCACATCGGCTGCGCCGCCTGCCAAAAGCAAGGCCGGCTGACCGACCGCAAGGGCTGCACCTTTCCCGTGGTGTGCAATCCCTACGGCTGCACCCAACTGCTCAACGGCGTACCGCTTTATATGGGCGACCGTATGCGAGAAATGCGCACCGCCTATGCACATTTTTATTTTTCTGTTGAAAGTCAGCAGCAGGTACAGCAGGTGCTGGATCTGTTCGCTGCCGGGCAAAAACCCGATTTTCCCTACACCCGAGGTCTGTATCAACGAGGTGCGTTATGATAATCTTAGCTTCCAATTCGCCCCGGCGGCGTGAACTGCTGGCGCATATCACCCGGGATTTTACCGTACAGGGTACCGATGTGGACGAGAGCCTACCCGCCGGTATCGCGCCGGCAGCGGCCGTGGAGCAGCTGTCCCTGCGCAAGGCGCTGCCTCTGAACAATGGAACGCAGATCGTTATCGGTGCCGACACAGTAGTGGCCGTAGACGGTACTATTCTGGGCAAGCCTGCCGATGAAGCAGAAGCACGGCAAATGCTCGCTCGCCTAAGCGGGCGGTGGCACAGCGTGTTTACCGGCGTGAGCCTGGTACAAGGAGAACGGCATCTGACTTTCTCCTGCGAGACCCGGGTGCGCTTCTTTGACCTGACGGCGGCGGAGATCGACGCCTACATTGCCACCGGCGAATGCATGGACAAGGCCGGCGCCTACGGTATACAGGGCTATGGCAGCCTACTGGTGCAGGAAATTCAGGGCGATTACTTCAATGTGGTGGGCTTGCCGGTAAGCCGATTGTACCGGGCGTTGAATGATTTTGAGCAAAAGTGACAAAAAAAGACCGCTGTTTTTTGGTAGAATATACAAGAAAACTCTTGCAACACCGGCTTTAGAATGGTAAAATATACGAACAGGACAAATTTTGTCTAATTTTCACGGTTATCCTTTGGAAGGAGTATGGTTATGGCCGCAGATTTACATTGTCATACAAAACTCAGCGACGGTTCTGTGGGGATCGAGGATCTAATCGTCATTGCCCAAAAAAGCGGCATTGACACCATCGCCATTACTGACCATGACTGCCTTGCAGGTACCGTACGCGGCAAAGTGATCGGCAAACGCTATGGGGTGAATGTGATCCCCGGCGTGGAAATCAGTGCCATTGATAATGAGGCCGGCAAAAAGGTGCACATTCTCTGCTATCTGGCAGATGCGCCGGATCGGCTGGAAGGGCTGTGCAAGCGCACTTCCATCGCCCGCAAACGGGCCGGGCAGATTATGATGCTCAAGGTGGCCGGGCGCTTCCCCATTACCTCAGATTTTATCATTTCTCACGCTTCCGGCTCCACCAACCTATACAAGCAGCATATTATGCACGCCTTGATGGACGCCGGTTACACCAATGAGATCTTCGGCGATCTGTTCCATGCGCTGTTCAGCCGGGAGAGCGAGACCAACGTGCTGGCTCCCACCAAGTACCCATCCATTGAGGAAGTGCTGGAGGAAGTGCACGGCGCAGGCGGTATTGCCGTACTGGCGCATCCGGCGTTCTATGACAACTTTGACGAAATTGAGAAATACATTGACCTGGGACTGGATGGCATTGAGGTGTGGCACCCCTCTGCAACGGAGGACGATGTGCACCGGTTGACAGAAATTTGCAAGGCGCATGACTTGCTGATGACCGGCGGCTCAGACTTCCACGGCATTTACGGTGCCAAGACCGTAACCTTGGGCACCTGCACCACCCCGCAAGAGTGGGTGGATAAACTGCTGGGCTACAAGGCCAAGAAGAAGCGCGCCCAGCGGCGAGCAGAAAAAGAAGCTGCCGCCCGTGCCGCTGCCCAAACGCAGGAATAAAAATATGCACTGCATACACAACGGACCGATCCTTTGTCGGTCCGTTCTTTTTGTTTCTTTGTTAATTCCCGGTTAAATTTTGCAAAAAAGTGCATACATTGCCGCCAAAATGTGATATAGTATGGAGGATATTACAAATCAGGAGGACAATTTATGATCCGAACAATGATCAACGGCTTTTGTATGGCGCTGGCGGATAGCGTGCCCGGCGTGTCCGGTGGCACCATTGCGCTGATTCTGGGATTTTATGACAAGTTCATCGGCTCTATTAACCAGGTATTCTATGGCAAGAAGGAAGAGAAAAAAGAAGGCCTGATCTATCTCATTAAACTGCTGCTGGGCTGGGCTGTGGGTATGATTTTGGCGGTATTGGTTCTCACCAAATTTTTTGAGACCAATATTTATGCCGTCTCGTCCCTGTTCCTGGGCTTCATTTTCCCCTCTATCTTTATCATTGCAAAGGAAGAGTACGCCTGTATCCAAAAAAAGTGGCAATACACGCCCTTTGTTATCCTTGGCATTGCCATTGTGGCGGCGCTGACTTATATGAATTCCAAAGTTCAGGTGGTCGATGTGGATCTGACGCACTTCTCCGTACCCACGGCGCTGTATTTGTTCCTGGCCGGCGCGGTTGCCATTACCGCAATGTTCCTGCCCGGCATTTCCGGCTCCACTGTGCTGCTGATCTTCGGCGTGTATCTGCCGGTAATCAGTGGGGTCAAAGAGTTGTTGCACCTGCACTTTGGGGTGCTGCCCATGATCATCGTCTTTGGCGTGGGCGTTATCTGCGGCGCGCTGGTATCCGTTAAGGGAATCCAAAAGAGTTTGGAAAAGTATCGCGGTCAAATGGTGATGCTGATTTTAGGCATGCTCATCGGCTCTCTGTACGCCATTGTCAGCGGTCCGGTAACGGTGGATAAAGCCAATGCGATTCTCAATAAAGACAATTTCAGCATTGTCTTCTTCTTGATCGGTCTGGCGCTGATTGTCCTACTGCAAGTGGTAAAGACCAAGCTGGAGAAGAAGCAGAAAACGCAGAATTAACCAACCGTTCAGTCCCCCTCTGCAAGAGAGGCAATCCGGTAAAACAAAAACAGGCGCACCCGACGGGTGCGCCTGTTCCTTTATACTGCTATCCGAAAAAAGAAAAGCCACAGGTAACTGCCTGTGGTTTTGCATTCAAAAATTCGGAGGATTGGAGTCTTTTTAAAAACGGCCTAAGTAAGTGAAAAATCAAAGAAAAAATTAAAAAGAAATGAAAAAAGAAAGAGAAGAGTACCTAGCCTCCGGATACACCGTCTTCCGCCGAAACCCGGATCGCTCCGAGCAAGTACAGAATAACATTATACTATCGAAAAGGAAATACTGTTTTGCGTTTGTTTACATTTTGTTTACATTTTACGGGACAATAACCGCACAATCCGCCGTGTAACCAACCAAAGGAGCGGATTTACCGGACATTTACGCCCTTTCGACCGGTTTTGACAATTTCTTGCAAAAGAAACAAAATGGTCATATTTTATCCGAAAAGTGTTAACCGAATTCGCAAATTCTTCATTTTATTTCTATATTCCGCTCACTTTTTGCCGTTATACTAATACTCGAAAGGCGGGAAACGCCCCTTCTTTTCTTTTCATTTTTCTTTTCCCACCAAACCCTTAACAATATCTCATTGTTTTCTGTTTTCCGCCTTCCACTTTGCATTCATCCTCCCCTTTCTCATATACCTCCGTGCCATAGGGCACAGCGAAAGCGCACGCCAACCGGTGTGCGCTTTTGTTTTGCCGATTTACCCTTGGCGGCGGACCATCTCCGCCTCCATATCCAGCACCAGCGCACTCATAGGCACATCCAGCGCACAGGCAATGCGGTAGAGAGTCTCCAAGGTGGGCTTGCGCTCGCCCCGCTCAATGGCAGACAGATGGGTGCGCCCAATATCCGCCAGACCGCTGAGCACCTCCTGAGATACGCCCTTCTTCTTGCGCCGGGCAGCGATTACCTCGCCCACCAGCTGCGGGTCCAATGTGGGATGAAACATAGCATACACTCCTTTACCAGTAGTGTATGCGAAATTTTTTTCGACTTTGAATACTTATGTTGACATTTTGCGCACTTATGTGTTACTATGTAGGTACTAAGTAAAAGAAGGAGGACTCATAATGGAGCAATACAACCCAAATTAACCCCAAAATCAACCCCCACAACCCCAATACACCAACCCCGCCGGGCAGAACAACTATCAGCCCTGTCCCCCGCAGCAACCCTATCCGCCGCAGCAGGGCAAGCCGAAAAAGCCGGTGTATAAAAAATGGTGGTTCTGGGTGATCATCGTTATCCTTGTCATTATACTGGCAAGCGCCATTGGCGGTGGCAGCGACAGCAGTGACAACGGTGCCACCACCCCCACAGAGACCACCACCGCCGTGGCCGCCAAGGCAGACAGCAACGGCAACAACATTGGCGACTACACGGTAAAGGTCAAAAAGGCCACCCTGTGCAAGGACTACCTGGGCAATGACGCGGTGAAGGTCGTGTACAGCTTTACCAACAACAGCAAAGACGCCATCAGCTTTGATGTAGCCTGCACAGACGAGGTGTACCAGGACGGTATTCAGCTGGAGACTACCGTTCTCTCCAACGATGAAACCGACCTGCTGGATGTTAAGATCAAGCCCGGCGTGACCAAGGATGTGACTAAAGCCTACAAACTGTCCGACTCCAAAACGGATTTAACCGTAGAAGTGGGCCAACTCCTGTCCTTTGACGACACCAAGGTGACCACCACCGTCAAACTCAGCAAATAAGCCGCAAGGCACCAAAAAAGGACACCCAGTCGGGTGTCCTTTTTATCGATTTGATTTTATTTCAGCACTTTAAAGTCTACCTTGCCGATCTTGGTACGGGGCAAAGCGTCAATGTACTCAATCTCCCGGGGCACGGACCATTTGGACAGGTTCTGCACACCGAACTCGTGGATCTTTTCTGTCAGGGCGGCCTCATCGTCGTGGGCATAATTCTTGTTGCGCACCACAAACATCTTCAGCTGGGTCTTGCCCTCCTCACCGGTGCCGATGACGCAACAGTCATAGATTTCGGCCATGGCCCGGTAGCTCTCCTCAATAAAGGAGGGATACACCAGGTAGCCGCTGATCTTATACACCCGCTTCAGCCGCTGGCGGTAGTAAATATCGCCCTTTTCGTCAATGAAGCACATATCGCCGGTGTGCAGCCAAACCTTGCCGTCCGGGTGCTCCACCAGCACTTTTGCGGTCTCCTCCGGGTCGTGGTAATAGCCCTGCATTAAGGTGGGGCCGTAAACGCACAGCTCGCCGTCCTCGCCCTTTACCTCCTCTGTGGTGCCGGGCTTTACGGTCATCACTTCAATATTGTAGGTAGGCACACCGATACAGCCCTGGGGCGCCTCGCGGCGAGGGTCCGTAAAGCTGCACACGGTGACGCACTCGGTCAGGCCGTAGCCGGACACAAAGTGGAACTTGGAGCCGTTCTCATGAAGCAGGCGGTCCATCTTCTCCGTTAAGGAGTAAGGCACCACATCGCCGCCGGAGCCGATGAGCTTCATGGTGCTCATATCTACGCCCTTCAGGTAGCCGGCCTTGTACACCTTCTCAAAGAAGTCCGGCACGCCGAAAACATAATTGATATGGTACTTGCGAATGGCATCTGAGCACATTTTAGCGTCAAACTGGGGCCACAGAGACTGGGGCATACCCACACACATGGACACATGCATACAAAGGGCAAAGCCAAAGCCGTGGAACACCGGCAGCGCAGTCAGCATGGCATCGTGGTCCGGGTCCAGGTCGATCTTAATGGTGTCCTCCACCACATCCACCAGCTCATAGGACAGGTTGTTGATGGCCTCGCTGGAGAGCATTACGCCCTTGGGATTGCCGGTCGTGCCGCCGGTCATCATAATGGCAGCGGTGGCCTGGGGATCGGTGGCCGGTTCCGGGTTGCCGTTCTTGGCAATATACGCCCGGCCCTGCTTTAAGAAGTCCGACCACTCATAGAAGCGGGTCACCCCCACAGCCGGTGCGGTCTTGCCCTTGATCTTCTTCTTATACATGGCGTTAGCGATCCAGCCATAAGGAGTCTTGGGGAAGTAAGAAGCGGTTTTGCACTTCACCAAAGTCAGGTTCATACCGGCAAAGGCCTTCTCTGACACATCAAAGCAAAAAGCAAACTTGGCATCCACCAGATCGACCGCATACTTGGCCTCGCTGGCCACAGACAGCGGGTGCAGCATAGAGGCCACGGCGCCGATCTTATTCACCGCATAAATGGCGGCAATGCACTGGGGCATATTGGGGGCGCAGATGATCACCCGGTCGCCCTTGCGCACACCGTTTGCCAGCATACCGGCGGCGCAGGCGTCTACCAGATCCGCCACCTGGTTCCAGGTCAGGGTGTTGTTATAATAATAAAAGCAGGGTTTATCGCCGCGCTTGGCCACAGATTCCGCGAACTTCTGATACATGGTCTTGCGCACATCATACTTGGTGGTATATTCAATCATGAAAATGCTCCTTTTTCATCTTAATGTTCATCTATTATAGCAGACCCCTCGCCCCGGCTCAACAAAAGACCCCAAGATTTTATACTTAATTTATAAACCCGGGTTTGACTTTTGGCGCATCTATGGTATGATAAAGAGCGATATTACAAAAAAGGACGACGATTATGGCCTATCAAATCAAAAAAGACCCGATCTCCAAGATTCCCAAGGTGCAACTGGCCTTTTGGCTGCTGGTGCGCTTGGCTATGCTCATCTGCGCCGGATATTCCTTTATCCACGGCGATACAGTGATGGGTTTTGAGAGCATATTTTGCTTTATCTTCACCCATTTGTGGGATCTGTTCCAGATCTTCGGCAACGGCTCGTTTATTGAAGAAGTGCCGCCCCTGTCCCAAACCCTGCTGAATATCATTATTTTTATCGGCATTGTGTTTGGCTCCTACCTGGAGCTGTTTGACAAGCTGGCGCATTTTGACGATTTTATGCACCTGCTGTCCGGCTTCGTGTGCGCCGCCTTTGGCTTTGACTTTGCCCGGATCATTCAGCGCAAAAAAGGCCCCTGCGCCGTGACTCTGGCCGCAATATTCGGTCTGATGTTCGCCGTGACCATCGCCGCCGGGTGGGAGTTTTACGAATTTCTCATGGACACCCTCCACGGCACCAACCTGCAACTGGCAAAAGCCGGGCCGGAGACCGCCATGTTTGACCTGGCCAAGTACCACGGCGAGTACGGCTATATTGGCTTGGTCGATACCATGACGGATATGATGATGAACGTCGTGGGCGGCATTGTAGGCATGATCTTTATGATCGTGCTGCGCACCAAAGGAAACAAAAAGCCCGCCGCCAAGGCAAAAAAATAAACCGTAAAAACAAGAGAACCGCAATGCACAGGCACTGCGGTTCTTTTTGATTTTGACTTTAATCGGCGGTGCGCCTGCTGTGGCCGTTGGCGGTAAAGGCCAAAATGATACACACCAGAGCGATCACCAGCAGCGGCACATAGCGCACGCAAAAGATCTCCACCGTCAGCGAGCCGTACACCTTGTAAAACACAAAGGCGTCCGACATAGCAAACTCGTTGAGCAGCTCATACAACAGCAGCGCCAAAACCGCCATGGTGGCGGAGCCGGACAGCCGCAGGATCAGCATGGCAATGCCGTAAAACAGCACGCCGATGCACAGCAGATTAACAGCCATACTCACCGAGTAGCTCAGGCAGCGAAAGTGCAGCAGCGTCACCGCCGCCACATTGGCCAAGGGCAGCAGAAAGAACAGCTGCGACACGGCAAAGCGCTTTTTGCGGCTGTAAAAGAACAGCACATCCCTTGTGCGATCGGAGAAGAAAAATTCCGACACAAAAATGCTGGTCCATACGGTGCTGATGGGCAGCAGAAAGTACATCGCCGTAACAATATCCGACTCTGCCCCCGCGCCGCCATTCTTATACAGCACGGCGGAGATCACCGGCACCAGCACATTGACGGTCAGCAGCGGCACCAGCCACAGCTTGCTGACCGCCTTTAAGTACAGGCCAAAGGTGCTCAGCTTAATTTTTCGATAAAGCATATATATCCGTCCTCTACCGTAGGCTCCAGCGCCGGCGCGTTCAGGGGCGCCTTGCTGATGATCTTTTCACACGCTTTGCCGTCCACCGTCACCGGCCCCATGGAGTGGAACGGCGTGGCAAGATCGGCCGTGCTCTCCACCGCATACACCTTGCCCCGGGCCACATCTGCCAGCGCACCGCAGGAGTCAAAGGCGGTGATCCGGCCGTCGCACAGCACCAAAATGCGGTCACACAGAGACTCAATATCCGTGATGATATGGGTAGACAGCACCACGCACCGATCCCCCTTGATCCGGCGGATTACATTCTTAAAATTCAGCCGTTCCTCCGGGTCCAGTCCCGCCGTAGGTTCGTCCAGCAGCAGCACATCCGGGTCGCCGATCAGCGCCTGGGCAATGCCCAGCCGCCGCTTCATACCGCCGGACAGGGTCTTGACCGTCATATCCCGCTGGGGCGACAGGTTCAGGATCTCCAGCAAGTGGTCGATCTCCGCCTCCGTGATCTTGTAGCCCTTTAAGTTGGCAAAGAATTGCAGCACCTCATAGGCAGTCAGCTCCGGGAACACATCAAAGTTCTGGGGCAGGTAGCCGATATGGTCCAAATAATCCTTCACCTCCCGGCCGTCCCCGTCCGTGTAAACAATGCGACCGCCGTTTACCTTTTCCACCCGGGTAATGCAGCGCAGCAGGGTGGTTTTGCCGCTGCCGTTGCGACCCAGCAGGCCGTAGGTGCACGGCCCCAGGTCTACGCTGATCTTCTCCGCCACCAAGGCGGATTTGAATTTTTTATGTACACCGTCAAGCTTTAGCATATTTCTCTCCTAACTCCTGCAAAAAGGTCATGGGCGCCCGGGTGTCTTTGCTGTTGGTCAAATACCGCTCCGTCTCTGCGGCGGCAGCCTCCCGGTTTTTGGAGGCAGACAGCTTTAGAATGATCTGCACCATGGGGTATTCCTCCGGGTCCTCGCTCTGCTTTAGTTGTTCCAGTTCCTCCCGGTCCACTTTTTCATTATAGTAATAAACAAATGTCTTGTAGAAGTCCATCTTGCTGATGTCGATTTGGGACTCAAAGTACGACTGTTCCATGTCAATCATAGAATTCGTCACCACATAGCCGTCATAGGACCGCAAGTGCTCATACGGGGTCAAATTGCACGCATCCATGATAAAAATGGTACGAATATCCCGGTGCTGCTTTGTAAAGGTGCCCATATTCTTTTTGATCCTTGCCCGGATCTCTGTGTCCGCATACTTAGGATAGACCACCAAGGTATCGTTGAGCTTTAAGGTATCGTAATACCCGCTGAGCAGGGTAATGGAACGGGCGTTACCGGCAAAGTGATTGTCTCCCCGGGCAGCCAAGTTGCAATACATCTGCTTTCGCCCGCTGCAATGCACATCAAAGGCGGTATCATAGGGCAGCGAGCAATCAATAAAGCCATAAAAACTGTCCTTAAACAGCTCTCGATACCCGGGAATGGGATAATAGGCAAAGTTGGCGGGCAGGCAGACCCCGGCATAACTGCTGTAATACTTAGGTGATTTGCCGGTATATTCCAGGCACAGATATTCCACAGCCGCCTCGCCCCGGGTCACCGTTACATAGTCATGTTCCCGGCGGAAATCCAGCGCCGCGCCGGTTTGGTCCGTCACCTGCTTCACCTTATACCCATGGTACAGGGTAAAGCGGTAGCTTTTCAGCTCCGATCGGTCCACATACACCTTGGCGCTGCCGGTCAAATTCAGTCCCACGGAAAAGTCCAGCTGATATTTTTTTACCCGGAAATCGGCTGCCACATTTCGCTGCTCACCCGCATGGATCGTTTCATAATAAGCGGCATCTGCAAATACGCTGGAGGTGCTCAAGTCCATCACCGGAACAGATACCGGGATAAAATACCCGGCCAGCAGCACGGCTGACAGCAGCAGCCCCAGCCCGCCGGTCCACCACCGCTTGGCCTTGGTGCGAGCACAAATAAGACCCACCACCGTAGCGGAGAGGGAGATGAAAAACAGCAGTTGGGCGATTTTGTTCAAATCCCAGGGGATCCCGATTTGGTCATTCGGCTCATACTGCATAGAATTGGGGATCAAGGAGAAAATTTGCATTAGCTTGGCATAATTCTTCCCGGTCGTCTCCATCACATGCGTGGTGGTGGTTTGGAGCCACTCGGTCTCCGATAGGCCAAAAATCACCATCAGCGGATACACAATATACCGCTGCCGAACACCGGACAGCAACAGACCGATAAACACCGCTGCCGCCGGACACAGCACCTGATAACAGATCACCCGTGACAGCACATGGGGCAGCAAGGCAACCTGGTGCGCCACGCAGGCATAAACCACGATAAGCAAGCACGCCACCATGGTTAAAACACCGATCAGGCTGAAAAGCAGCAGCAGCTGGGCACGGTAGGCCCCGCCGATCCCCTGCTTGCAAGTGGAAAAAGTCTCTTTATATCGATTGATCTTCACAAAGCACTCGTAAGAGAAGAAAAGAAAAAAAATCACCATCAGATACATGGGGCGCAGCGTGCAAAATGCATAGGTTAAAGTATCGGCCGGCGCTTCTTCACGGATAGAAGCAATCGTAACGTATAGCAGAAAACCGCTAAACAGTACGATAACGGCCAGGATTAAATTTTTATAAAACTTGTTCCGGCTCCACAACCGGGACATAAGCTTAAATGTACTCATTTTGATTCCACCTTATAAACAAGGTCGGCGCTTACGCGCCGACCTTGCGCGTCCATTATGCGTTTCTCATGTAGCCCCAGGCGTCACAATCCTTCGTGCCTGCGCCCTTCGGATTCAACTTCAAAAACCAATCGGTTTTATAATCCAGCTTTTCGGTCACAAACGGATCCTTTTCTGACCTCTCCTCTCCGGCAGCAAGTAGATCGCTGCCCCCTGTGTGCCAAATACCTTTGTTTTTGTAGCGAGCGATATAGTACACGCTGTGTTTTGAGGATTTGCTGTTTTTTCCCCAATAATACTTAAATGTACCGTACACATTGGAGGAAGAATTTACGGCTTGGGTTTTGGTCAAGTGAACGGACACACTTTCTGCACTGGCAACAAATGTTCCGCCCAGCATACCAAAGCACAGAACAGCTGAAAGCAAAATCGATACTAATTTTTTCTTTGACATAATAATACTCCTTTTCTTAGTTATTATTGATTTACTTTTACAAAATGAGAATAAACGGTACTCGCCTCCTCTCTTTGCCTATTTCAACCACAAAATGGTTGACAATTCTCATTTCGTAAATTTATTATGTATACGAGTCACTGTAAAATACTTTCTTTGATTTACATTTTCATTGTATGGCAGTCGCTTTCGTTTGTCAAGGAACTTTACCACTTCTTAATAATTCAGCATACACAAAAGTTGCGACAAAACATTGGTTGCTTTGCCCAAAATACTATGCTATACTGTAATAAATCTGTGTAATTCGCATAAAGCGTTACCGGCATTGAAGGGGGATATTATGAAAGAAAAGAAGCTGGGCGCCAAGGTCAAAGACCTGGTGTCCTCAGTCAAAACTCACTGGGAGACCATTTTTGAAAGCGAATCGGCAGCCGCAGAGGCTTAAAATCGATCATCGAAAGCAATATACAAAAGCAAAGGACTTTGACCAAACGGCCAAAGTCCTTTTTATACCCATCTATCTATACGAAAGCCGCAGCTTGACGATATTGGGCAAAAATGCTAAAATATCCGCAAGAAAAAGACAAAGAAAAATTCCCCCTATGGCAAGCGAGCAAACAGTGGTCCTGCACAGCAGAGACGAAATGTGCAGAAAATACAAAAGGCGGCGCATCATTTGCGCCGCCTAAATTTTTTATTCCTGCCAAACCATAATGGTTTTGCCAAAGGCCTTTTGCATGTCCTTCCCAAACGCCTGCTTAATGTCCGTGGTGGTGCGCACCACATTGACGGAGCTGATCAGGTTGCCCAAGTAATCAATGATCTCCGGGTACTGCTGGTACATCTGCACCGTCTTTTCAAAATCCGCCACGCCGCTGCGGGAAGAGCCGAACACACGCAGCCCCTTTTCCAAAATCATGCGGGTATTGATGGGCACCGGGTACTCGCTGACGCCCAAAATGGAAAGGGTGGCTTCCGGCTTGATCAGCCCGATGATCTGCTCAATGGCAATGGGAGAGCCGTTGCCGCCTACACACTCAAAGGCGTGGTCCATGGTAAAGCCCTCCGGCACCTCCGTGTTCTTATACGCCCCGTCGGCAAAGGTAAAGTTCGCCAGCTTATCGTCATTCAGGCCAAACACATACACCTTACTGTCCGGGAAAGTCTTTTTCAAAAACAGGGAGACAATATACGCCAAATTGCCGTCGCCCCAAACGCCGATGGCATCCCGCCGGGCATGGGCGATCTTGTCAAACCGAGAAATAGCGTGCACCGCTACGGACACAATCTCCGTAAACGCCGCCACATTCATATTGATGTCCTGGGGCAGCTTCACCAGCCGCCGAGGCGAAATCTCCACATATTCCTGCAAAAAGCCGTCCATAGACGAGCCGCAGAACTTGGAGGAGCGCAAATAATTCTCGCCGATATACTCATCGGTCTCCGTGGGACAATTGGGCACCATCACCACCCGATCGCCGGGAGCGAATTTGCCGCTGGGGTCTCGCATAACGACACCCACGCCCTCATGGATCAGAGCCATGGGCAGCTTCTCAGCCAGCACCTTGGCGTCCCGGGTGCCCAGATAATAACGCATATCTGCGTTGCAGATGGAAAGATTGGTGGGGCGCACAATGGCATTGTCGCCAAACAGGTCAATGTCCTCAAAGGCGATCTCAAACCGGCGGGGCGCCACCAAACGGTAGACGGTGTTAATCATGGGTCTCGTCCTCCAACAGGGATTTTGCCACCCGCAGATCGTAAGGATAAGTGATCTTCATATTGTAGGTCTCGCCCTGCACCAGCGCCACCGGCTCACCCTTGATAACGAAAATTTTGGCAGCGTCCGTGAGAATTTCCTTCTCCTCCTCAGTGAGGGTCTCGTACAGCTTCTTCAGCTTGGTGGCGCGGAAGGACTGGGGAGTCTGACCCTGATACATGACGGATCGATCCGGAATCGCAGAGATCACCCGGTGGTCCCGGCTCTCCACAATGGTGTCCGTGGCAGGAATCACCGTGTCGCAGGCGCCGAACTGCTCCGCCGCCGCAATGTTCTCCTCAATGATCCGATAGGTCACAAAGGGGCGCACGCTGTCGTGGGTAACGATAATGGTATCGTCGTTCAAATTGCCCTCGTTCTCAATGTAACGAATAGCATTCATAATCGTCTCGTTACGGGTAGAACCGCCCTCGATCACCGCCACACGGTCCGCTGCGGGAGCAATGTGCTTGGCAATCAAATTCTTGGTGTGCTCCACCCACTTGGAGGGGCACAGCACCAAAATCTTCTCCAGTTGGGGCACGGAGATAAACTTCTCGATGGTATAAATGATAATGGGCTTGTCCTTTACCGTTAAATACTGCTTGGGCTTGTCCCCGCCCATTCGGGAGCCGACGCCGCCGGCCAATACAACGCCATAAACCATAACGCTAAAATTCCTTTCTGTGTCTGTTCTTTTATTATAGAGTTTCGTCGCCGTTTGTCAATGCCTGTTACTTTAAGGCGCAAAACATTTGGTAAATATTCTCTTCTGTCAAAGGCACCGGGTTCAGGGTCATCAGCATGGACATACTCTGGTGGGCCAGGGCGCGGATCTCCGCATCGCTCTCTACCCCCAGCTCGCACAGATTGGTGCGCATGCCCATTCTGTTTTTCATACCGTGCACCGCGTCCGCCATGGCTGCCGGGCTGTCAAACCCGCAGTCCCGGGCAAGGGCGGTAATCCGGCCGTCCCCGTCTGCGTGCTCCGCGTTAAAGCGGATAAAGTAGTCCAGGGTAAAGGCGCAGGCTTCGCCGTGGGGCATACCGTACAAATTGGTCAGCGGGAAGGAGCAGGCGTGGGAGCCGGTGGTGCGGGGATGACTAAAGGCCACGCCGGCCACAATAGACGCCTCCGCCATCTTCTCCCGAGCCTCCAGGTCGTTGCCGTCCCGGTAGGCCTTTTCCAGCCAGTCAAACACCAGTCGCGCCGCATGCACGGAGCAGGCAGCACATACCGGCTGGTGGTTCACGCTCCAGTAACTCTCCACCGCGTGGCACAGCACATCCAGTCCGGTGGAGGCGGTCACCTGGGGCGGCACCGTTAAGGTCAACTCCGGGTCTACCACAGCAATCTTGGGGTACATGGCCGGGTGGTTCATGGGTTTTTTCACCCCGGCTTCCACATTGGTCAGCACGCTGATATTGGTCACCTCAGAGGCTGTACCGGCGGTGGTAGCAAAGGCAATCATGGGAATGGCCTCCTCTGCCGTCACCGGCTTGTCGCCGTTATGGTACGGTTCAATATTGTCCGTCCCTCGGGCAATGGCGCAGGCCGCCTTGCAACAGTCCATGGGCGAGCCGCCGCCCAGCGCCACCGCAAAATCCGCCTCGACCCGCCGCATTTCTGCCGCGCAGGCATTCACATTCCCCGTAGTAGGATTGGGGCGAATATCGCTGAATACGGACACTAAAGCGCCATCCGCCGCCTGCAAAAAGGCGTCTGCGGTGCCATTTCGCAAAAAGCTCTTGCCGCACACCAGCACGCCACGCGTGCCGCCGATCTTCTCTATATACGACTTGATTTCATGCCGGGTGCCGCTGCCGAAAACCAGCTCCACCGGCAGGTGAAAATTCCAGTTCATACGAACATCTCCTTTGCGGTCTATTTTACCACCCCGACGGGACTTTGGCAACAAAAACGGCAGAAATTTCACACTCTGTTCGGATTTCCTATTTACATTTTTCATAAATCGTGGTATAATGCGCACATCGGCAAAGGAATTTAGCGTGGTAAATCGCTACCTTGCTACTACGCAAAATTGTGTCCTTTGCAAAATCATTAGAGGTTATAAGGAGAAAATCGTATGCGCAAGATGAAAAAAGTGCTTTCCCTGGTGCTGAGCCTGGTGCTGGTGTGCGGCATTGTGGCCGGCTTCGCCGCCTGCTCCGGCAACAAAGAGAACAACAAAAAGGAAGACACCACCGCCCAGTCCGATCTGGCCAAGATCCAGGCTGCCGGTGTGCTGAAAGTGGGCATCACCGAGTACGAGCCCATGAACTACAAGGACAAGAACGGCGAATGGACCGGCTTTGACACCGAGTTTGCCCAGGCGCTGGGCGAGAAGCTGGGCGTGAAGGTTCAGTTCGTAGAGATTAACTGGAACAACAAGTATAATGAGCTGTCCTCCGGTGCAGTGGACTGCCTGTGGAACGGTATGACCATTACCGACGAGGGCAAAAAGGCCGCCAGCATTACCAACGCCTATGCAGAGAACGCGCAGGTGGTCGTAATGAAGCAGTCCGAAGTGGGCAAATACAAGACCACCGATGATTTGAAGAACTTGAAGTCCATTGCCATAGAGGGCGGTTCCGCCGGTGAAAAGGCTGCCCAGGCCGCCGGTCTCACCAACACCGTGGTATCCGACAGCCAGGCACTGGCTCTGACCGAGGTGACCTCCGGCTCTGCAGATGCCTGCATCATTGATCTGACCATGGCCAACGCCATGACCGGCGAGGGCACCGGCAACAAGAACCTGACTTACAGCATCAAGCTGGAGGCTGAGGAGTATGGCATTGCTTTCCGCAAAGGCTCCGACATGACCGCCAAGACCAATGAGCTGATGGCCGGTATGATGAAGGACGGCACCCTGGACAAGCTGGCCAAGAAGTACCAGATCGTACTCATCAAGGACGCAGACAACAAATAATTTACAACATACACGAGAGGGAATACCATGTTCTGGCAAGTTACACAGCAACTGCTGGAGGGCTTTGAGTCCACCTTAAAGCTCTTTTGCATCACGCTGGTTGCCGCTCTGCCCTTGGGGCTGATCATCAGCTTTGGCTCCATGAGCAAATTCCGTCCCTTAAAGTGGCTGTGCAAAACACTCATCTGGATCATCAGAGGTACGCCCCTGGTGCTTCAGATGATTATTGTTTATTACGGCCCGGGACTGGTAGGCAACTGGGCGCAAAATTTAGAAAATCCAAACGCTTTCATCACCTGGCTGGCCGGGTGGACGGTGTTTGACCGCTTTGTGGCGGTATCCGTGGCGTTTATCATCAACTACGCCTGCTATTTTTCTGAGATCTTTCGCGGCGGCATCGAGGCCATTCCCAAGGGTCAGTATGAGGCCGGTCAGGTGCTGGGCATGACCCGCAACCAGATTTTCCGTAAAGTTGTCTTTATGCAGGTGGTCAAGCGGATTATTCCGCCTATGAGCAACGAGATTATCACTCTGGTGAAGGACACTTCCCTGGCCCGCGTCATCTCCGTTTACGAGATTATTTGGGCAGGCGAAAAGTTTATGAAACTGGACGGCCTGCTGTGGCCGCTGTTCTACACCGGCGTGTTCTACCTGATCTTCTGCGGCATTCTCACGGTGCTCTTTAACCGGCTGGAGAAGAAGCTGGACTACTACAAGGGGTGATGGTATGGCATTTTTAGAAGTTAAGAATTTGCAAAAGCGCTTTGGCAATACCGAGGTGCTCAAAGGCATTGACTTTTCGCTGGAAAAGGGCGATGTGCTGGTGATCATCGGCTCTTCCGGTAGCGGCAAGACCACCTTACTGCGGTGCCTGAACTTTTTGGAGACTCCCAGCGGCGGCTCCATCGCCGTGGACGGACAAACGCTGCTGGACGCAAACGACGCCGCCACCCTGTCCGATAAAGAGATTCGCAAAAACCGCCTGCACTTTGGCCTGGTATTCCAGCAGTTCAACCTGTTTCCCCAGTACAAGGTGATGGACAACCTGACCCTGGCACCAAAGTTGGCGCTGCACGAGCAGGTGAAAGCCGCCAAAAAGGCCGGTCAAAATGCCAAAGCCTTTAAGCAGGCGCAAGAACAGGCACTGGAGCAGAACGCCAAGAGCCTGCTGGAGCGGGTGGGTCTGGCAGACAAAGCCGACGCCTATCCCTGCCAGCTTAGCGGCGGGCAGCAGCAGCGGGTTGCCATTGCCCGGGCGCTGGCCATGTCGCCGGATATTCTGTGCTTTGACGAGCCCACTTCCGCCCTGGATCCGGAGCTAACCGGCGAGGTGCTGAATGTAATCCGCAGCCTAAAAACCGGCAACAGCACCATGATCGTGGTGACCCATGAGATGGAATTTGCCCGCCATGTGGCGGACCAGGTGCTCTTTATGGCAGACGGCGTGATTGCCGAAAGCGGCACCCCGGACGATCTGTTCAATCATCCCAAAAGCCCGGCATTGCAAGCCTTTCTCAGCAAGGCACAGAACAAATGAGCTTGCGTTATCCAAAGCTGCTACGCCAGCTGCGTACAGAAGCGCATAAAAGTCAGGCAGAATTGGCAGAGGTGCTGGGCACCTCCCAGACCATGTACGCTCGCTATGAGCGGGGCGCCAATGCCCTGCCTCTGCGCCACTTGCTGACCCTGTGTGAGTATTACGATGTGTCCGCCGATTACCTGCTGGGGCGCACCCCCCACCGGCAAAATCCCAATTTGTTATAATATGGCATACAGAAAGCACCGCATTTTGCAATGCGGTGCCTTTTTGTTTGTAATACGGAAAAACCGGCACCCTTTACACAAGGGTGCCGGTTTGCTGTGTTCATGCAATATATTATGCTCTGGGCAGGATTGCCTCACGCTCCGGGCCGTTAGATACCATGGTAATCTTATGGCCGATCTCCTGCTCAATAAAGGCCACATAGTCCTTGGCCTCCTGGGGCAGGTCCTCAAAATTCTGGATCCCGCGAATGTCGCAGTGCCAACCCTTTAAGGTCTTCAGCACCGGCTTGCAGTCCTTGAGGATATGGGTGACCGGGAAGTCCTTAATGACCTTGCCGTCGACCTCATAGCCCACGCAAACAGGGATCTCTTCCAAATAAGACAGGCAGTCCAGCGCAGTCATCACCACCTGGGTGGCGCCCTGGCACTCTACGCCGTAGCGGGTAGCCACACAGTCAAACCAGCCCACACGGCGAGGTCTGCCGGTGGTAGCACCGAACTCGCCCTTGTCGCCGCCGTGGACCCGCAGTTCCTGGGCCTTGTCCTCATCCAAGATCTCAGACACAAATTCCCCGGCGCCAACGGCGGAGGAATAGGCCTTGGTGACCACTACAATATCCTCGATCTTGTGGGGCGGCAGCCCGGCGCCGACGGCACCGTAACCGGCCAAAGTGGAGGAGGAAGTAACCATGGGATAAATGCCGAAATCCGGGTCCTTCAAAGTGCCCAGCTGGCCCTCCAGCAAAATGTTTTTACCTTCTTGCACCGCCTTTTGCAGGTAGGCGTGGGTGTCGCACACATAGGGAGCAATCTTGTCTCTATACTCCATGCAGGTGGCAAACAGATCGTCCACACGCAACAGCGGTTTGTGATACACATGCTCCAGCACTAAGTTCTTTAAGGTGCAGATATTTTCCAGCTTGGCACGCAGCTCTTTCTCGTCAAACAGCTCGTTCACCTGAATACCGATCTTGGAGAACTTGTCGCTAAAGAACGGGGCAATGCCGCTCTTGGTGGAGCCAAAGGCGTTCTTGCCCAAGCGCTCCTCCTCATAAGTATCCAGCAAAATGTGATAGGGCATGAGAATCTGGCAGCGCTCGCTGACCAACAGGTGCGGGTTCAGCCCGGCAGCCTTTACATCCTCCAGCTCCGTTATAAACTTGTTAATATCCAGCGCCACGCCGTTGCCGATGATGCAGGTGGTGTGGTCGTAGCACACGCCGGAAGGCATCAGGTGGAATGCAAAGCGCCCATGCTCGTTAATGATGGTGTGTCCCGCATTTGCGCCGCCCTGAAAGCGAATAACAATATCGCTCTTGGCAGCAAACATATCCGTGATCTTGCCTTTACCCTCGTCGCCCCAGTTGGCGCCAACGATCGCTCTAATCATAATGGTGTACCTCTTTCACTCCAAAGTGCCCCTACAGGGGCCATACAAATGTATTATACTAAATTCCATAAAGAAAAGCAACGAAACCCTGCAAAAAGGTTTGATTTTTGCAGGGAATTCTTTTCGTTTACAGCAGTTTGCGGCCCATAATGACGCCCATCACAGAGGCCATCATTAACCCGCGGGTCCAGCCGCTGGAGTCGCCCAGGCAGTGCAGGCCCTCTACGCTGGTGTTAAAGTCCGTGTCCATCTTAATCCGGTTGGAATAGAACTTCAACTCCGGGGAATACAGCAGCGTTTCATAAGAGGCAAAGCCCGGCACCACATGGTCCATAGCCTGGATAAAGTTAATAATATTGGTCATGGCCCGGTAAGGCATGGCGGCGGTAATGTCGCCGGCCACAGCGTCCGGCAAAGTGGGGCGCACATTGGACTGGGCCAACTCCTTTTCCCAGGTACGCTTGCCGTCCAGAATATCACCAAAGCGCTGCACCAAAATGTGACCCGCTGCCAGCATATTGGTCAGCTCGCCCACCTTTTGCGCATAGGCAATGGGCTGGTTAAAGGGATAGCTGAAATTGTGGGAGCACAGGATCGCCAAGTTGGTATTGTCCGACTTCAATTCCTTATAGGAATGGCCGTTGACCACCGCCAGGTCGTTGTCGTAATTCTCCTGGGCCACAAAGCCGCCCGGGTTCTGGCAGAAGGTGCGCACCTTGTTCTTAAAGGGTTTTGGATAGCCAATGAGCTTGCTTTCGTACAGGGCCTCGTTGACCTTTTCCATCACCTCATTGCGGCACTCCACGCGCACACCGATGTCTACGGTGCCCGGCTGGTGGGCAATGTTGTGCTCGGCACAGATCTTCTCCAGCCACTCGGCGCCGCGACGGCCGGTGGCCACAATGGTATGATCCGCCCGGATCTCCCGCTGGGTGCCGTTTTCCGTCAGGATCACACCCTCGCACTTGGTGCCGGAGAGGATAATATTGTTGCACTCTACGCCAAAGATGATCTCTACCCCATTCTCCAGCAAATACTGCTCCATGGCGTAGTAGATCTCTCTTGCCTTTTCCGTGCCCAGGTGGCGAATGGGGCAATCCACCAGCTTCAGCCCGGCCTGAATGGCCCGCTTGCGAATGGCCTTCACCTCGTCCGTATTCTCCAGACCCTCGATGTGGGTATCTGCACCGAACTCCAGGTAGATCTTGTCCGTATAATCAATGGTATCCTGCGCCAGGTCCGCACCGATCAGGGAGGGCAAATCGCCGCCTACCTCATAGCTCAGGGACAGTTTGCCGTCCGAGAAAGCGCCTGCACCGGAAAAGCCGGTGGTAATGTGGCAGTAGGGCTGGCAGTTCATGCACTTCTTGGTTTTGGTCTTAGGGCAGGCACGGTTCTCAATGGCCTTGCCTTTCTCAATAATCAAGATCTTCTTTTTGCTGCCGTGGCGCAGCATCTCAATGGCGGTAAAGATCCCGGCAGGGCCGGCGCCTACGATGACTACATCATACTTCATCTGTTTTTGCACCTCATTTATCTCACTTGCCAACAGGCATAAAAAGAACCGTCCTCCATTCCGTTGGACTGAGGAATGTGACGGCAGTTTGCGTTGTAACTATACCATACTTACCGTCTTTTGTCAATGAGTTGAAATGGCGTATAAAATATGCTATATTAGATAAAATAGATATTCTGTTATAAGGAGCAAAAAAGTTGAAGGAATACAATGTTCTCCAGTACGGTGCCGTCGGCGACGGCGCCACCAACGACGCCTTTGCCATTCAGCACGCCATTGATGACTGCGCCAAAAACGGCGGCGGCCGGGTGGTGCTGCAAAGCGGCTATGTATTTTACAGCGACTCCATTCGCCTGCGATCCAATGTGGACCTGCATATTCAAAAAGGCGCTCGGCTGAAAGCCACCGGCAATATTGACGGCTATATCCGCCCCAACAAGCTCATCAACGACCCCAAAACGGCGTTGATCGGCAACCCGGTCACCGGCAAGCCCAGCTTTGTCTTTCTCTACGGTTATGAGGCAGACGGCTGCACCATCAGCGGGGAGGGCACCATTGACGCCAACGGCCATGCCTTTGTGCAGCGCAAAGACCAATACTATGTGACCGGCGACTTCTACCCCCGCCCTACGGTGATCTATGTGGAGAAGTCCAACCATATCACCTTTAAGGACATTACCATTGTGGACGCACCGTTCTGGACCCTGCACCCGGCCGGGTGCGACGATGTGCTTATTGACCGTATTCGCATTCTCAATGATTTGGATGTGGCCAACAGCGACGGCATTGACCCGGACCACTGCTCCAATGTGCGCATTTTGGGCTGCCATGTGGAGTGCGCCGACGACTGCATTTGCCTTAAGGCCAGCAAGGGCAACGCCGAGTACGGCCCCTGCGAAAACATCATCATTGACGGCTGCACCCTGGTATCCACCTCCGCTGCCATTAAGATCGGCACCGAGGGAGTGGGCGATTTTCGCAATGTGCTGGTACAAAACTGCGTGATCTCCCGCAGCAACCGGGGGCTGTCCATTCAAATTCGGGACGGCGGCTCGGTAGAGAATGTAAGCTATTCCAATATTATCATAGAGACCCGGCGCTTTTGCCCGGACTGGTGGGGCACGGCTGAGCCCATCACCATCACCGCCTTTGACCGGGACCAGAATACCCGCTGCGGTAAGGTAAAGAACATTCGCTTCTTTAACATTACCGCCAAGGGCGAGAACGGCGTGCTCCTTCACGGCACAGCGGAGAACCCCATTGAAGATGTGCGCTTTGAGAACTGCCGCATTACCCTGACCAAAACCAGCAAGTGGCCCTGCGGGCTGTATGACCTGCGCCCCTGCTTGGACTACGGGGTGGAAAAGTACCAAAACGCCGCTTTCTTCCTGCGCCACGCCAAGGACATTACCATTGAAAAAACCAAGACCGACTGGGGCAACCTGTGCCCGGATTACAGCTGTGCGGTTGACGCCGCCTATGTGGACAATCTGGAGTTGATACGCCTAACCGGCCATGCCGCCGACCCGGCAGAGGACGACCTAAAGCTGCGCCATGTGCGGCTGGTAAAATAAAGGAGTAAAAGTATGGTACAAATTCAAGGCTACAAGGTGAACAAGCTGCACATGGAAAATACCGTAGCAAACGGCACCGAATTGCAGCTGCAAAACCAGGTAAAATACAATGTAAACTACATGGACGATGTGCACAAGTGCGTGGGAATTCTGTCCTTTCGCATTACCGATGGGAATATGAACCCCTTTGAAGTGCAGATTGACATGGTGGCGGAGTTCACCTACGACGAAGGGGATGACAAGGCGGACATTCACACCCAGTCTTTTGACCAGATCTATCCCTTCCTGCGCCAGATCGTCAGCCAAATGGCCGGCCACTGCGGCGTACCCGGGCTGATGATCCCCATTATGCGGCTGAACAAAGACACAGTGACCGTTGGCGGACCGGACCAGTCGCCCCTGAACTGATATGGACAGACTGTGTGAGAACTGCTGGTACTTTGTATGCGACGGCGAGGGCGAGGACGCCGAAGAGGGCTTCTGCGACCTGATGCTGGACGAGGACGAGTACGCCCGCATGCTGGAGAGTGACACCTCCGCCGGGTGCAAATACTTCCGTCCCGATGTAGGCGAGTACGGCATTGTAAGAAAACAAAACTGATATGGCTGAGTATTTTGACTTGCTGTCCCCCACCGGGGAACCCCTGGGGATCACCAAAGAGCGAAACGCCGTCCACCGGGACGGGGACTGGCACCCCAGCGTGCATATCTTTGTGATACAGGGTGACCGGGTACTGCTTCAACGACGAAAGTGGGACAAAGAGTCTTTTCCCGGCAAGCTGGATCTGGCCTGCACCGGCCATGTAGACGCCGGCGAGGACTACCTGACCGCCGCCCGGCGAGAACTGCAAGAGGAACTGAACCTGGCCGCCGGTGCCGATGACCTGCGCTACCTGTTTACCCAAAAGTTAGAGGTGGATGCAGACTTTGGTCACGGCCGCTTTGTCAGTAACGAGCACTGCCGGGTGTATCTGCTGAATCCCGCTGTTCCCCTGACCACTCTGCGCTACCAGGCGGAGGAGATTGACGAACTGGTATGGGTAGACCGGCATACGGACATTACCGGTGCGGATTATTGTCTGCTCCCCGCGGAGTGGCACAAGGCCATGGGTCTGATTTTCGGGGAATGATGAAAGTATAACGCACCCTACAATTGTACCAAAAGGAACCCGTAGGGGCGGCAAATTGCCGCCCGCGGGCGGATAATATCCGCCCCTACGAATAAATAAGCACCCCAAAAACACAATAACCCCCGGGCACACAAGCGGTGACTTGTGTGCCCGGGGGTTATTTTATCCCCATTTACGCTGTTAAATATGCAGCACGGCGGTGGCAAAGCCAAAGTAGATCAACAGGGAAATCGCGTCCACAATGGTGGTTACAAAGGGGGACGACATCACCGCCGGATCCAGTTTCAACCGTTTGGCGATAATGGGCAGAGAACAGCCGATCATTTTGGCCAAAGTGACCTCAACAATCAGGGTCAGGCTGATCACCAGATCCACCTTCAAGGTCACACCGGTCATACCCAGCATCAGTCGATCCACCAACAGTACCTTGACAAAATTAATGACCGCCAGGCTGGTGCCGCAAAGCAGACCCACTCGCAGCTCTTTCCATATCACCTTGAAAATATCCCGCATATCGATCTCGTTAAGAGACAGGGCGCGAATCACGGTAACGCTGGCCTGACCACCGGAATTGCCGCCGGTGTCCATCAGCATAGGGATAAAGGAGGTCAAAATAATCATACTGGCCAGCTTGTCCTCAAAGCTGGTGATGATGGAGCCGGTAAAGGTGGCGCTGACCATCAAAAGCAGCAACCAAGGGATCCGGGACTTCCAAGTAGCCAGCACGCCGGTCTTCAGATAAGTCCGCTCCGTGGGCACGATGGCGTTCATCTTTTGAATATCCTCGGTGTTCTCCTCTTGGATAACATCCATAGCGTCGTCTACGGTGATGATACCCACCAGTCGCTCTTCCAGGTCCACCACCGGCAACGCCAGAAAGTCGTATTTGCTCAGCTGGGCAGCTGCCTCCTCCTGGTCGCTCAGGGTGTTCACATAGATCACATTGGTCTCCATAAACGCCTCAATCCGGTCGTCCTGATCGTGGAGCAGCAGTTCCTTCACGGTGGTCACGCCCAGCAAATGGCGGGAGGCGTCCGTTACATAGCAGGTATAAATGGTCTCTTTGTCCACACCGGTGCGGCGAATGCGCTTAAAAGCGTCCTCCACGGTCATATCCCGCTTTAAGTCCACAAATTCCGGAGTCATGATAGAACCGGCGCTGTCCTCCGGGTAGCGCAGCAGGGTGTTGATAGAAGCGCGGGTTTCCACATCCGTGTTGCGCAAAATGCGCTTCACGACGGTAGCGGGCATTTCCTCAATCATATCCACCGTATCGTCCAGGTACAACTCGTCCAGCACCTCTCGCAACTCGTTATCGGAGAAAGCGTGAATCAGTGCCTCCTGGTTGTCCGGCTCCAGCTCTACAAAGGTGTCTGCCGCCTCTTCCTTGCCCAGCAGGCGAAAGAACAGCAGCCGTTCTTCGTTGCTGAACTCCTCTAAAAGCTGGGCAATATCTGCCGGATTCAACTGGTTCAAAATGGTTTTAATGGCAGAGAACTGCCGTTTGGTATGAAGATCCTCAATTTCTGCTTTCAGCTCTTCTAACTCCATAGGCGCGCTCCTTTCTGCACTTATTTTTATTCTTTACATCCCGGAGGATATAAGCGGATTATTGCTCTGATCTATAAAAGGACGGCTCGTCCTCGTCTGTGACCCGGGCAGTCTTGCGGGCGTGGAATGCCAAAAGAACGATCAACACTGCCAGACCGCCCACGCCGGCGGTCACCGCCATCCGGAAGGCGGGCTGCTGGTAAAAGCGGGTGCCCTCCACAAAGGAGGTGTAGTCCTCCTGTGTCATCTCGGCACGCACCTGTTCCACGGTCTTGTCCACCCGGCGCACCTTAATGGTATAGGTGCGCACCTGGCCGTCCGAGGCGGTCACCGGCAGGGTCAGGTCGATCTCCTGCTCCGGCGCCAGCGTCATCTCCACCGGTGCGCAGTAGGCGTTAATATCCTTGGTCACCGGGGTAATCATCAGCGAGGTCAGGTCGCCGGGAATATACAGCTTGTAAGTGGTATCGTCTTCATTCATCTCCGGCACCAGCTCACCCAGGGTGCAGGTGATCGAGTCCAGGTGGTTCTCGCTGTTCTTAACATAAGCTGCGGCGTTCTTGTAAGTAAAGGTATATTTGGCGGAGCCGGTGTCATAGCTGAGGGTGACCACCACCGCCGTTTGATGGTTGGTGCTGTCCGTATCATAGGTCACGAACAGGTTGCCCTCCCCCTGCACCTTGTAGCTTTTCAGCTTTGGCGACACCGCCGCGTTGTCCAGCACCAACTGGTACTGGTACACATCGCTCTTAAACTGCCCCACAATGGTGGCGCCGGAAAAGGCAATGCGCTCCAGCACCGGGGCCTGCGCCGCAAAGGCAGGCAGGCACTGACCCAGCAGACACAGGGTCAGCAGCAGGTATAAGAACTTTCGCTTCATAAGGTCACTCCGTGATCAGGTAACAGGTGCAGCCACGGTCGTCCAGCAGCTGCTTCACTGCCCGACGGCTTTTCTCCGGGCAGGTAATGGCATAAATTTGGTTTTCATTCGGGTTTTGGGTGCACTTGTCGGCCACTTCTTTTTTCAAGTCCGCCGTAGCAGTAGAGGTGATGTTTACCGCCACCGGTTGCAGAAATTTTACATCCTGCCCCAGGTCGGCAGTCAGTCGCTTGGACAAATCGGCAAACCCATTGTGGTTAAAGGTGCCCGCCGCCTCTGGCAGCTCCGTGCCCTCCAGCACAAACACCGTTACCCCGGCGCGAACGCTCTCCTCCACCAGCGAGCGAATGTAGTTGTAAACCTCCGTGCTGTCCGGGTTCAGGTAGCGGTTGCCCGCCGGATCTGTGTAAGCGGTTTTGCCGCTCTTCACCGCCCAGGCCGGATTGGCAGCGGTCTGCACATTGTCCGGATAGCACACAATGTGCCCCAGCACCAGCAGGTCATTCTTGCCCAGCTTTTGACAAGAGGAGCGCAAATCCCCGGCAGGGGAAGATACCGCCCCGGCTGCCGCCACAGTACCCAGGGTAGAGGCGTAGCCCACGGTGCCGTCCGCCCGCTTAATATCAAAGCAGGCAGCGGTATAGCCGCCGGAGGACAAATCGTCCATCATGGCATCCAACATCACCGCACCGTCCAGGGACAGGCTGTCCACCTTGGCTGCCTTGGCCTCCAGCGCCACAGTGCTGATGGTGTTGCCGTCCACCGTATCCGTTTGGGCGGCAGGCATGGCGTGCAAATCCATCCAGGCATCCATCAAAATATAGCCCGCATACAGCAGCACCAGCCCCAGCAGCACCAAAAGTACCCGGCGCACCACCTGACCGGGCGTGGCCTTTTGGAACGCCGGGCCTTTTTTACGCCGCTCCCGATCCAGCTCTGCCTGACCCGCCTGGGTGCGAGGTTCGATGTATTTGTCTGCAAAGTCAATGGGGCGGCCCACTTCCGGCTCCGTCCATTTTTGACCCCGCTTGTCATTACTGTAAAATCGCTTTTGCTTTTTCTTCATCTTGCCTTATTCCGCAGCCTGCTGCGCCGCACGGCACAGACCGGCAATGGTGGCTGCCGGATCCGCACTCTTAAACACCGCAGACCCTGCCACAAACACATTGGCACCGGCCTTGGCCGCTGCCTTTACCGTCTCCAGGTTAATGCCCCCGTCCACTTGCAGATCCAGGTGGGGATAGCGGCTGCGCAGCAAAGTGAGCTTTGGCATCATATCTGCCATAAAGCTTTGGCCGCCGAAGCCCGGCTCCACAGTCATCACCAGCACCATGGCCAGCCGATCCGCATAGGGCAGCACCGCCTCTGCCGGCGTGCCCGGCTTAATGGCAATCGCAGGCTTGCAGCCCCGGGCAAGGATCTTGTCGATCACTGCGCTCGGGTCATCGTCGCTCTCCAGGTGGAAAGTGATCAGATCCGCACCGGCGTCGGCGTAATCGTCAATATACCGCAGCGGCTGGCTGATCATCAGGTGCACATCAAAGGGCAGGTCGCACACCTTGGACAGCCCGGCGATCACCGGCGCGCCAAAGGAGATATTGGGCACAAAATGCCCGTCCATTACATCCAGGTGCAGCAGATGAGCGCCCCCGGCGGCGCATTTGTTGGCCTCTGCGCCCATGTTGGCAAAATCGCAGGCCAGCATAGACGGTGAAATCTTCATATCCATACAGAATTCCCCTCTCGGTAACGGCAAAACTGCCGGTTTGCGTTCGTGCTCTTATTATACGCCCAAAAGGGCACAAAATCAACAGCAACGCCTACGAAATATGCCTTGACGGCGCACCCGGTTTTCGTTAGAATAGTACAAAACAGGAGGTGACTGAAATGGAACTCTCCCCTATCTGCAAAAAAGAATACCCGGCGCTGCGGGCACTGTATCGCAGCGCGTTCCCGGCAGCGGAGCGTATGCCCCTCTCCCGCTTCTTCACCCTGCAAAAAAAGGGGCAAGCGGAGATTTTGGTGCTGCGCACCGGCGGTGCCTTTGCCGGGCTGATGATCGTCAGCTTTGCCCCCGGCTACGCCCTGCTCAACTACTTTGCCGTGGAGCCGGACTGCCGCTCTATGGGACTTGGCTCTCGGGCGCTGCCCGCCTTACAGCAGCGTTATCCCAATCGGCAGGTGGTGCTGGAGGTGGAGCCGCCGGATCATACGGCACCCAACGCCAGGCAGCGGCAACGGCGGCTGGATTTCTATGCCAAAAACGGCTTTCTCCCCTGCAACTTGCCGGTACGGCTGTGCGGCGTGGCACTGGATGTGCTCACGCCCGGCGGGCAGGCACTGGATTTTGCCGCCTATCAAGGGTTTTATCGCCCGATCTTTGGCCGTCTGGCGCCCCTTTTTGTGCAAAAGCGCCAATAAAACGCTGCCGGGCCAAATTCTCCTTGTATTTTGGCCGGGGGTGGTGTAGAATAGTTGCGGATTTTCAGATACAATTGATAACAAAGCCAGTAACGGAGGATTTCTCTATGATTCAAGCCAATAATGTAACCGTGCAGTTTGGCGGTCGCGCGCTGTTTGAGCGGGTCAATGTGACCTTCTCCAAGGGCAACTGCTACGGCATCATCGGTGCCAATGGCGCAGGCAAGTCCACTTTCTTAAAAGTGCTGGACGGCGAGCTGGAGCCCCAAAAGGGCGAGGTGGTCATCACCCCCGGCGAGCGGCTCAGCGTGCTCAAGCAGGACCACTTTGCCTACGACCAGTACCAGGTGGTGCGCACCGTGCTGATGGGCAACCCCCGTCTTATTGAAATTATGGAAGAAAAGGACGCCCTGTACGCCAAGCCGGACTTTAGCGAGGCGGATGGCGTGCGCGCCGGGGAGCTGGAAGCGGAATTTGCCGATATGGACGGCTGGAACGCAGAAAGCGATGCGGAGTTTATGCTCAACAAGCTGGGTGTCACCGACGAGTACCACTATATGACCATGGCGGAACTGCCTGCCAACTTAAAGGTCAAGGTGCTGCTGGCGCAGGCCCTCTTTGGCAATCCGGACATTTTGCTGCTGGACGAGCCTACCAACCACCTGGATCTGTCCGCCATTCGCTGGCTGGAAAACTTCCTGCTGGATTTTGAAAACACGGTAATCGTGGTGTCCCATGACCGTCACTTCTTAAATAAGGTCTGCACCCATATCTGCGATGTGGACTTTGGCAAAATTCAAATGTATGTAGGCAACTACGACTTTTGGTACGAGTACACCCAAATGCGCCAGCGCCAGGCTCGGGATCAGAACAAGAAGAACGAGCAGAAGATCAAGGAACTCCAGGCCTTTATTGCCCGCTTCTCTGCCAACGCGGCCAAGAGCAAGCAGGCCACCAGCCGTAAAAAGCAGCTGGACGCTTTGGAGATGATCGACATGCCCGTGTCCTCCCGCCGGTTCCCCTTTGTGGACTTTAAGCCGGATCGGGAGTGCGGCAACGACCTGCTGCGGGTGGACCACCTGACCAAGACCATCGGCGACCGCAAGGTGCTGGACGACATCAGCTTTGTGATCCACCCCAGAGAGAAGGTGGCCTTTGTGGGCGCAGATGCCATGGCCAAAACCACCCTGTTTAAGATCATTATGGGCGAGATGGAGCCGGACGAGGGCGAATACAAGTGGGGCGTAACCACCACCCAAAGCTACTTCCCCAGCGACAACAGCGCCTACTTTGACGGCGTGGACCTGACCTTGATCGACTGGCTGCGCCAGTACACCACCCAAACGCTGGAAACGGACATTCGCTCCTGGCTGGGTCGTATGCTCTTTAGCGGCGATGAGGCGTTAAAGAAAGCTAATGTGCTTTCCGGCGGCGAGCGAGTGCGGTGTATGCTGTGCAAGATGATGCTCTCCGGCGCCAATGTGCTGGTGCTGGACGAACCCACCAACCACCTGGATTTGGAGTCCATCACCGCATTGAATGACGGCCTGATCCGCTACCCGGAGACCATTCTCTTTACCTCCCACGACCACCAGTTCGTGCAGACCGTTGCCGACCGGATCATCGAGGTCAGCGGCAATACCCTGCTGGATCGCAAGGGCACCTACGACGAATTCCTGGCAGACTTTGACGAGGACCAGCTGAAAAAGTATTAACAGCAAAACGCATAACATAAAAGAACAGGAACGCAGGTCTATGCGTTCCTGTTCTTTTATCTGTTCTGTGTTATTTTTTCGGCGCTGTACCAGCCACAACGCCAACCCCAGGAAAAAGCCTTGCAGACTGCGTCACTTCTCCACTCCAACGGTATAAGCCGCCACCGCCGCAAAAATTGAAACCGCCACGGACAAAATATCCGTCATTTTTATCGACACGACTTTATATATAACCGCATCTTCAAAATGTTTCGCCGGCTTTTGATGTTTCACATAATGTTTTCCAGTTGCATTATATCATAGTTATAATCAAATGCAAACAAACATTATGTATGATTTATACAAAACCCGCTTTCACGCCTTTGGCAAACGATAAAAGCCCCGGGAACGCACAAACAGGTGTTCCCGGGGCTCATTTTGTATTACACCTTTTAGTCTACTTGCGCATTGTAGGATTGCTCCACAATTTGCATAATTTGCTCTAAATCCTCCATTTTTTCCATGTGCAACTCAACATCACCATTCCCCCAGCGACCCAAATCGGTTACATCTCTACAAATCCCATTGGGATCCTTCACCTCTGAAAACTTCAGGTTAACTGTAATAGTAAGTTTCTGCTTCTGTGGAACTATGTCAACAAAGTTTGTATCTAATTTGTACGCTATGTAAAACTTTTTATATTCCTTTCGCACTGCGGGCGACAAATTCAGAATTCGTCTATCCAGCGCCTCAATCAATGCTCTGTTGTAATCGTTCAAATCGTATGTGTCTATACTATATTTTGGCTTTTCCTTTTCTGTGGCACAATATGGTGCAAGCGCTTTTGCGGATATTACCGGATACGGCCAAATCTCCTGCGCTAACTGCGCAAGAATATTGGCACGCGCCTGTATATGCTCCTCGGTCCATTCCGTAAGATGCACTACATATCTGTTCAAACGCAATGCACTTTCCTTAAATCCCCCCGTCATATTCATTTTTTCCATAAAAGGCCTGTCGCTCATTTCAGAATTATATGCAGTTAGTGTCAGATTGCCAATTGTATGAAGGTACCTGTTTTGAATTTCCCGCCAATGTATACCCAATTCTTTTTGCCATTGCTCTGATAAGTGCGTATTTTGTGGCATAATATGCTCTATTGTATAATTTTCTATCGCAATGGGAGCCTTGTTTTGGAAATTCTCCAAACGATTAAGTATATAATTCCGTGTGCGCATATTATAAACATCGCGCATAACAAATGCCCTTTCAAATCTATCATCATCCGGAAACACTTTGTACGATTCTTGTAACACAAAAAAAGCCTTTACCGAATTCATATAATCATTGGGCCGAATATAATTCTTGAATGTTGCAAAAGTTTTATTTAATGAGTTGGTAGGTATATCACATATTCCGCGCCTCAACACATAACTCACGCATAAAGTCAGTATTTCTTTAAGTTCTGCAAGACTGATTAACCCGCATCGCAATCGCGGTGCACTTTAAGCAAGAATGGATATGAGACTTCCATACGCAAATCTACAATATCACAATACAATCTACGCAACTCTACATCATCGCTTCTTTCAAAAACGATATTTGTATAGTACTGCGCATATACAAACAAATCTTGACAAATTTCCCGCGCCGTACCGAATTCACTGTTCAAATGATATTGCTTAAATTCTTCATATACGCGTCCTTGTTTAGGAATCCGTGAAATCTTCATCGTCAGATAGTGACGGAAAAATGAATCCATTACATAACATTGCGATTCATATTCAAATAATTGTTCCATTGGCCGCCATAAATGCTCATAAACATATACTTGCTCTGTAGGTGCCAATCCCATCAAAACATAATTCCTTATCAAATCAGATTCTGATAATTCCTTGCCTGTAGAATTCAGGCTTTCAAATATCGCCTGCGCATCATCAAGTGTACGGTCTAATGTAATATTTACAATTTGCAGCCGTCCAATGGAATTCCACACTTCATCAGGCGTAATTTCATTTTTGGAAACACGATCAGAAAAGAATTTGTAATTTTCCACCAATCTGGATTGAGTCGTATTCACAGGTCTGTTTTCTACAAGTTGTACAAGAACATCTCTGTCCGTTTCGGTTAGTAACAACTTATAGCGATCGTTTCCGCTCTCATATTCATTTTTGAGGAGCATGCCATCAATACGGTGCGGATTGATTGAGGTTTCCTCCGGATGTTGTAGCACATAATTACGCAATGCCAAAAGTAACAATGTCAGTGTGGTCATTCGCTGTTGTCCATCAATGATCATATACTTCTGAACACCGGTAGGCATTGCTTGCTCTGCAATGTTTACAATAGAACCGACAAAATGTCCTGATTTTCCTTTCTTTTGCATATCCACAATATCGTCCCAAAGTCTTTTACATTGCTCTTTTTCCCAGCTGTAAAAGCGCTGATACACCGGAATGACAAATTGCTTATTCCCATTCAAAATTTCAAAGATATTTCCTTTTTGAGCATCCATTGTATTCTCCTCTGATTTTCAATTTCCTTTTTGCATTGTCCGTCACTCTGCCGTTATGCGAAGCAGGAGGGCGCCGTGGGCGGGGACGGTGGCGGAGAAGCGGTTTTTGAAGGTACCCAACGGTTCGCCGGACCAAATCTCCGTTACGGTACAGGCGGTATCCGGAAGTAGCAGCGCCGTTAAGTCCAGGGTTTGGCGGGCCGGGCAATCCTTGGTATTAAACAGGGCGGCGTACTTGCAGCCCCGACCGCAGGCCACCCACTGAATGGTGCCCCGGCCGTTGGTCTCTCGCCGCAGCAATTCTCGGGCGCCGTAAGATGCGGCGTGCATTTGCAGATAATCTTGATTGGTCAGCATAACCAGCACATCGGCGGGCATCTCCGGCAGATCACCGCCCAAAAACAGCGGACTGCGAAAAATGCCCCACAAAGTGAACATGGTGCGCACCTCATCCGGGGTAAAATTGCTCATACGATTCTGCGCACCATGGTAGGGAGCGTCCTTGCACAGGCGGCCCACCGGCAGCATATCGCAATCCGGCCAGCAGCCGGGGCCGGGCACGCCCTCCCAGGTCTTGCACCGGTCAAACATATCGTGCAGCTTGTCCCACCGGTCCCAAAAATCGCCGGTCATACGCCACATTTGGGCATGGCGGCGCAGGTGGGGCAAATTGGAAATATCCGCCGGGCCGGGAGAGAGGGACAGCACCACCTCCCGCCCGCAATTTTGCAAGCTGCGGTGGAGCATTTCGATCTCGTGCCGGGCGTTATACGGATCGTCCCATTTGCGAAATTCCGTGACGCAAATATCGTCGCACTTAATAAAATCCACGCCCCAGTCGGCGTACAACCGACAAATGGAGTCATAGTACGCTTGGGCTGCGGCATTGTCCTGCATACCATACATATCCGTGTTCCAGGCACAGACGGAGAAGTGATGGGCTGCGTCCCGGGCAGTAAAATCCGTGCCCAAAATAGGCGTATCCCGGTGCACTGCCTGGCGGGGAATACCCCGCATAATATGAATACCAAAGCGCAGACCCAGAGAATGGCAATAGTCCGCAATGGGGCCAAAGCCCTTGCCCCCGGCGGCGCTGGGAAAGCGGTTCTCCGCCGGTAACAAACGCCCATAGTCATCCATACAAACCGGGGCAAAATTGTTATACTCGTTGCCCTTTGCCTGCGGCTCGTACCACTGAATGTCGCACACCAGAGTATTCCACCCATAGGGCAGCAGGTGTGCCGCCATAAAGCGGGCGTTCTCCCGCAATGCGTCCTCCGTTACGCCGGCGCCGTAGCAGTCCCAGCTGTTCCACCCCATAGGCGGGGTAGGGGCAAGTGCCTTTTTCATACCATTCACCTCAAAAAGCCGCCGGTAATTGCCCGACGGCGTTGTTTTTATTACAGTTCCTTAACCATACGAATGTGGGGGCAAAACTCGTCCAGATAGACCTCCCCCACCGAGGTAAAACCGCACTTTTCGTAAAAAGGCTGTACCCGGCACTGGGCAGACACCTCAATGCCCGCAGCGCCCCGGCGGCGCAGTTCCGCCTCTGCCAAGTCCATCATTCGCCGCCCTAAGTGCAGCTGGCGGGCAGACTGGATCACCGCCACCCGGCCAATATGCCAGCGGGTGCCGCCGTCCTCCGTAAAGGCACGCAGCGTGCCCACCGGCCGACCGTCTGCAAACAGCAGCAGGTGCAGCGCATGGCGGTCAATGGCGTCAAATTCCTCCTGAAAGCCCTGCTCCTCCACAAAAACCGCCTGGCGAATGGCCGCGGCCTCCGGGGGCAAAGCGTCATAAAATGTGTGGGTAAATTCCATTACTTCAAATACTCCCAATGCTTGTCTTTTTCGCTTAGCTGCAAGGTCATACCCGGGGGAATGGGCCACTCCACACCGATCTTTGGATCGTCCCAGGGAATGCCGCCCTCATCGTCCGGGTGAAAAAAGTCCGTTACCTTGTAGCAAAATTCCGCCCGCTTCGACAGCACCAAAAAACCGTGGGCAAACCCGGCAGGGATCAAAAACTGCTTTTTGTTCTCCGCAGAGAGCACCTCGCCGTGCCACCGCAAGTAAGTATCGCTGCCCGGCCGCAGGTCCACCGCCACATCAAATACCGTGCCGCTGACCACCCGCACCAGCTTGGTCTGGGGATAGCGCAGCTGGCGGTGCAGCCCCCGCAGCACGCCGTAGGTGCTGCCGGACTGGTTGTCCTGGACAAAATCATAATGAAAGCCCAGGCTCTCCATATCCCGCTGATTGTAGGTCTCCATAAAATAGCCACGGTCGTCGCCGTGCACCGTCGGGGTGAGCACTGCCAGCCCGGCAATGCCGCCCACATTCTGCTGTGCCTGCATTTGGATCATACTTTTTCTTCCTCCAATGCCTGTAAATACCGCGCCAGTGCGTCTTGCCATTCCGGCAAGGGGGTGAGGCCCGCTGCCGCCAAGACGCTGCAATCCAGCCGGCTGTTCAGCGGTCGCCGAGCCGCCGTGGGGTACGCTGCGGTAGAGATCGGCTCCAATTCCATCTCTTTGCCGGCAAGGTCAAAAATCCGCCGGGCAAAATCGTACCAGCTCACCGGTTGACCGCTGCCGGTGGCGTGGAACACACCCTGTGCATTTTGCTCTGCCATTTGGCAAATGAGCCGGGCCAAATCCACCGTATAGGTGGGGCAGCCGATCTGGTCATCCACCACCGACAGGCGGGTGCGGCGCTCTGCCAGGCGCAGCATGGTCTTTACAAAATTGTTGCCGTGCAGGCCAAACACCCAGCTGATCCGCAAGATGGCGTGGCGGGGCACCGCCTGCGCCGCCTGCTCGCCCAGCAGCTTGCTGCGACCGTACACATTCAGGGGCGCCGGGCGCTCCGTTACCGGATGGGGCGCCGTGCCGCTGCCGTCAAACACATAATCCGTAGACGGGTACAGCAGCCCGCAGCCTGCTGCCGCGCAGGCGTGAGCCACATATTCCGTGCCCGCTGCATTAACAGCCATACAAATTTTTTCTTCCGTCTCTGCCCGATCCACCGCCGTGTAGGCCGCGCAATGCATCACCCAGTCCGGGCGATAGTCGCCGATGGCAGACTCCACCTGCGCCGGGTGGGTAATATCCAGTTCTGTATGATCGGGGGCCCATACCTGCCAGCCCTTGGCCGCGGCTGCCTGTGCCACATCCGTACCCAGCTGGCCGCTGCCCCCTGTTACTAAAATTCGCATTTATTCGCCTAACCGCTCTCTGTACATGGCCTGAAAATAATTTTGATATTCGCCGCTGAGAATGTGGCTCCACCAATCCCGGTGGGTCAGATACCACTCTACCGTGCGGCGCAGCCCGGTGTCAAAATCCGTCTCCGGCTGCCAGCCCAGCTCTCGGTGAATTTTCGTAGGATCAATGGCATAACGCCGATCGTGACCCGGCCGGTCGGTGACGAAAGTGATCAGACTTTCCGGCTTGCCCAAAGCGGCCAGCACCGCCTGCACCACCTGCAAGTTGGTGCGCTCATTGTGCCCGCCGATGTTATACACTTCTCCCGCCGTGCCTCGGCGCAAAATCAAGTCAATGGCGGCGCAGTGATCCTCCACATACAGCCAGTCCCGCACATTCTCGCCGGTGCCGTACACCGGCAGGCTTTGATCTGCCAGCGCCCGGGTGATCATTAAGGGAATCAACTTCTCCGGGAAGTGGTAGGGGCCGTAGTTGTTGGAGCACCGGCTTACCGTGACCGGCAACCCGTAGGTGCGGGCGTAGGCCAGCACCAGCAGATCCGCCCCCGCCTTGGAGGCAGAATAGGGGCTGGAGGTGTGTATGGGCGTTTCTTCCGTAAAGAACAGATCCGGCCGATCCAGGGGCAGATCGCCGTACACCTCATCGGTGGACACCTGGTGATACCGGGTGACCCCGTGACGGCGGCAGGCGTCCAGCAATACCCCGGTGCCCAGCACATTGGTCTTTAAGAACAGATCCGGCTGGGTAATGGAGCGGTCCACATGGCTCTCCGCCGCAAAGTTTACTACATAATCCGGTTCCTCCTGCAAAAACAGGCGCTCCACCGCCTGCGCATCGGCAATATCCCCCTGCACAAAGCGGAAGTTGGGGTTCTCCATCACATCCGCCAGGGTCTCCAAATTGCCCGCATAGGTCAGCTTGTCCAAACAGACCACCCGATCCTCCGGGTGGTGGGTCAGTTGGTAAAATATAAAGTTGGCACCGATAAACCCGGCACCGCCGGTCACAAGTACAGTCATCCTCGCACCTCAGTATTGTATTTCGCCCCGCACCACCGCCTGCAAGTAGGCGCCGTATGCGGATTTGCCGTAGGTCTTGGCCGCTGCCGCCAAATCATCGGCGGTGATCCAGCCGTTAATATAGGCCACTTCCTCCGGGGAGGAGATCTCCACCCCCTGCTGGTGCTGAATCGTACGCACAAAGTTGCCGGCCTCTAACAGGCTGTCCGTGGTGCCGGTATCCAGCCAGGCGTAGCCCCGCCCCAGCAGTTTTACATCCAGATCCCCCGCCTGTAAGTACAGCCGGTTCAGATCGGTGATTTCCAGCTCACCCCGGGCGGAGGGGGTCAGTCCTTCGGCGTAGTCCACGCACCGATTGTCGTAGAAATACAGCCCGGTGACCGCATAATTGCTCTTGGGCACCGCCGGCTTCTCCTCCAGCGACACCACCCGGTTCTCCCGGTCAAACTCCACAATGCCAAAGCGCCCCGGGTCCTCTACATGATAGCCGAACACGGTGGCGCGATGATTTTGCTCTGCGTTCTCTACCGCGCTTTGCAGCAGCCGCCGCAGCCCGGCGCCGTAAAAGATATTGTCCCCCAGCACCATACAGCAGCAGTCGTCGCCAATAAAGTCCGCACCCAGGATAAAGGCCTGGGCCAGCCCGTCCGGGGAGGGCTGCTCCTTGTAGCTGAGCCGCAGACCAAACCGGGCGCCGTCCCCCAAGAGAGACTGGAATCGGGGCAGATCCCGGGGCGTACTGATAATGAGAATATCCCGCACTCCCGCCAACATCAGCGTGGTCAGCGGATAGTAGATCATCGGCTTATCATACACCGGCAGCAGCTGCTTGGAGGTGATCTGGGTCAGCGGATACAACCGGGTGCCGCTGCCTCCTGCCAAAATTATACCTTTCATACCATTCCCCTTCCCGGCCCGCGCCGTCTGTCTATTTTATATACCTATTATAACTCTACCATACCCCGGCTGAAAATGCAATAAAAAGCGGCTACTGCACAAAAAGGAAAAGCCCCCTTGCACGGCTGTGCAAAGGGGCTCGGAACAGCAAAATCAATAATTCGTTGTATTGATGTAAGTAACGATAATATGATCGGGTGTGTTATTGTAAAATGCTACCGCAAGCATAACCAAATCATTTGTGTCCTCATTTATAAACGAGTAATAATACAAGCCATCTTCATCCCGCTTATCGTCTTCTCTATAGAATTCATATCCATAATCCTGCAATATATCGTAGTAATCATTCAACCAATCGGCGCTTTGACTGACCACCGCATCATAAGAATAAACACAGAATACTGTATCGCCATCTCCTTTATTGTCGTAGTCAACCAGCGGCACATTAAAGTACGCACCAAAGTCCGGTACATTGTAATTCTCCGGGTAATACTCCGGCACTGTTACTTTGCAGCTGATCCGGTCGTCTGCGGTTTTGGCCGTAATGGTGCACTGACCGGAGCCGTTGGCGCTGATCTCGCCGGAGCGGTTCACCACCGCCACGGTAGGATCGCTGGTCTGCCAGGTGATCTTTTTATCCGTGCCGGTGCACTTTAATTTGTAACCCTCACCGTTAAAGAGGGTGATTTTGTAGGCGTTCAGACTCAGCCCGGTTTTGGTGGTCACAGAGGAAGTCTTTGACCAGCTGCTGTAGTAGTTGGTCTTGCCCACTTTTTTATAGGTGCGCACCCGCACATAGTATTTTTTAATGGGTTTGCCGTTTACTTTCAGCGAGGTGGTGGAATTCTTGCTTACGGTCTTGCTGCTTGCGGATTTGAAGCGGCTGTTCTCTGCATACTGCACCTGATAGCCGGTGGTTTGGGTGGCCTGCTTCTTCCACTTAACGGTAAAGGACTTTTTACCGGCGGACACAGAGGAGACGGCAGTCCCCTTGGGCACGATCTTAAAGCTGGCGCTCTTAGTGCCCTTGTACTTGCCCTTGAATTTGACCTTAACCGTATAAGTGCCCACATTTTTTCTGCCGGAGGGGTACTTGACCGTGTAATACTTGGCGGCGATCTTTTTGCCCTTCTTGTCCTTGGCGGTCACCTTAGGCTTCTTCACCTTGCCGTCGTAGGTGTAAGTGGTGGTAGACAGCGACACGCTCTTGGCCGTAGTAGCGGCATAGGCAGTGATCTGCACGGCGCCTACCATACAGACGGCCATCATCAGCGCCAAAAGAATACTGATTTTTCTTTTCATTTGCATTTCCTTCTTTCTGTTGTTCTTTCTGGTTCCGCATAATTGCACCTATACAGGTGCAATCTTAGAATAGCACAAAGATACAATAAAGTCAACGCAAATTGTTCTTAAATAGGTGCAAGAGGTTGACCATGAATATTGAATTTGAAAAGCAGATGGGGCGGAATATCCGCCATATTCGGGAAGAAAAGGGCATGACCCAGGAGCTGCTCTCCGCCAAATTGCAGCTGGCCGGGTGCGACATCACCCGCAGCGCCGTGGCCAAGATCGAGGTGGGGCAGCGGCATATTTATCCGGACGAGATCCGCCACATTCGGCAGATTTTGAGCACCACCTATGAAGAATTATTTGAACGGCAGTATAACTGACGCTGCCGGCAGGCGACGGTGCGCGTTTGTTGACATTTGGCGGCGGCTATTATACAATAATCCGGCAAAAACAAAGGATGATCTGCGGCTGTGTGCCGAGAACGGAGAACAAAATGGGCCGAGCCTCTGTGTTTGAAAATCGAAAATGGGTGCCCCTGTTTGCCGGCAGCGCGGCGCTAAGCTGGGCCTGCGCCTTTCCCCTTATCAAGCTGGGTCTGGCGGACTTTGGCATTGCCGGCACAGACACCGGCGGCAAGGCGCTGTTCGCCGGAGCGCGGTTCTTGCTGGCCGGTCTGGTGGTGCTGGCGGTAGCCAAGCTGTGCGGCCGCTCCTTTGCGGTGCCCCGGGGCAAGACACGGTGGCAGCTGGTGCTCTTTGGTCTGGTCAACACGGCACTGCACTACTTTTTCTTTTATCTGGGCGTATCCAATTCCCCCGGCGGCCGGGCGTCTATCCTGGACAGCCTGGGCACTTTTCTGCTAATCCTGGCAGCCGCGGTGGTGTTCCGGGAAAAGCTCACCCTACGGTCAATTTTTGGCTGCCTGTTGGGGTTCTCCGGCATTGTGCTCATCAACCTGGGCAGCACCGCCGGGCAGTTCACCCTCTCCGGCGACGGTATGCTGCTGTGCAGCAGTGTGTGCGCCATGGCAGGTGGACTGCTGACCCGGGTGATCACCCGCAAAATGGACCCGCTGGTGGCTACCGGCCATTCCCTGGCACTGGGCGGCGCGCTGCTGATCCCTGCCGGGCTGCTGATGGGCGCTCGCCCGGTGGGTGTACACCTTAAGGGACTGCTGATCCTGGCGGCGCTGGTGGCAGTGTCTGCCGTGGGTTTTTCGTTTTACAACCAACTGCTGCGCTACCATCCGGTGGGGCAGATTGCCATTTATAACGCCTTTATCCCGGTACTGGGGGTGGTGCTCTCCTGCCTGCTGCTGGGGGAGCCTTTCTCCTGGCGCTATCTGCTGTCCGGCGCACTGGTTACCGTCGGGATCTGCGCCGCAAATTTGCCCGGCAAAGGCAAAAATTGACAGCTAATGCCAAGTATGGTATGCTATGGGTGCAGCGTTCTGCACATTTTTTAAGAAAAGAGGAAGTACCAAATGGACCAGTACAATCAGCAAAACCCGAACCCTCAGGGCAATTATCAACAACCCTATCAGCCGCCCTATCAACCGGCGCCCCCGGCCTATGATCCCACCACCCAGGTGATGAGCATTGGCCAGTATGTGGGTATGTTCATTCTCTCCGCCCTGCCGGTGGTGAATTTGATCTGCTGGATCGTGTGGCTGTGCAGCCCCAACACCAATAAGAACAAAAAGAACTTTATTTGGGCCAATATTATTATGTGGGTCATCTCCGTAGTGGCATTGTCGCTGTTTTATGCCGTCGTCGGCACCGCCGCTTTTAGCGCCCTGTCCTCTCTGTGACCCGGATTCAAATCGTCTTAAGCCGACAAACCCGTTGATGAATTGTCATCAGCGGGTTCTTTTTTTGTAGAAAATGTATGAAGTTGGTACTTTTATTCGGCGCTGCGGCACAAACCGTCTAAGCGAAATGTCGTTCTCTCCAACCAACTGCTGCTCCGGGACAACCGCGACCATCGAATGGTCAGCCGCCCCGGCAAGCTGCCCTTTGCCAATGATAGGAAGATCGACAACGCCCACTTGTCTGCTGCCGCTGCCGCCGCGCAGACCAAGGCCGGTTTGACTTGTAACAAAAAGCCACCGATCATCGGTGGCTTTCTGCTTTGCTATTCGTCGTAATCCTCGATTTCCTGTTCTTCCTCTTGTCTCTGTTTTTCCTGCGCTTCTTCCCGCTTGGCTTTGCGGGATTTAATGATCCCTGCAACCAATGCAATCACGGCTGCTGTGGCTAAGGCAATGGCAAGATAAATTAAAATATTCGCTACGGTAGAGCGGTGCGTAGGCGTCACCGCTGCGGTGTATGTACCGTCGGTGCGCACGGCTGTGCCGCCGGTTTGTACTGGCAGTTCTTCCTCCGTATCACCGGTGCTTGCCCCGCCGGTGTACGCAAACTTACTCACCGTTTGGGCGCTGCTTTTCCGAGCGCTTTTGGCCGTATGGGGCACTGTGCCGGTGTAGGCAAATTTGGTGGTAGTCTCTTTTTTCTTTTTCGTTGTGGTTTGCCGGGTTGATTGCTTTGTCCCGACCCGCGCATTGCGACTTGCAGTTGCCTTTTCCGGCAAAGTGTAGTCGAAAGCAGCGTGCTTCAAAAGGCAAATGCCCCGCTCGCCGCAGTTATAATCCAGCCGCACCGTCAACGGCCCGCACAGGCTTTTATCCAGCGCAATGGCAAAGTAGGCATTGCCGTCTGCGATGCCGTAACCGCCGCTGTTTTCCAGTATTTCCACCTGCATATTGCAGCCGCTGGCAATGCCGTCGTAGCTTTGCAACGCCTTGTTTGCGCCGGTTGTAAATGTAAATTTCCGAGTGGAGAATTTGGCAGAGGACACCTGCAAATTCAGCGCAACGGCGGCGGTATTCGCCCCCGGTTCCACCTGCTGATCTTGCATACTCACCGCAAAATACAGACAATGATTGTCCGTGTCGGCATAGATTTGGTAATAGCCCATCGCACCATCTGCCCGGAATTCTGTAACCGGCACATTCTGCCAAGGCTCCCGGGTCAGGTAGGCGCTGTCCACCGCCGGCGAAGCTGCATAGGCCGGCACTGCTGCCCACAAAAGCGCCAAAAGTGCCGCCAACACAGCCAAAATCCGCCGACCCATAGCCATACCTCTTCTCTCTCTAAAAAACTTTCTAATCGGTTTTATTCTATCCATTTTCCCCTTTTTCGTCAAGGGATTTGGAGAATTTTTTCTGTTTTCCGCCACAAAAAACAATCACCAGCAATAAATCCACACAAAAAAGGCTCCCGCAAAAGCGGAAGCCTTAAATGCATTATCGTTTTTACCTGCAAGTCATCAGGCACCATTTATTCCCGATTAAAGAATAAGGCGCAGGCAAGTGGAAGAAGTGATCAACTTTGTTTACAACTCTTTTGTCAAGAAGAATTTTTGCGCAGACTTTTATAGATGAAATTAATAATTATATCATCCGGTATAACACCAAACGCATGAAACAATCTCTGGGATTTATGAGCCCGGTAGAGTACAGACATCGTCTTGGATTCGCTGTTTATACAGTCCAAGAATATGTCTGCACCCCCGAACCCAGATATTTAACATCTTTATTTTTTACTGTTTTCAATTGCTTGATCAATAAGTTTATTAAGTTGCTTTGCTTGTGATGATGAAGTTATTGCACCAACAATTGGTTGACCTACAATATTTCCGTTTTTATCAACTACATACGTTGTTGGATATGAATAAAGACCTGAAGCAAATTTACCGGCCTCACTGTTTGAATCAAACCAAACATTTTTGTAGGTAATACCTTTTTTGGTCAAAACATCCTTAGCCTCAGATATAGCAGTCTTGTCACCGCCAAGAGTAAATGAGTTAATACCTATAACGGTACCACCTTTTTGTGCAAGTTCTTTATTAAGCTTTTCCAAATCGCCAAGTTCGCCTACACAAGGATTACAAGTAGTAAACCAAAAATTTATAACAGTTACTTTGTTAGATGAGAAGATGTCATCACTGTTAACATCATTTCCGTCAAGGTCCTTACCCTTAAAGCTTGGGAACTTAGTAAGTTTGCTATTGTTACTTACCATACCTGCACTTTCAGCGTCAACACTTTCACCCTCGCTCGGCTTACTGCCACAGCCCGGATATTTTTGTTCTAAAATTGTGAGTTTACCCTCAATTTCTTTAATTTGATTTGCACCGTCTTTAAGAATTTTCAACTCATCTGCAGTAAAGTTATTTTTACCGTTTTCAATAGTATTGAGCAAAAAGTCGCCATAATTTGTTCCGTCTTCAATCTTAGAAGAGTCCTTATTTGCTGACATAAACACTTTTTCCCAAAGCTGTGAATTACTTGATAAAATTTCATTTTCTTTTTGCATAAGCTTTTGATAAAGTGCAGTTGCGTCCTCTAAATCGCTTGGTTCACTTTTCATTAAAGATGAAATATCAGCAGTATTATTTGACTTAGATTTGTCGTTATTTTTAGTTGTTGAACAAGCAACAAGGCTAACCATAAGCACTAAAACCATAAGTATAGTTAATATTTTTGACTTTTTCATAATTATTATTCCTCCGTTGTTATATCTTTTTTGTTATTTGTTTTCATATCTGTTTTGTTATTTTCTTTTACAGTGTTGCAAAGATTTTTTTCAGGCATACCAAATCCGTAGTGAAAGCTTAGTGCATCCGTAGGACAAGCAGTTATACACTTACCACAACGAATACATTCAGTGCTGTTTGGTGTTTTTATTACATTAACATCCATTTTACACGCTCTTGCGCATTTGCCACAAGACACGCATTTATGCTCATCAACCTTTATGCCAAGCAACGACACCTTGTTCATCAATGCATAAAAAGCACCGAGTGGACAAATCCACTTGCAAAACGGACGATAGAAAACCACACTCAGTACAACTACAACAATCAAAATAATAAGCTTTTGAATAAATTTATTTCCTAAAGCCGAGCGTATACCCTCATCAATAGCAGACAATGGAATTGCACCCTCAAGCACACCCTGTGGGCATATATATTTACAAAAGAATGGGTCGCCCATTCCAACATCATTAACCACAAGTACAGGCAGCAATACGACCGTCAACAGCAAGATGACATATTTTAAATATGTTAAAGGCTTTAGTTTTTTTGTTGAAAGCTTTTTACACGGTATTTTATTAAGCAAATCTTGAATCCAACCAAACGGACACAAAAAGCCACAAATAAATCGACCAAGCAACACGCCAAGCAAAATTAAAAATCCTGTTACATAATAGGAAAACTTAAATTTTGATGAGCCTACAACAGCCTGAAACGATCCGATTGGACACGCACCCGACGCAGCAGGACAAGAGTAGCAATTTAGCCCCGGTACGCACACAGCCTTGCCATTGCCCTGATATATTCCGCCTTTAAAAAAATTAGGTAAATGAATATTTGTCAAAAGCGTTGCTCCTGCCTGAATACAAGTACGAAAACGACTTACAAGCTTTGAAACATTCTTTTTTCTTTTATCCAATTCCAATACACTCCAAGCATAATCTTATTGCTTTACTAAGCACAGTGTCTGCCTCACCACGCATTGCTCCATAGCACAGCATAACCACTCCGGCAGCAAGGAAACCGATTTGAGATATTGCTCTTTTTACTTTGAACAATTTAACCACTCCCTTCATTTTTGGCCTTATTATATCACGAACGATATAAAATCCTTGTTAAGAAAGAAATTTAACAAAGATTTTATTTTTTTATGTTATAATCTATAATAAAGATATTTTTCCAAGTGACAGGAGATATTTATGCATATTTTAGTTGTTGAAGACGAGGTTGCTCTTTGTGACACAATCGTAAGAAGTCTTAAGCGTCTTGCTTACAGTGTTGATTATTGCTATGACGGTCAAAAGGCATTAGATATGCTTAGTGTTGAAAGTTTCGACCTTGTTGTGCTCGATTTAAACCTACCTAATGTTGACGGAATGACCGTATTGAAAACTCTGAGGCAAACAGACATTGACACAAAGGTTTTAATTTTATCGGCCCGTTGTGAGGTTGCAGACAAGGTTTTAGGATTAGATGAAGGTGCAAATGATTATTTAACAAAACCATTTCACTTAGATGAGCTTTCGGCAAGAATACGAAACCTTACCCTTAGGAAGTTCACTCAAAACGATATTGTTTTAAAATGTTCAAATCTTTCATTTAATACAAAGACACGCAAAGCAAATGTAAAGGATGAAGAATTATCTTTAACTCGCAAGGAAACAGGGATACTTGAATATCTAATGTTAAATCAAGGCAGACCTGTCAGTCAAGAGGAGTTGATTGAACACGTATGGGACAGCAGTGTTGACAATTTCAGCAACTCAATAAGAGTGCACATTTCATCATTAAGAAAAAAGCTTCGGAATGCATTAGGCTATGACCCTATTCACAACCGTATAAGCGAGGGTTATGTAATGGAGGAGAAAAAGTGAAAAAACTTTCTTTACAATGGCGAATAACCTTAATGACCACCGTTTTAATTTGCATAACTTGTGTGCTGATGAATTGTTTAATCGGTTTTTCAGGCAAACGATATATGGATTCAATAGGTAGCGGAATATCAGCATATAGTGAAATTGATAAAGGCAAACCGAGTTCATTTAATCCGGAAAATGAAAATCTCGACCGTGAGCTTACCATTATTATCAGTGGTGCACAAGCTTCATTCAATACGACTAATTGGTACATAACAATGGCCGTAAGCGTACTTGGTGGTATACTTGCATATTTTGTCAGTGGTCGTGCTTTAAAATCGCTAAAAAGTTTTGCCTCTCAAGTAGAGAATGTACAGCCCAACAATTTGGCAGATATGAAAATAAGCGCCGATGTTTTGCCTGAATTCAAACAGTTTTGTCAATCCTTTAACAATATGCTTGACCGACTCGACAACGGTTTTACTGCTCAACGGCAATTCACGGAAAATGCAGCGCACGAGTTAAGAACACCACTTGCCTTAACTCAAGCACAAATTGAACTTTTTTCTGTTGAGCACCCAAATATGAGCAACGATACAGCAGAATTTCTTGCACTGCTACAAGAGCAAAACGAAAGAATCTCACAAATGACAAAAACTCTGCTTGAAATGAGTGAGCTTCGTACAGTTGAGTGCAAAGATACAATAGAAATTGCCCCTATGATTGAAGAAATATTTACCGACCTTGCTCCCCTTGCAGAAAAAAAGAATATTCGCCTTGAATACAACGGCAATGGTATGATGATAGGCAGTGACACCTTAATTTATCGTTTATTATTCAATTTAACTGAAAACGCAATACGCTACAACAGAGAAAACGCTTCTGTCATTATAACTGTTGACGAAAAGAATAATCAGCTTTATATACGAGTTAAAGACAACGGTTATGGTATACCCGAGCAGTACAGAGAAAGTATCTTTCAACCATTTTTCCGTGTTGATAAATCTCGTAGCAGAGCATACGGCGGTGTAGGTCTTGGACTATCACTTGTATGGGAAATTGTACTTTTGCACAACGGTACGGTAAAAGCTGAAAAAAGCGACAAAAATGGAACCGTAATGCTTGTAACACTTCCAAAAAAACAAACGAATAATTGATTGTTAAGTTTTATATAAATGTCTTAGATAAATTCGATATAAGTATTGCTTGTTCTTAATGCGTTTTTTAGTTGGAATTTATTATTGAAATCGCAATTTAAAGTTAGACAGATTATTTTTTAATTGGCGATTTCTAATTTAATTGTATATTAAATATAATGAGAGCTATCGGACTTGTTCATAATGTCTGATAGCTCTTAATCTTTTGTGAATATTTTATTGTTGCCAAAATGTTGCCATTTAGGGTTGCAAAACTCCCGAATGCCTTATGAATAGGGCGTTTATCGAGGTAGCGGAGTTACTCCCACTCCACCGTACCGGGCGGTTTGGAAGTGATGTCGTAGACCACGCGGTTGACATGCTCCACCTCGTTGGTGATGCGGTTGCTGACAGTAGCCAGAATATCGTAGGGGATGCGCGCCCAATCGGCAGTCATAAAGTCATCCGTGGTAACGGCACGAATGGCCACCAGATGATCGTAGGTGCGATGATCGCCCATCACGCCCACCGTCTTGACGCAGGGCAGCACGCAGAAGAACTGGGCCATCTCTTTCTCGTACCCATTCTTGGCCATCTCGTCCCGCAGGACCCAATCCGCCTCTTGCAGCACCCGGATCTTATCTGCGGTGATCTCGCCCAAGATTCGCACGCCCAGACCGGGGCCGGGGAACGGCTGGCGCCACACCAGCTCCTTGGGAATGCCCAGCATGGTACCCACCTTGCGCACCTCGTCCTTAAACAGGTCGCACAGCGGCTCTACCAAGCCCAGGAACTGCACATCCTCCGGCATCTTTACCTTATTATGATGGGTTTTGATGGTATCCGCATCCCCCTTGCCGGACTCAATGCAGTCCGGATAAATGGTGCCCTGGGCAAAGTAGCCCAGCTCATCCTGGTGGCGGATCTCGTCCCAAAACACATTAAAGAACTCGGTGCCGATGATCTTGCGCTTTTGCTCCGGGTCGGTGACGCCCTTCAGCGCCTGCAAAAAGCGCTCCTGGCAGTTGACCCGCACAAAATTCATATCAAACAGGGAAGTAAAGGTCTTTTCTACAAAATCGCCCTCGTCCTTGCGCATTAAGCCCTGGTCCACAAACACGCAGGTAAGCTGCTTGCCCACCGCACGAGACAGCAGGCCCGCTGCCACGGAGGAGTCTACACCGCCGGACAGGCCCAGAATCACCTTTTTGTCACCGATCTGCGCACGCAGAGCAGCTACGGTCTTTTCGATAAAATTATCCATCTGCCAGTCGCCGGAGCAACCGCAAACATCAAACAGGAAATGATGAAGCATTTCCTTGCCATAAGTGGTATGGGTCACCTCCGGGTGGAACTGCACTGCATACAGGCCACGCGCCGGGTTCTCCATCGCCGCACAGGGGCAGTCCGCCGTCTTACCGGTGACGGTAAAGCCCGCCGGGAGCTGGGCGATATAGTCCGTATGGCTCATCCAAACGGTGGAGTCCTGGGGCACATCCCGCAGCACACTGCCGCCCAGCACGGTCAACTTGATCTTGCCGTACTCGGACACCGGCGCCGTCTCTACCTTGCCGCCCAGCATCCATGCCATCAGCTGGCAGCCGTAGCAAATGCCCAGCACCGGCACGCCCAGCTCCAGCACCTCCGGGGTGTAATGGGGCGAGGCCGGGTCATACACGGAATTGGGACCGCCGGTAAAGATAATGCCCTTATAATTTCCCTGCCGAATGGTATCCAGCGAGGTGGTATAAGGCAGAATCTCGGCAAACACGCCGTGATCACGCACACGGCGGGCAATCAGCTGATTGTACTGACCGCCGAAATCCAAAACAAGAATTTTTTCCATACTATTCCTCCAAAGCGCAATGCGCGTTCATACGGGTCTATTATAGCGAAAAGCCCGCCGCTTTGCAAGGAAAATAGCGAAAAAGCGACCCTTGGGTCTAAACAGGCCCTATCCGGCAAAATACCGGGGCAGCACCGGCGGCTGCTCCACCGGTCGCCCGGCCTGCTCCCGGGCGGTACACAGCCGCAAAAGCAGCATAGACAGGGTAGCGCACTGGCACACAGGCGCCAGTAAAGGCAGGCTGTCCGGAAACAAAAATACCTGCCGTGCGCCGGACAGCTGCCCTGCCAGGCTCTCTACCGTGCAAGCCACCGTACCCGCGCCCCGAATGGCCGCCAGTTGCAGGGCAGCGCAGGTTTTTTCCGTCAGTTCCCGACTGCTGATCAACGCCACCAGCGCCGTGTGACTGTCCACCGCAGGCAACAAGGTGTGGCGCAGCTCCGCCGCAGGCACCGTCTCCACCGGCACGCCCAGAGTACGGCTCCAAACGCCGGCCATGGCGCCCGCTGCCGCCAGGTCAATGTTTTGACCCACAAACAGCAGCCGATCATAGCCGGTTAGGTACGCCGCCAAAGCGTCCAGTTCGCTGCCGCTTTTTAAGATCAGCCGCAGCTTGTCCGGCAGGGTGGCGCATAGCTTTACCGCCATGCGGCCGAATAAGGGGGTAATGGTCTTTTGGCGCAGCCCCCAGTCCACCGCCACCAGCGCCAGCAGCACATAGCCCAGCACAAAGTGGGTCACCGGCGGCAACCCGCCGGGCAGGCTGCAAGGCAGGGACAGAAGCGTGCCCCCGGCACGAACCAAGGGGCTGTCCGGGTCGCCGGTCAGCGACGCCGTGCGGGCGCCGAAGGCCGCCGCCTTTTGCAGCGCCTCCGCCACCTCTGCCGTTTGGCCGCTGGCAGAAATGCCCACCACCAGCGCGCCTCGGTCGCACACCACGCCCCCGGCGCAAAATTCACCGGCAGAATAGGCAAAAGCAGGCACATCGCACACCGACTCAAAATTACAAGCCGCCGCTTGCGCCAGCTGATAGGAAGTGCCGCAGCCTACCAGCAGCACCCGACTGATGCCCCGAGGCCGCAGGCGGCTTTTGCCCAACCGAGGTTGATCCCCACGCACAAAGCGATGAAGCAGCAGTTCCAAATCTCCGGGCAGCGCCTGTAACGCCTCTCCCGGGTCTGCAAAGCCCGCTGCCGGCGGCCGTCGCAAAGTCACCGCACAGGGGGATTTTTTGATTTTTTTGCCCTTGGCGTTCCAAAACTGCAGCTTGCCCGGGCGTAGCTGCACGCACTCCCCGGCAGACAGGGCATAGATTTTCATTTGATCCGGTTCCAGTGCCGCCAAATCCGAAGAAACGCAAGCGCTGCCGCCGCCTACCGCCGCATACAGCGGCGCCCCATGGGCACAGGCGAACAGGCATTCCTCACCCCGACGCAGCACGGCCAAAGCATAGTTGCCCCGAGCCTCACGGCAGCACAAACGCAAAGCGGCAACGGTGCCGCTGTCTGCATACGCCTGCAAAAGCGCCGCCAGCACCGCGCCGTCGCTGTCCGGGTAGGGCAGCAGGTTCAGCGCGCTGCGCAAGGCAACGGCGTTCTCCACTGTGCCGTTCATCGCCAGGCAATAATCATCGGTTACAAAGGGGTGCACATTCTCTGCGGTGCGCCCGCCACAAGTGGCAAACCGGGCGTGTACCAATCCGCAGGGCGCTGCGCTCTCCGGCAGCTGCTGTGCCAATGCCGCCACGCTTTCTTTGCTTTTGACACACAACAGCTGGCCCCCTTGCATTAGGGCGGCGCCGTAACCGTCCAGCCCCGACTGGGTGCAGGCCTGCAACTTCTCCAGCAGCAGCTCGCCACAGGGGGCGCTGCCGACAAATCCGTATAGAAACATGGTATTCGCTCCTCCTTAATTTGGCAGCAACCGGGCCACGATCACGCTCATATCGTCTCGTCGATCCGCCGGGGTGTGAGCCTTGGCATAGGCCAGCACCGTATCTGCCAGCTCCTGCTGATCCTGGGATTGAAAGCGGCAAAGCAGCGCCTCCAGCCCTACCGCGTCCGCGTCTGTAATGCCGTCGCTAAGCAGCACCACCGTGTCCCCGGCGCCCAGCACCGCCGTGCGCTTGGCAAAGGTAATGCCCCGCAAAATGCCCGCCGGCATACTGGCCAGCTCGCACCGGGTCAGCCGCCCGTGGCGCAGCACATAGGATCGGGGTGCGCCGGCTTTGTAAAAGGCGCACCGACCGGTAAACAGGTCTACGCAAGCGCAGTCCAAGGTAGCCAGGCTCTCCTCATTGCTCTTGACCAGCAGCGCAGAGTTGACGACTTTCAGCGCCGCGTCAAAGCCAAAGCCTGCACTGAGCAGACGGCTCAGCAGCCCGGCGCCCATAGCGCCGTCCAGCGCTGCCCGAGAGCCGCGACCCATACCGTCGCTGATAATCAGAATTTGGTGACCACGGCCGTCCCGGGCCACCTTTACCGTGTCTCCGCACAGCCGTCCCTCCGCTGCGTACTGGGCGTAACCCACAGCCAGACAATACAGGGGCTTTTCGTTAAAGGTCAACAGACTTTCGCTGCCGTAGCGGGTCACCTGGCCTGCCTCCAACGAGCGCCCGCAGGTCTTGCTGATCCTGGCCTGGAGCACCGGACTGGACAATCCCGGTGCCGGATCGTCACAGGCGATCTCCACCCGCATACGGTCAAATTTGTCTAAAATCACAGAGATATTTTTGGGATAAATTTCGCTCTCGCCCAGCAGCCGCCGCAGCTTTCCGGCTGTTTTAGCGTCAAAGCACTCCGCCTGGTCAAACTCAAAGGCCAAATCGGACAGCATGTCGGAGATGGAGTAAAACTGGTCCGCCGCCACCATACGCATATCGCTTTTTTCCGGATCCGGAGGCAACCCCCTTTTGCCGTTAATACGGTCGATCTTCTCCCGCACCTCCCGCACATTATCGCTGACGCTGGCCATGGCCGAGGCGGCAAATCGTAGCCGCAGTACCAGGCTTTGGCGCAGAGAGCCCTCCGGGGCAATATCCGCACCGTTTTCAAAAAAGGCAGTGCACCGATCGCCCCAGGCGGCAGGCAACAAAAGCAGTAGCACGCCGGCCACCGCACTCTCCACAAAGGTGCACACACTCAGCCGTCCCAGGTTGGCCGCCACAGAGAAAAAGCCCATAGACAGCACAAACGCCCCGGCGCAGCCCAGGGAGGCAAAACGGTCAAACAGTGCCGCCAGCAGGGCGGAAAAGCCATAGGCCCCTAGCAAAAACATGGTGTCTTGCCCGGCCAGACCCAAGGCGAATCCCAAGCACAGCGCCAGGGTGACCCCCAGCCGAGACGAGCCAAAGCGTAAGGTAATCAAGACCAGCAGCACAGCCGCAATCCGCGCCGGTGCAATGCCGAAAATCGTCAATCGAGACAGGCTCATTAACAGCAGCGAACCACTAATGAGCACGCATACCAAGTCGCCGGTAGGCGCAGCCTTGCACCGCAGACGGCGGTAATTGCAGTGCTCTGCGCGGAAGAAGAAATATCCGCCGCCACCGGCCAAAATGCTCTCGCCCAGCACCAGCGCATAATCTGCCGCGCCGCCGCCCAATCGCAGTTGCAGCACCGCCCCGGTCAGCCCTACCGCCAGACAAGACAGCGCCATGGGCAGCCGGGCGTCTCGCCGCGGGAGAAAGGCAACCATTGCCAGCGCGCCTACCAAGGCGATGAGCACCGCCGCAAAGTACCGCACACGAGCCGTGCCGGTACCAAAGATCATATATCCTAACCCGGCACCCAGGGCGGAAAAGAGAAAATCCCGCCGCCCGGACACCGCCACCAGTGCCACCGCAAAGGGGCTGCACCCGCCGGCTACCGCCCCGGCGGATAGTACAAACCCACCCAGCAAGTGCCCGGCGCAACCCAGCAGCGCGCGCTTGGTCCCGGCGCGGCTATGAGCGGTGGTGAATTTTGGCTTTTCCAGTAGTTTCATAAGCTTGTCCTCAACGGTCTTTTTGGACCAGTATAACCTATAAAATTAGCAGATCCTGTCACTCGCCGTCCCCGGCAAAAAGCGCCCCCTTTCCCCACAATTTCCCCTGTTTTATTCCACGAAGGCAGCAATTTGCTCCCCCGTATAACATAAGAAAGCCACCGATCATCGATGGCTTTCTGCTTTGCTATTCGTCGTAATCCTCGATTTCCTGTTCTTCCTCTTGTCTCTCTAAAAAATTTTCCAATCGGTTTCATTCTACCCATTCCCCCTTTTTCGTCAAGGGGGTTGGATAATGACAGAAGTCGTGGCGGCTCTTATATGGGATAAAGATAAATTTATAATTTGTCAATGTCCGGCGCAAAAGTCAGCGGCCTTTTGTGGATACTCGTATTTTTTGCTTGTGCGCTTTTCAAAATCGTTACTTCCATAAAGCAAAAAAGCGTTCCGTCCTTTAACAAATAGACATTGCTCGTGTTTTCATCTTCTTTAATTTCAAATCCCAATACATCTCAATAAACACGAATCATTGCTGGCATATCTTTAACAAATAGCCCGTATCCATCCAGCCGCATTGCAAGTCCTCCGTTTTCATTATTACCGTTACAAAATTTCGATTTGCAGGGTCATTATAGTATAAGGCAACCTGTCAACAATCAACACCAAAAAACCACCGTAATTCTACCAAAATTACGGTGGTTTCTTGGTGCGAATGTTCATATAGGATTTGGTGAAATACATTTTCGCCGATAGTCGAACATCATATTCAAACAATAATCCGCACATTCGCAATTTTTCTTTGTTTTTCGTATAATGAATTTACTAAAACCAAGGAGGTTTAATATGAAAACAATTTTTGAAAATAGCGGTGGTACTTATGAAATTCAAGGTGACTATTTGTTGCCAAATCTCACTCTACGAGATGAAAAACAATATTTAATCGGTGTATGGGAAATGAGGCATAAGCGATACTTGAAACAAATTCACAAAGTACTTTACTGTAATCTTTTGATGGCAGGTAAGCTTAATTCATATCTTGCCGACATTGATAAAAAAGCAAGATTCCTGTTCGACGAAATAGTAAAATCACTTGCCGGGCAGGAGCAAGTTACAGAAAAACTTAAAGCCGAAAATATGATGTTATGGGTGCAAAAGATGAACAATATCCGCAACCGAGCAACGGAAATTGTAAATTCACAAATAATATTTAACTGAGAACAAGGCACAGCCGACGGAATATTTCCAGAAAGCTGTGCCTTAAATTTTATTTACCAAGTTGCAATGCATAATCTTAGCGAGCAGTGTATTTGGATAGTCACACTACCAAATACCTTGTTAGGGCCACCCTAAGACCTAACTTCAAGAATTAAATACTAGTAACTAAGTTTGTCAAATAAATTTTTATCATATCAAATTTGTTTACTATATAATTTTCCATATATTTGTAATCGGGATTACCATCTTTATCAACCGGTAAGGGGATTTTACTCTTTTCCATATCTTCTTTTTTCCACTTATCAATGAAAGCATACCTTTTACCCGCCGTTTTCAAAAGTGGAATAATAAAAAATGCCATTTCCCTATTCATTTTAAACTTTGGATATAAAACATTTACATCATCTGAGGCCCAAAACATTTCATCCTGATAAAACGCTTCACCAATAGAACCATTATAACTTAGTGTAATTGTGTTCTGAGGATGAAGATGTTCATCATTTGAGATATAAGCAGTAATTCCATTGTTTATGGCACTTGCGCCTATAAATCTTATTTTGCCATCTTTCATATCAGCTTTTGTAAGTCGTTTCCCTTTTTGCACATTGAACAACTCAGATATTTGAAACAATTTCCAACTACTTATATCAAGTGTTCCTGAAATATCGGATTTCTTCGCTGACTGCAAGTCAGTCAGCGAAGTGCTGACTGCAAGTTCCAGATTTTTCATATATGATTCCATATATGAAAAATCTGGATTACCTGTTTCATCAACAGGTAATTTTATTTTTTCTGCTCCAATTGTATCTTTATTTGCCATATCGCTGTATGCATATTTTCTGCAAACAGTACGAATTACAGTAGCAATAAAATAACCATTATAAAGATTTAAGTTGGGATTGTATAAAAGAATTATAGAACTGCCTGCACCACCTCTACCGAGAAAATCATCTTCTTGATAAAAACTACTACCATCAATCGGACTCACCGTTATACAATTACCGGCATCCAAAATTTCGCCTTTCTTTGGTTCTAAATATTTTAAGACGCCATTATTGAAATTACCTGACGCAACAAAAGGAATATCACCATCATTATAATTTGCCTGACTACGAGCTGAAGGTCTTTTGACGGTGAATAAATCTTTTACAATAAATTCTTTCCATTGCTTTGTGTCAATTTGTTTCATTATGTACTTCCTTTCCCTTCAAAACGATAGTAATATCGCTCTCTTTAGAAGATATTTTGCTATCATACATAACCTTTTTTACCAAAGAATCGCTGAATTCTTTTACATCGATACCTTGTTTAAACATTAAATAATCCATCATTGTTTTGGTAAAATCTTCTTCAAAAATTTCAAATGGTTTTTCCGGCATTTGATAACTCTAATGTTCAGACGGTTTTATCCATTGAACAGTATCATCACCTGACTGTTTACGAATAATATCCACCCATCTATCTTCAATACTTTGCCATCTGTCTTTAATATCTTGTCTGCCTTGATTCTTTACGGTTTCCAAGCCGTCATCTTCTATATAGCAAGCAAAGATTTCTTTGTCATTTTGAGGAACTCCTGCCGTAAAAATAAAAATTGATGTTGTTACACCTTCTGAGAAAACTTTTTCAGGTAATTTAATTATTTTCTCAAGAGTGCTATGTTTGAGAAGCTTTTTCCCTTTTTTATCTTTTTCCAATTTTTTATCAGGAAGAATAAAAGCACATTTAGTATTTCTCGGTACATTTTTTAGTACATTTTCAACAATAGTTAAACAACCATATTTTGATTCAAAAGGTGGGTTCATCAATACCTTTGTTATATTTTTCGACTTAATCCAATCGCAAGCTTCTTGCGTTCTGCTATCTAAGTGTTCCAAGTTTGTTTTGCCGTCTTTATGAATAAGCATATTTGCACAAGCAAGAGCAAAAATTTCTCTGTCAAATTCAATTCCAAACAACTGACTGTCTTTAATTTTAGAGGCTTTTTTTGTGTTTATTCCACCCGCTTCTTTCATCATATTGCACATTGACTTAACCAAAAATGCTCCGGAGCCGCAAGCTGCGTCTAAAACTTTGTCATTTTGATTAACTTCAATAAGTCGATACATAAATGATGTTATGTGATCAGGGGTAAACACCTGACCGCTTTCGGATTTCTTCTTATATCGGTTAAACTCATTAAAGAAGATACCCATAACATCTTCGCCATTCCAATGATCAGAATTAACACAATCAGAAATTTCAGAAACCCAATCAATAAAATTGTTAATCGCATCTTGATTTGTAGTGTTATTCATTTTTATTTCTGAATAAACCTCCGTAAGCAAATCAAGTTTTAAGTTTTGCTTTCTGCTTTCTTCTAATGATTTAGAAAGAGTACTAAGTATTGAATTCTTCATCAAAGTAAAACTCATATCTTCAATTAACAATGCGCCGTATCTCTTTGCAACCAATGCACAGGCAGTAAAAATCATACGATGATACAAATTTTTAATGCCAAATTCCGTATGTAGACAGTCGTTTATACGCTTTGTTAAATTATAAATCTGTTGTTTATCAATGTTATCTTGCGTAAAAAGTGATAAGTAATATGATTTATTTTGAAGTACATTAGATATTTCTGTATTACAAACTTCGGTACCGTTCTTGAAAACCCTTATATCTATGCCGTTATATAGTATTCCGCAGGTGTTTTTGTATTTTTTACTTACTATATTGCAATTCTTAATAAGCTCATCAGCCCATTTTTGAAGAGATATATCTTCTGCCTCAGATTTAGTTTCCAGAATAATTGCAGGCAAAGTGTAGTCATCTGGAAGATACCATCCGTCAGGTTTATCAATTACACCTTTAAATCCTAACTGATTGAAAGTTGTAATTTGTCCTGTTCCTTGTTTAACATCAGCTTCGGCCTTATCAAAGCCGAGTTGAATTTTAGCACTATCTCTAACCTCGTCTTCGGTACGATATACGATTTTATTTGCCATTGCCTTTTCCTCCATTTTCTTCCTGATCCTTTAAGTAATCATCAGCTGCTTTATTAAACAAATCTGCCATACTATGCATATTGTCATCATAGGCAATGGCTGCAAGCAAACGTTTTACTTTATCTGGATCCATTCTAAATTGAACTTGTCGAGTTCGATTGGATTTACATTCCTTAATCAAAACAGCACCTCCTAAATGATATCATTAAATCTTGATTTAATGATATCATTATTACCATTAAAAGTCAAGGCACAGCTTAAGGAGAAACCCATATTGCGGATACACGCAAAGGCGTTGCCGTAGAGTATATAACCGATCAATTCACGGCATAAAAAAAGAGCAAGGTGTTACCCTTGCTCGTACATAAAAATTATATGATAAAACAAAAAGAGTGTTCATAAGTCAAATCCCTTATGAACACTCGATATGGTCGGAGTGACAGGATTCGAACCTGCGGCATCCTGCTCCCAAAGCAGGCGCGCTACCAACTGCGCTACACCCCGATTTTTTTATTTTGCTTTTTTCTTAAAATCTTCCCTGCTTTGTCCGCCCGCCATACAGCTAGCACAAGCCGATCACGGCACTTGTGTTATTTTAATATATCCGGCTGGGTTTGTCAAGCGGGTGATTGGGCGGGCAACTGTGGCTGCTCCATGTGCACTTATGCATACGCAAAGAAAAACACCACCGCTTTGGCTCACGCCTGGGCGGTGGTATTCTTTGGGGGCTAAAATCAGTCCTGGAACAGCGGGGTGGACAGGTAGCGGTCACCGGTATCCGGCAGCAAGGCTACGATGGTCTTGCCTGCGTTCTCCGGGCGCTTGGCCAGCTGCTCGGCCGCCCAAACGGCTGCACCGGAGCTGATACCGGTGAGCACCGCGTCGGACTTGGCCAGACGCTTGCCGGTGGCAAAAGCATCTTCATTGGTGACGGTAATGATCTCGTCGTAGATCTTGGTATCCAGCGTATCCGGAACAAAGCCGGCGCCGATGCCCTGGATCTTATGTGCACCGCCTTGGCCGGTGGACAGCACCGGGGAGGAAGCGGGTTCTACGGCAACCACTTTTACATTGGGGTTTTGGCTCTTTAGGTACGCGCCCACGCCGGACACCGTACCGCCGGTGCCTACGCCTGCCACAAAGATGTCAACCTTGCCCTCGGTATCCTTCCAGATCTCCGGGCCGGTGGTGGCCTTATGGGTGGCCGGGTTCACCGGGTTTACAAACTGACCGGCGATGATGGAGCCGGGGATCTGCTCGTGCAGCTCCTCTGCCTTGGCGATGGCGCCCTTCATGCCCTTGGCGCCCTCGGTGAGCACCAGCTCTGCGCCATAGGCTTTCATCAGGTTGCGGCGCTCCACGCTCATGGTCTCCGGCATGGTGATGATCAGGCGATATTTTTTGGCCGCAGCAACGGCTGCCAGACCGATGCCGGTGTTGCCGGAGGTGGGCTCAATAATGGTGCCGCCGGGCTGCAACTTGCCGGTCTTTTCTGCGTCCTCTACAATGGCCTTAGCAATACGGTCCTTCACGGAACCGGCCGGGTTAAAATACTCCAGCTTGGCCAAAACAGTTGCTTTCAGATCGTTCTCTTTTTCAAACTGGGTCAGCTCCACCAGCGGGGTGCCGCCAACCAGGTCCAGGATAGATTTATAAATTGCCATGATAATAACTCCTTGTCAAATTCAAATGAAATTGTCGGTCAAATCAGGCGTTCAGCGCTTTTACAGCGTCAAATCCCTGCTCCAGATCGGCGATAATGTCGTTGATGTTCTCTGTACCGATAGAAAGACGGATGGTGTTGTCAAAAATCTTCTGCTCGTTGAACTCCTGCGCAGACAGCTGAGAGTGGGTGGTGGTCTTGGGGTGGATCACCAGGGACTTTACATCTGCCACATTAGCCAGCAGAGAGAAGATCTCCAGCGCATCGATAAAGGCCTTTGCCTCTTTTTCGCCGCCCTTGATGTCAAAGGTGAAGATGGAACCGGCGCCGCTCGGGAAATATTTATTGTACAGATCCTGATATTTGGGATCCAATGACGGATGGTTCACATGCTCGACCAGCGGGTGATTTTGCAGGTACTCCAGCACCTTCTTGGTGTTCTCCACATGGCGCTCCACACGCAGGGACAGGGTCTCTACGCCCTGAAGCAACAGGAATGCGTTAAAGGGAGAAATAGCAGCACCGGTATCGCGCAGCAGAATCGCGCGGATATAAGTGGCGAACGCAGCCGGGCCGGCAGCCTGCACAAAGCTGATGCCGTGGTAGCTGGCGTTGGGTTCGGTGAGCTGCGGGAACTTGCCGCTCTTTTCCCAATCGAACTTGCCGCTGTCTACAATCACGCCGCCCAGGGTGGTGCCGTGACCGCCGATGAACTTGGTGGCGCTGTGGACCACAATGTCTACCCCGTACTCAATGGGGCGCAGCAGATAGGGCGTTGCAAAGGTGCTGTCCGCCACCAGCGGAATGCCGTGCTTGTGAGCGATCTTGGCCAGCGCCTCAATATCCACCAGGTTAGAATTAGGGTTGCCCAGGGTCTCAAAGAAGATCAGCTTGGTGTTGTCCTGAATGGCGTCCTCAAAATTTTGCAGATCGTCCGGGTCAACAAAAGTCGTCTTGACCCCGTGCTCTGGGAAGGTGTGTTCCAGGTAGTTGTAAGTGCCGCCGTAAATGGTCTTGGCGCTGACAATATGGTCACCGGCCTTGGCCAGTGCCTGGAAGGTGTAAGCCAAAGCAGCCGCACCGCTGGCGGTAGCCAAACCGGCTACGCCGCCCTCTAAAGCGGCAATGCGCTTTTCAAACACATCCTGGGTGGAGTTGGTCAGACGGCCGTAAATGTTGCCGGCGTCTGCCAGGCCAAAACGAGCCTGGGCGTGGTCGCTGTTATGGAACACATAAGAAGTGGTTTGATAGATCGGTACGGCTCTGGAGTCGGTAGCGGGATCCGCCTGCTCCTGGCCAACATGCAGCTGCAAAGTCTCAAATGCGTATTTCTTGCTCATAATTCAAATTCCTTTCAAGTTCAAATGATAAAATGTAGGTTACGATTGGGTCACATACATCGGCTCATTCGTCCAAATCGGAAATTTTGTCTTAACAATGTGGGAAATAACCGGTTCATAGCGGTCTCCTGATTTCTTCGGGTCTCCCCGTTGGATTGACTTAACTATACACCATAATGCCTACTATGTCAATAGGTAATGTCGGAAAAAATAAAAATTTTTTCTGATCCGCCAAGATTTCGCGTAACCATGCCAAAAATAGCAAAAAATAAAATGCGGAAATTCTCGTTGCAATTCAAAGCTGGCGGATACTATCCGCCGTCTCTGATGTGTATACCATCCTCTTGCACACCGATATGCACACATATTTAAACCCGCTGAACACCACACAAAAAAGCGACCTCCCGAGGGAAGTCGCTTTTCTCTATATATACATATTGTATCTGTTATTATACGCTTATTCTTTACCGGCGCGGCGCTGGGACAGGGCGGCAGAGATCTGCGCCTTCTTCTCGCCCACAATGTCATACTTAAACATGGGGAAGATAGACAGTAGTGCCAGCACGCCCGGCAAGGCGGTATAAGCAAAAAAGATAATGTCCTTCGTCTTGGTGGTGAAAGTACCGGCACCCAAAGCGTCATAATAACCGGACACCTGCACAAAGATCAGACCCACGGCAGTACCCAGTGCCAGACACACCTTAATGGTCAAGGTCAGGATGGAATAGGCGGCGCCCTCCATCCGCTTGCCGGTCTCATACTCGTAATAATCCACGCAATCGGCGGTCATGATCATGGGCATTAAGGTGACGGCGCCGAACTGCAAGCCGATCAGGAACAGAGAGGCATAAAACAGCACGGTGAGCACCATATTGTCCGGAGACTGGAACCAGAAATGGCCGATCACAAAGGAGAAAATGGAAGCGGCAAAGCCGTAAACAGACAGAAGAATGTACGCCTTGCACTCATCCAGCTTCTTAATCAGCAGGGGGCACAGCGCCATACTGATCATGGAACCCACGGCGGTAACGATACCCAAAACAGCCACCAAATTTTGGCTGCCCAGGATCACCGTTGCGGCCTGTACCTGGATACCCATAGCCATCTGACGGCCAAAGCCCAGGAAGTAAGAAATAATCACCAGCATTAAGGGTTTATTGTTCTTCAGCGCGCCCATCATATCCTTAAAAGTGGTCTTTTCGCCGGCCTGGTAGGGCACCCGCTCCTTATTGAGCAGCGGAATCAGGGCAAAGAGCACACAACCAAAGATGGCGGTAAGCACTGCGGTCCAGAAGAACTCGGAAGCGATCATAGGCGTATCTGTCTCGCCGGACTTAACGAACACTTTGGACCCGCCGGGAATGATCAGGCAGGCAATCGGCACAATCACCACGCAGGCAGAAAAGCCGATCTGCTTAAAGGTATTGGAAATGGACACCACATTGGTGCGCTCCGTGGGATCCGGGGTCAGCACGGAAGCGATTCCCTGGGAGGGCACATCGCCCATGGTCATGGCAATGGACCAAACCAAGTAGGTGAGGAAGATCCACACATACAGCCCGGTGCCGGAAAGCGGCACTTTCACAAACACCACAGCGGTCATCACCAGCAGCGGCACCAGAGAGTACAGGATCATAGATTTGAACTTGCCCCGCTTGCTTTTGGACCGGTCGATCAGGTTGCCCACCACCGGGTCCGCCACAGCAGACACGATCTTGGCCACCAAAATTAAAATGGCCACCACAGACACATTGGCGCCCAAAATGGAGCCGTCAAACTCGGCCTGGTAGGAGTTTAGCAAGCCTACGATGGCCTGGAACCCGAACAGTCCCAGGGAGTACGCCGCAATCTCCTTAAAATTCATATACTTTTTTTTCGTTGCCGTTACAGCATCTGCCATAAAAACCCCTCCTTTTTATTGCAAAAAAAGCAGAAAGGGGCGCAAAGCCATTCCCTCATTGAAACGGCTGCGTCCCTTAAATGCTTAAAATTTACTCCGCCAGCTCGGCGTCGTCCTTAAAAACTTCCTTAAACAGGTCAATGTCCGCCGCTTTCATCACAGCGCTGAACAGGCGAGAGCCGTTCACCGGCAGCAGCTTGCCAAACACGCTCATGGCGTGGGCATCCACACCGTGGATCTGCAGTGCCTGCTTGTGCTCTATACCGAACATGATCATCTTCACCATCAGGTCGCAATCGGTAGAGATCATATTGATGACCTTCTCGCCCTTGCCGCCTGCATTGGACTGGCCGCGGAAAATATCCGTCTTGGTAAAGCCGGGGCAAACCAGACCCACATAGCACTTGCCACGGAACTCCTCACGCAGAGCCTCGGTAAAGCCCTTCAGTGCAGCCTTGGAAGCGCTGTACATGGAAGTACCGGCCAGGCTCATCAGCGCGGCGGAAGAGTCAATGTTAACAATGCCCGGGTCCGTGCTCTGCAGCAGCATGGGCAGAAATGTCTTAACGGAATACACGCAGCTGTAGAAATTAATGTTAATGGCACGCTCAATTTCTTCATCACTGTAGCGGTCAAAGCGCTTAAACTTAGGCAGAATACCGGCGTTGTTGACCAGCACATCCACCTGCACGCCTTCCTCTACCAGCTCGTTATAGAAGTTCTCCCAATTCTCCTTAACAGACACATCAAACAGCTTGTAAGAGAACTGCTGGGCATAAGTGGGGCCAAGCTCCTCAATGAATTTGAGCATCTTGGGTTCTGACCGAGCCACGCCGATCACCGTGCAGCCGTGCTTCTTGATCAAGGTAGCCGCAATGCCTGCGCCCATACCGCCGGAAGCGCCGGTTACAACAACAGTTTTGCCGTCTAACCAACAATACATAGGTAAAATTCCTCCAATATGTAAAATTCTGTATCTATTATAGCTGAAAAAGCAGCGGAATACAACATTTTTTTATGCAGGACAGCGGATTTTTCCGTTTTTATCCGTCACTATGGTGATTGTGCCGCTTTGATCCGTGCGATAGACGGTACACCCGGCATCCCGCAGGCGGGAAAGCGTGCTCTCTGCCGGGTGGCCATAACGGTTGCCCGCGCCCACGGAGATCACCGCATACTTGGGCAACGCCTGGCGCAGAAACACATAGCCGGTGGCAGAGCCGCTGCCGTGGTGACCCACCGCCAGCACATCACAACTTACATCTGCACCGCTTTGGATCAAGCTGCGCTCCTCCTCTGCCCCGGCGTCACCCATAAAGAGAAAAGTCACGCCGCCAAAGCGCACTTGCAGCACCAGACTGCTGTTGTTCAGATCGCTGCCGGCAGCGGCGGGGCCCAGCACGGTACACTTCGCCTCCCCCAAAGGAAACTGCATACCCGCCTGCCCGGCCACCGGAGTCACACCTCGATCCGCCAGCGCATCTAAAAAATCTTGGTAATAATCGCTGTCCGCCGTCACCGGGCTGACAATGGCCTGACCCACCGGCACCGCGTCCACCACAGCGGCCAGGCCGCCCACATGATCCTCATGGCCATGGGTATTCACCACATAGTCCAGCCGGTCCGTTGCCGCCTGCACCGCACGCGTGACCTTGGCGCCGTCTGCCACATTGCCGCCGTCGATGAGCATACTCTTGCCCCCGCAGGTGAGCAGCGCCGCATTGGCCTGACCTACATCCAGAAATTCCACCGTCAACACATCCTGCCGCCGGGTAGTCTCGTTGCCGTTTGTACCAAAGACGGCAGCCCTGTTGACCGCACTGCAACCGCCAAAAAGCAGCAAAAGCGCCAGTACCAGCGGGACAATTTTTCGTGTTTTTGCACAAGTTTTCATGGCGTTTTCCAGCACTTCCTACAAATTCCGTGAAGTTGCTTGCAACCTTTCTTTCATTTATGTTATCATAGTATTTGCTATTGGACAGGTGTCCATTACAAAGCGATTTGAGGGGGGTTTTTCTAAAAAATGGACAGACGGGTAAAGCGCACCAAGGCGGCGGTCTTTAACGCTATGATCGCGCTGATGATTGAAAAAGAAACGGACAAGATCACCGTATTGGAACTGTGCAAAAAAGCAGACATTAACAAAAGCACCTTTTATCTGCACTTTAAGAGCATGGGCGCATGCATTCAATTCTGCTTTGAGACCATCACCAACGGCATTGTGGAGATCGCCAAGGGCATTAACTACGATCAAATCCAGCGGGATCCCACGGATATAATTAACAGTATGCTCAATGAGATTGAGCGCAACAACAACATTGAGCGGCTGACCAAATTCAAAAACAGCCGTATGTGCGCCCCCGCCCTGCGCATGCTCAAACAGCAGATGACCGAGGCCATTTGCTCCCACAATAACTTCACTATGGAGAAAAATTATCACCAGGTAACCAATGTGATCTACGCCGTAGGCGGCTGTATTGATGTGATTCTGGAGCCGCTGCCCGCCTTTGACCGGGAAAAACTGACTACCGTACTCACCGCGCAGCTGCGCAAAATACGGTAATCCATACGATGATTGATACGCACAAAGCCCCTGCAATGGCAGGGGCCTTATTTTTTTGTAACGGAGAGATTAAAAAACGCCAACCGCGCAATCCCTCCACCGCCTACGGCGGTCCCCCTACCTTTGCAAGGGAGGCTTGGATTTTACAACCGATTTTGCAGGGCCCTTACGCTTCCTCGATCAACAGGCCGATGCTCTCCTTTCCGTCAGACCCATGGGCACCACCCGACAGCTGTCGGATAATGCACACTGTCTCGCAAGAATTATACCATATTTTTGCATGCCTGCATAGTGGATTGCAAAAGAATATGGCGTTTTTTCAGGATAGGAAATGGCGGCGAATGGCAGGGCGTACAAACACCCTACAAAAAAATAAAAGCCAAACGGATCTTATCCCTCACACAAAAAGCCGCCCGGGCCTTACGGTCCGGGCGGTTCCCTCTCTTACGGCAAGCGAAAGATCATTTGCCGATTTGATACAACGCAGAGGTATCTGCGGTGGTATTGTCTACATACCAGGTATGGCCGATCTGCACCACGGTCAGGTTGCAGGTGGCCAACTGGGTACCTTTAGCGTCCGTTACCTGCACGGTGCAGGTGGAAACGGCACGGATGTCGTCGGCGCTGACTTCATAATTCGCCAGCAGCTGGGTATTCATCTTGGCAGTATAAGCCTTTACATCCTCCACCGGCTGCACATCGGTCACGGTGGTGGTCAGCTTGTAATCCTCGCCCAGCGCCTTTTGGTAAGCGCCGATGGTCTTATCCGTCAGCTTAACCTTGGTGTTCTTGTCGTAGGTCTCTTCCGTACCGGTCAGACTCTCGCCGTAGGTCTTTACATTGGCCTCCAGCGCAGTGAACATACCCTCGTCATCCAGGTACGAGTCACCGAATACCTGCCCCCGCACCTGCTGGTACTTGGCAAAGTAATTGGTGAACATAGCGTCTGCATCGTCCCAGCCGTACTGACCCAGCAGCTCCACATAGTAGGGATACATGGCCTTGGTCACCTGGCCGGTAAGCGTACCGTCGTCGTTCTTGGTCTTATCGGACTTGTAGCTGTCGTCGTTCAAGCCCTTTAAATTCTTGGTATCATCGCCGGGCTTGTAACCGGCGTCCTTATAGATCACCGGGTACATATAAAACTTGCGGATAAAATCGCCGTATTTCTCGCTTTTGCTCACCAGCGCATACTTGTTGGCATTGTAGCCGTCACCGGTCTGCACAATGGTATCCGCATACGCCTGAGCGACCTTCTCCGGCTTAAATGCAATATACTTGCTGCTAAAGGTGGCCACGGTGGACACAGCCAAAATGGCTGCAACCAACAAAAATACCACCAGCGCATACAACTTGGTATTAAAAGTCTTTTCCTGTTTTGCCATTCTCGTCGCCCCCTTACTCGGCTGCTGCCGCATCGGCAGTCTCTTCGCCCTCACCGGCAACCAAACCGGCGGCCTCACGGCGCTCCATCAGCTCGCGGGTAATGCGCTCCTTCTTCTCACCGACCATATCGTAGAAGAAGATGGGCACCGCCTGGAGCACAACGAACACGGCGGGAATGATGGTGTAGATCATTAGGATCTTGTTCAAAGTAGAATCCGTCTGGGTGGCATAAGCCACATTGGCGTCACGAGATACGGCATAGCCGGACCAGGTGTACAGCAGCCAGGGACCCAGCGCCTTGGTGAAGGCGGAAGCAATCTTGGAGAACAGGCCGTAACCGGCATACGCCAGACCGTCCTTGCGCTGGCCGGTTTTCCACTCGATCTCGTCTACGCAGTCGGCGATCATAATATTGGGAGTTACATTGGTGTTGCCGTGCTGCAAACCGCAGAAGAAGTTCAGGATCAGGAACGGCACAATCAGGGTGCTGTTAAAGCCGATACCCTTAGACACCAGGAACAGGATTGCCATGGAAGACGCACCGTACACGCAGAAAAGAATAAAGGTCTTTTTGGTGGAGAACTTCTTGAGCACAAAGTTCACCAGCAGGGTGCCCACAGCGGTACCGATACCCATGGGCAGCAGCAGCGCCAGCTTCAGGTCCTTAGAGCCCAGCAGGTAAATGGCAATGTACAAAGACACGGTGCCGTACACGCCGCGGCCAAAGCCGCACAGCTTGGTCAAGGACACCATCAGCAGGTTTTTGTATGTAAAGACCACCTTGACGGCGTCTTTCAGGCTCACCTTCTCCTGCGTGAAAGGCACACGCTCTTTGTTATTAGTAAAGAAGATCATCACAAAGAGGATCAGACCCAGGGCGCACACCGCCGTGGAGATCACCAGGTCAAGGCCCTGGCCCTCGGCGTTCTTATATTGCTGCTTGCCCATCAAGGCCTTCATTACCAGGCCCACTACCATCACGACTACCATACCGCCGGACTGGCCCACGCTGCGCAGGAACGAAGCGATGGAGATGGCGGTGGAGCGCTCTGCCGGATTGGGCGAGCACAGGGAGCCGAAGCAGTTAGACGGGCTTTCTACCGCACAGCTGAAGGCGGTATACAAGGAGTAGATCACAAACATCCACACGATCGCCAAGGTTTGGTTGGAGGTATTGGGTGCAATGAATACCAGCATAGCCACCACGGCAAGCGGCACCACGCCGAAGCCCACCCAGGGCTTTACTTTACCCAGCTTGGTGCGGGTGTTATCCACCAAATAGCCGATCACCAGCTCGCACACGGCGCCGATGATACCGGCCACCAAGAACACCATAGAGATGGCGTTTGCCATGGTGGCGGAGTCAAATCCCTTGCCTTTGAACGCGAAGTCAGCGAAGAAGGTAGCGGTGTAGTCCGGCATCCAGCCGGTCATCAGAGCCACGCCGAACAGACCGATACCAAAGGTAACGATCTCTGACTTCTTCATGTACTTTTTTTCCGTTTTGTCAGACATGAAAAATCCCCTTTTCCAGATTTAGTTTTGTTTTGCGTCCAGTATTATAGCACGCCGCCGCGCATTTGACAACTTTCCGGTTCTTTATTTGGCACATTTGAAAATCTGTACCGTCATGGATCGGAATAGGCTCCATATTTTAGGAGAATCGGTTGCGATTTGCCTCCCTTATTGCAGGAGGCCAAATACAAACACAAAACCGCCTGCGCAGAAATACGCAGACGGTTCATGGTTTATATCAATATTATACGCACGCCGTTATGCCTTGGCGACCTCTTCGGTCTCGCTGCCTTTTTTGCTCTTCACATAGCTCTTAGCACTGTTGACCACAATGGTCAAGCCCAGTACAATCAGCAGCACGGCGATGATCAGCTGCAAACCGTTGGCAATAAACACAGCGCCCCAGCTGGTCTGTCCGGCAGGGATCTCCACTGCGGCAGCCTGCTGAATGGCCTTGATCATGGCGATCAGCCGCTGCACCAATGCAGTAAAGGTAACGCACAGCATAATGATCATAGGCGGGAACAGGATCTTGTTCTTTCTGCCTGTAACCTTCAGGAACACGCACAGCGTAATCAGCACCAGTGCGCTGAGCAACTGGTTGGCAGAGCCAAACAGAGGCCAAATCTGCTGGTAGCCCACCTTGGTGAGCACATAACCGCAAAGCAGGGTGATGATGGTAGCAAAATACGGATTGCACACCACCTTGCGCCACAGAGCTGCGTGCTTCATATCATCTACGCTGAAGATCTCCTGGAAAGACATTTTACCGATCCGAGCCACAGCGTCCAGTGTGGTCAGCGCCAAAGCGGACACACACATGGTCATAAACACGGTGGCTACCTGTACCGGCACGCCCATTTTCTCAAAGAACCCGGCAACGCCGCGGGAGAAGATCTGGAACGGGGTACCCTCGGCAGCCACGCCGTTCTTGGCGGCGGCACCGGCCACGCACAGCGCCAGTACAGCCAGCACGCTCTCCAAAATCATGGCGCCGTAGCCCACTTTCAGCATATCCTTCTCATTGGCGATGGTCTTAGACGAAGTGCCGGAGGACACCAGGCTATGGAACCCGGACACAGCGCCGCAGGCCACGGTCACAAACAGAATGGGGAACATGGTGCCCAGCTTCTCGTTATTAAACCCGGTAAAGGCAGGCAGTTCCATGGTGGGGTGGCCGATCACCAAACCGATGATGGCACCGGCGATCATGCACACAAACATAATGGTGGTCATATAGTCCCGAGGCTGCTTCATCAGCCAAATGGGCATAATGGCCGCCAGGAAAATATAAGCGAACACCACGGCAGCCCATTGGGTCTTGCCCATGATGATGGGCACTTTAATGCCGACGGCAAAGGACGCAACAATAAAGACAACACCCACAACAAACTCTTTCCACCCGGTCAGGTTCCACTTCTTCTGGATCAGGCCGAATACCACGGCAAACACCATAAACATAATAGACACCATACCGGCGGAGCCGTTGACCCCGGCAGTCGGCAGCTTTTGCAGAGTCTCCGCATCAAAGGCAGAGAATGTGCCGGTAACCATATCCGCAAATACGGCGATGATCAGCACGGAGAACAGCCAGCAAAAGATGGTAAACAATTTGCGGCCCAGCTTGCCGATGTACTTTTCAATGAGCATACCCATGCTCTTGCCCTCGTTCTTCACAGAAGCGTACAGGGCGCCGAAGTCCGTAACGGCACCGAAGAAAACGCCGCCGATCAGGATCCACAGCAGCACCGGTACCCAGCCAAAGACCGCCGCCTGAATGGCGCCGGTAACAGGGCCTGCACCTGCGATAGAGGAAAATTGATGGCTGAACACCGTCCAGCCGTTGGTCGGTACAAAGTCTTTGCCGTCGTTGTACTTCACTGCGGGGGTCTCTGCCTTGGGATCAATGCCCCAGGACTTGGCAATATGGCGACCATACAGCACATAGCCCGCACCTAACACAACAATGGCAATCAGTACAATAACCAATGTGTTCATTAGAAAGACTCCTTTCATTCTTCTTTTCCCAGTCAAATACAAAAAACAAAAAACCTTCGCCCCGGCACAGCCAATGCTGCTGTGCAAAGACGAAGGTAAAAATCAGAAACCCACGCGTTACCACTCTGCTTGCCGGCAAAGCTGCCGACCGCTCATGCGCTGCCCGCCAAGGCGGATAGCACGCTCCGATAACGGGGAGTACCGGCACCGATTACGAAGCCCGAGGGCCGCTCACAGGTGCTGCTTGCAGGGGATAACGAGGACCGCGCCTTGCTGCCGTCTTCCACAACCGACGGCTTTCTGTAAGCGGTGATGCGGTTCGTCCTGTCCTGTTCGTTGCATTTGACTGTTGAATTTATACTACCAATATAGCACTTTTGCGCCATTTGTCAACACCGCCGGAACAAAAAAATGCCCAAAATCGCAATAACGGACAGGGGTTGGAAAAATAAATGCCCCGGCGGAACCGAAAACGATCTGCCGGGGCGCAGTATATGCTTTTCTGTTTACAACTGGTCCGCCAAGGAGAAAATCAGGTCCCGGGTCTTGTCCCAACCCAGGCAGGGGTCGGTGATGGACTTGCCGTAAATGCCGTCCTCCCACTTTTGGGCACCGTCCTCAATGTAAGACTCAATCATAAAGCCCTTTACCAGCCGGCGTATATCCGCCGAGTGGCGCATGGAGTGAAGCACCTCATTGGCAATACGCACCTGTTGCAGGTACTGCTTGGAGGAATTGGAGTGGTTGGTGTCAATAAGCACCGCCGGGTTGGCAATGCCGCTCTCCACATACAGATCGTGGAGAATACGCAGATTCTCGTAATGATAATTGGCGTGGTTGATGCCGTGGCGGTCCACACTGCCCCGCAAAATGGCGTGGGACAAGGGGTTGCCCTGGCTCTCTACCTCCCAGCCGCGATAAATAAAGGAATGATCGCCGTGGGCGGCCTTAATGGCATTGATCATCACAGACAGATCCCCGCTCATGGGATTCTTCATACCCACAGGAATATCCAGTCCACTGGAGATCAGCCGGTGCTCCTGGTTCTCTACGCTGCGGGCACCCACGGCCACATAGCTCAGCAGGTCGCTTAAATACCGGTGATTCTCCGGGTACAGCATCTCGTCTGCACAAGACAGCCCGGTCTCCTGCAAGGCACGCAGGTGAATATGGCGAATGGCGCGAATACCCTCGTACATATCCGGCTTTTTGCCCGGGTCCGGCTGGTGGAGCATACCCTTATACCCGGCGCCGGTGGTGCGGGGCTTGCCGGTATAAATGCGGGGAACGATCAAAATTTTGTCCGCCACCTGCTTTTGCACCTCTGCCAAGCGGTGAATATAGTCAATCACCGCATCCTCCCGGTCCGCCGAGCAAGGGCCGATCACCAACAGCAGCTTGTCGCTCTCGCTGCGGATAATGGCGGCGATCTCCTGATCCCGCTTGTCCTTGTAGGCAGCCAGCTCCGGAGTCAGGGGCATCTCTTTTTTCAGCTCCTGAGGAATGGGCAGCTTGCGAATAAAGTGCATATGATCCATTTTATCAAAATTCTGCATGGGCTTTACCTGATTTCTATACTGTGATACCTATTATATTATACTGCCCGGAATCACTTGTCAAGAAAGCGCTTTAAATTACCACAACAGTGGAATACCGGGGGAATTGTAAATTTTGGCCCGCTGCCCTTGACCCGCTCCCTGCTTTGTATTACTATTAAAAAGATCATTTACAGGTAAAGCGGAGCAAAGCATGGCAAACGAACGAAAAAAACCTGCAAAAAAGAATAGCCGCAGTCGGTCAACCCCACGGCGGACAAGCACCCGTAAAAAAGCCACCCGTAAAAAAGCCACCCGTAAAAAAGCCACCCGCAAAAAGCCCGTCGGCACCGCCCGGCGCAAGGGGCGGCGCAAAACCAACGGCCAATCTCTGTTTGCCAACCGGTGGGTGCAGGCGGCGCTGGCGCTGGTGATCGTAGGTGCGCTGGCTGCCACAGTGCTGGCATTGGGGAACCGCCATCAGCGGGTAACCTATGACTTTGGCACCGACGCCCCCTTTGTGGAGGGGGTAGACATCTCCGAACACAACGGCACCGTGGACTGGACTACTCTGGCAAAAAGCGCCAAATTTGCCTTTATCCGGGTAGGCTACCGGGGCTACAACGACGGTGCGCTCCATGCAGACAAAATGGCAAAAGAGAACTTAAAAGCTGCCCGCAAGGCCGGAGTACCGGTGGGTGTATATTTCTTCTCTCAAGCCACCACGGAGGAAGAAGCCCAAGAGGAAGCCCGCTTTGTGCTGGAAGCCGTGCGCTTTGCCAAAGTGGAGCTGCCGCTGATCATAGACTATGAATACGGCTACAACGCTGCCGGAGAGCACGCCGGTCGGCTGTATGACGCCAATGTGAGCAAAAAGGACACCACCCGGCTGCTCACCGCCTTTTGTGACACCGTGACCGCCGACGGTTACACCGCCGGGGTGTACGCCAACTCACACTTTTACATTTCTAAATTCGACGCCGCCTCCCTGCCCAAGGGCACTCTGCGCTGGGTGGCGGACTACAACAGCGCCGTCACCTACACCGGGGATTTTGATATTTGGCAATATTCCAAAACCGGCAAGATCAAAGGCAACGGCAGCAAGTACATTGACCTGAACCGCTGGTATCTGGGAGGTTCCTAATGCAAAAAGCAAAAAAGAGATTGTTTTCTGTCACCGCTGTACTGCTGGCGGTGCTGGTGGCCTTAACGGCGCTGCTGCCTACGGCGGGCGCAGCCCAGGCCGCCACCATGAGATCCAAATACACCGGCAAAAGTTACACCCACAACGCCCGATTTAACAAGCTGGAGGTGCTAAACGGTGTAGATATTTCCGCTTGGCAAGAAAAGGTGAACTGGAAAAAGATAAAGAACGACGGCATTGACTTTGCCATTCTACGCGCCGGGTACGGCAAGAACGCCAGCCAGGAGGACGCCTACTTTGCCACCAACTTTAAGAACGCCACTGCCGTCGGGCTGCCGGTGGGTATTTACTGGTATTCTTATGCCAAGAGCGTGGCGGATGTGGAAAAAGAGGCGCGCCTGTGCCTGCAAGTACTGGGCAGCCGCACCCTGGATCTGCCGGTGTTTTATGACTTAGAGGAGAGCAGCCAGCTGAACAAGGGCAAGGCCTTTTGCACCCAGCTGGTAGAGCACTTTTGCAGCATCATTGCCGCTGCCGGGCACACCCCGGGGCTGTATATGAGCCGCAGCCCGCTGCTGGACTACATTGAGCAGGAAACCCGGGGCCGCTACGCCCTGTGGGTGGCGGAATACGGCTCCAAGACCTGCAAGTACGACGGCGATTACCTGATGTGGCAGTACGCAGACAACGGCAAGGTGGCCGGGGTCAACGGCAACACGGATATGGACTTTCTGTATGGCAATAAAAACAGTTTGCCCGGCTCTGCCACCCTGCTGAAAAGCAAGACCTACACCGGCAAAGCCATCACGCCCGCCCCCACCGTCACCGGCGAGGACGGCCAACCGCTGAAAGCGGACAAGGATTACACCCTGACCTATATCAATAACAAAGCGGTGGGCATGGCCACCATTACCGCCCAGGGGCTGGGTGCTTACACCGGACGGCGGTGGTGCTATCGCTTTAAGATCCTGCCTGCCAAGGTCACCGGTCTGACCCTGGAGAGCCGCAGCAAAACACGGCTCACCTACATTTGGAACGCCACCCCCGGCGCCAACGCCTACCTGGTGAAGGTCATCAACCGCACCACCGGCAAAGGCTTTGATAAGGCAGTAAGCACCACCCGAGTGGATCTGACCGATTTAACAGACACCCAGCTGTACGAGGTGCAGGTGGCAGCTTATCGGGGCAACACCGCTTACCGGGGTCCCTATTCCAAGGTGAACGCCAAGCACGCCCTGCCGGGCACCGTCACCGGACTGAAAACGCAAAAGACCGCCACCGGCTCCATTACCATGGAGTGGAACAAAAAGCCCGGCGCCGACGGCTATGTGGTGTACCAATATATTGCCGCCAAAAAGCAGACAAAGCGCTTGGCCACCACCACCGCCCGCAGCTTTGTGTTCAAGGGCAGCGGCGCCAAGCCGGGCAACAAATACTACTTTTATGTGGCGCCCTACACGGTAGACTCCAAGACCAAGGAAGGCGCCAAGGGCACCCAACTGGCGACCACCACCCGCCCCACTGCCACCAAATGCACCGCCGCCAAATCCGCCAAAAAGCAGCAAATTACCGTGCACTGGAACAAAGTGAAATGCAACGGCTACGCCGTGCAATACTCCACCAAGAAGAACTTTTCCAGCGACAAAAAGACCCTGTATTTAAGCAGCGGCAAGGCCACCGGGAATATTAAAACCGCCAAGGGCGGCCGCACCTATTATGTGCGCCTGCGCCCCTACACTGCCGTAGGCAACGCCCGCTACTACGGCAGCTACACCACTGCCCGCGCCGTGCGGGTCAAGTAAGCACAATAGAAAAAATAAGCACAAAGCACCGTTCCGGCGAACGGTGCTTTTTTGTGTTATTGTGATTTGCGCGGGCGGTTTGGCGCAATACGGCGGGCGGATACTATCCGCCCCTACGGTCAACCGGTTACAATAGCGTCTTCGTAGGGGCGGCAATCTGCCGCCCGCACTGCGATACAGGCTGACGGATCGGCGGTGCGATACTGCACGCGCTACGAAACAGTCCCCCGGACTGTTTCTCCCAAATGCTAACGCATTTGGAGCCTCGTGTCTCTTGCACTGCGTGCAATTCACTCATCGCACCCTACAAGATTATAATTTACAAAAATGTAGGGCCGGATGCCCACATCCGGCCGCTTGTGCCCGATTTCATCAAGGCCTTGCGTTCTATCTTATTCCCCCCGCCGTGCGGCCAAGGCGAATTTGGACCGGTACGCCCCGGCGGCGCCAGTTTGGCGACAAGATCAAGCCGACAGTACGCACCGACCCCCGCCTCCGCGCCCTGCGATAAGGCACATTATCTACAAAAAGGAGCAATCCAACAATGGAATTGCTCCTTTTTCCTTTTGTGTTATGTATTACCGAAAACGCGCCTTTTCAGCCGCGCAGGCGGGCGTACAGATGGAGAAAATCCTGCTCCACCCGATCAAAAGGCAGCTGCGTCCAATCCGGGGTGCGTTGCAGGGGCGGGGCATTCGTGGGGATCACCTCGCCGGTAAAATGCAAAAATTCCGCCGACAGCATGGCGTTGTCGATCTCCGTGACCGTCTGCCACTGCGCCGGAGTAGGCCGAGCCTCTACCAAGGTGTCAAACAGCAGCGCCAACAGCCGCTCCTCTGCCCGGACAAATTCCGGCAGCCGGGCCTTCACCGGCCGGGTCACATCGCTCATATACGCCTCTGCGCCGTCATGGAGCAGGCAAAACAGTGCCGTTTGGTTCGCTTCACCCCGCACCAATGCCTCTCGGGCGCAAGCCAAAGAGTGCTGTCCAACGGAGTAAAATGCCGGAAAATGGCCGTTGGCGCGGGTCATCAAAGACTGGGCGTGAGCAATATCCCGCACATCCAGATCCGCCGCCACCGCATGGTACGGGTCAAAATGCCGCCCGGTGTAGGTAGAAATCGGTTTGTACATACCGTCGCCTCCGGTTAAGTTTCTATTGTGTAGTACAGGGGATCTGCCCCCTGGGTACAAGGGCAGCACCCCGTCTTAGGACAAGGGACCGTCCACTGTTCATTTCTGAAGCTGGCGGCGCGCATTGACATCATCAATAAATGCACGAACATTTTCCACCGGAACATAATATATTTGCTCATTTGCATGGATCTCGACCATATACTTCCATGCATATACGGTTGCCGGAACAGGTGCATATTTGCATCGCCAAGGCGTGGCCGGTCGAATACTTGATATTTGCTGTATGGGGATAAAATCACTGGCGCCGCGTTTGAGATGATAAAACAGCACATTATGGCGTTTGATCAGCACCGAATGGTCTGTAACGACTGTGTATTGTGGCAGTAGTGCAGATACCACGCTCGCTATAAACAAAGCTGCCAAGAACACAAGTAAAGCATAGATCAATATGCGCACAATCATATCTGCCGTGCCTTCTTGATACTCATTCACCAAATAGCCAAGGGGTAAAAAAAGTATGAGAGCAACGACCGGAAAAAATAATACATAAACCAATAATGTTATGATCCGGTCCAAATATCGTTTCGCTTTGCTACCATAAAAAAAAGCATAACGCTTGCTGTGCATTGTTATATAACTCCCTAACCCAGAATCATGCCGTTCATTCTTAATACGACAGATCTTGAAACGATATCAAACAAATCCGATACAATACTGGAGACAATTGGGCTAGTAAAACAAGGGACGGTTCCCTGTTTTAATGTCGCCTTATCGCCGCTTCTTGTGCGACAATATCGGCAACTCCGATTGGCGTATAACGAACTGAATATACTCCGATTCGAAATAAGATGATTTGTCCTTAAAGGGGTTCGCCGTTTCAACCACTAAACTTTTTCTTCGCTTTTTATATGCCGCTTGTAAAGCGAAAGCAATAATCAAACCAACTGCATAAACCGGTATCGTGATCAAGGCTGCTGTTCGCAAATCTGACAAAACCCAAGCGCCGAAAAATAAAAACGCATAAACAACAACAATGAGCAAAACATCTTGGAGAATAAGGCAAATTTTTGCAACGAGTTCGGCCTTATCCTCCCGCTTTTGAACAGCAGCCATCTTTGCGCGCATAGCTGCTTCATCACGAACGCAACAGCTTTCTACCTGCACTTCTTCTTGAGCGCAGGTCGTCTTTATCCATATATATTTGTCTGCATGTGCACCTTTTGTCGTGGTTTCTTGTAAAATCACACGCAAAAATTCATGTCCATTGGCAGGTATCGTGCAATTTGTCTTTGTTGAAAAGGTGTGATGAATTGAAATAAAACCAAAAAAGCTGGATACATAACTATCGCAATTTGGCGCGCACGAGAACGCAATACGGTCCTCATTAAATTCAAAGCGCTTGGATTGACGTGCACCGATGATATGATCTTGGCCACCAATGGTTACAACGCAGGACAAATTAGAGTGACATTCAAATTCAATAATCAAATGTGAACTACTCCTTTCTTCTTTGAATATTTAATCGATAAATAACCATCCCAGTGGCCATCCATCGCATCAAATATATTGGCTAAAAAGCCACCTATTGAAGAAAATGTAGCTATGGTAAAACAAGGAACCGTCCCCTGTTTTACCCTGTTTTACATATCCGGAATTTGCCAGATTTCACCCTCCAGATCATCATAATCGTACTGTAGATATGTTCCGCGAGCTTCAGAGCGGTATATATACGGTATATCATGATCGTTGCACCATTTCATCAAGGTAATTGCTTTATCTTGATTCAACCTATATTGCTCAGTAAATGACAAACCATTTCGATCAATAAATACACGATAGCGGAAATATACATCTTCTTTATCCTTAGCCGCATTAAAGAACTCGGTCACCTGCGGATTGTTCAAAGCCCGCATTAAATCTTTGTATCGAGATTCTGGAATAAAATGAGGAAATGGGATAATATCCGGATTATCATCATACATATCGCACGGACCTCTGTGATCGATCATCTTGAAGTGTTTCATGTCAAACCAATAGTCCTGCTGATTCGCTTCTTGCTCATCTAAGCTGTAGGAGCAGTAACAGTAGTATTTGTTAATGTTTAATCTTTTCATAGTAGTCTCCTTCCCTAAAACAGGGGACGGTTCCCTGTTCTATACTTAGGCTCCCTTGCAAAGGGAGCTGTCAGCGCAGCTGACTGAGGGATTGCACCGGAGGTGAAAATGCAGAGTGCTTTTACCGTATAATCCCTCCACCGCCTACGGCGGTCCCCCTCCCTTTACAAGGGAGGCATAACTTTATAAAACACCCGACACAACCGCCCGCTGCAAATCATTATAACACAAGAAAGTACCGCTGGAAAGCTGAATTTTGGTGAACATTGACAAAAGTGGAAATTCCGCTTGATTATTTGGCAAAAGCGGTATAAAATAAAGACTGCAATACAAGGGCGCATAGCGCCCGGGTAAATTCAAATATTTTTCGGAGGTAATTCCAAATGGTAAGAGTTGCTATCAATGGTTTCGGCCGTATCGGCCGTCTGGCTTTCCGTCAGATGTTCGGCGCAGAAGGCTATGAAGTGGTTGCCATCAACGACCTGACTTCTCCCAAAATGCTGGCTCACCTGCTGAAGTACGATTCTTCTCAGGGCAAGTACGCACTGGCTGACACCGTGTCCGCTACCGATGACTCCATCATCGTAGACGGCAAAGAGATCAAGATTTATGCAAAAGCTGACGCTTCTGAGCTGCCCTGGGGCGAGCTGAAGGTAGACGTAGTGCTGGAGTGCACCGGTTTCTACACTTCCAAGGAGAAGGCTTCTGCTCACATTAAGGCCGGTGCCCGCAAGGTTGTTATTTCTGCTCCCGCAGGCAACGATCTGCCCACCATCGTATACAATGTAAACCACGAGACCCTGAAGGCTGAGGACACCGTGATCTCCGCCGCTTCCTGCACCACCAACTGCCTGGCTCCCATGGCAAAGGCCCTGAACGACTTTGCTCCCATCCAGAGCGGTATTATGTGCACCATCCACGCTTACACCGGCGACCAGATGACTCTGGACGGCCCGCAGAGAAAGGGCGACCTGCGTCGTTCTCGTGCTGCTGCCGTGAACATCGTGCCCAACAGCACCGGTGCTGCTAAGGCTATTGGCCTGGTTATCCCCGAGCTGAACGGCAAGCTGATCGGCTCTGCACAGCGTGTTCCCACCCCCACCGGTTCCACCACCATCCTGACCGCTGTCATCAAGACCGACAAGGAAGTGACCGTTGAGGCCATCAACGCTGCTATGAAGGCTGAGACTACCGAGTCCTTCGGTTACAACACCGACGAGATCGTATCCTCCGACATCGTGGGTATGCGTTACGGTTCTCTGTTCGATTCTACCCAGACCATGGTTCTGAAGGTTGCTGACGACACCTATGAGGTTCAGGTTGTTTCTTGGTATGATAACGAGAACTCCTACACCTCTCAGATGGTTCGCACCATCAAATACTTCTCCGAGTTGGGCTAATCCCTCTCGATATAGAGAAAACCAAAGACCGACAGGTTCGCCTGCCGGTCTTTTTCTACACGCTGACAGACCAAGAGAAAGCGAGATAAATTTCGTATTTTGCGAGCGGGTGCCGTACAACGGTACTGCCTCCGAGCAAAAGACGAAAAGCGCCAAAAGCGGCTTGAACTCGATGTTCAAGCCGCTTTTTTCAAATCAATGGTAACAACAAATGTCAGCGGCAGGAGCAAGCCCCTGCCCTACGAATGGAATACTTCATTTTTTAACTGGCGCGGTTTAGCCGCTTTATCGACGGTCTGATCACCGAAAGATTACGGCAAACAGTTCCTCGATCCGCTCCGTTTGGCCGGTTAGGTACAGGTAGCCAAACAGCGCCTCCACCCCGGTGGCGCAGTGGTACTCGCCAACGGTGGCGCTCTTAGGCTGGTGGCCGGTCTTGGCATTGCGCCCCCGCTTAAACACCGCCAGTTCTTCCTCCGTCAGCAGCGGCTCCATGCGGGCAAAGGCCGCCGTTTGGGCCTTGGCGCTGACGAACTTCACGCTCTCCCGGTGCAGGTCGTTCACCGGCCGATTGGCCAGCGCCACCAGGTGGCAGCGCACCTGCATCTCATACACACAGTCGCCGATAAAGGCCAAATTCAGCGGGCTTAGCTGCCGCGGATCTGTGTTCAACACTTCCATACTTGCTCCTTACGGAATGTACTCAAACTCAATATCATACAGGCTGACAATATCGCCCTCCTGGATCCCCCGCTGCCGCAGTGCCTCAAACACGCCGCTCTTCTCCAGCACCCGCTGCATGTATTGCAGCGCCTCGTAGTCCTCTACATCAATGCCCTTAAGCACCTTGGGAAACCAGGGAGCCTCTACCATGTAGTAGCCCGGCTCCGGATTGGTGATGGTAAAGCCGGTACTGTTTTGCACCAGCAGCTCCGTGGGGATCTCCTCCGGCTCGTACTCCTTCACCGGGGGCAGCGTTTGCAGCCGGTTCCACACTGCGTTCATCAATTCCCGGGTGCCCTCCTGAATGGGCGCGCAAATGGAAAAGTAGTCGTAGCCCTTGGCCTCTACATAGGCTTTCAGCCGTTCAATTTGCTCCGGCTCCGCCATGTCGATTTTATTGCCCGCCACAATCTGAGGCGCTTTGGCCAGCTCCGGGTTGAACTTCTCCAGCTCCCGGTTGATGGCGTCAAAATCCTCGATCGGGTCTCGTCCCTCGTGACCGCTTACATCCACCAGGTGCACCAGCAACCGGCAGCGCTCCACATGGCGCAAAAAGTCATGACCCAGGCCCACGCCGTCTGACGCGCCCTCGATCAGCCCGGGAATATCTGCCAGCGCAAAGCTGTTGCCCGCGCCCATGGACACCACGCCCAAATTGGGCACCAGGGTGGTAAAGTGGTAGTCGCCGATTTTGGGCTTGGCCTGGCTGACCACGGAGATCAGGCTGCTTTTGCCCACGCTGGGAAAGCCGATCAGCCCCACATCCGCAATGAGCTTCAGCTCCAGGCTGACCTCCCACTCCTCGCCGGGCACGCCGGGCTTGGCAAAGCGAGGCACCTGCCGGGTGGGGGTGGCAAAGTGCATATTGCCCCAGCCGCCCTTGCCGCCCTTGGCTGCAATAAACCGCTCTGTCTTGCTCATATCCGCCATGACGGCGCCGCTTTGCACCTCGCGGATCACCGTGCCCCGGGGCACGCGAATTTCCAGATCCTGGCCCTTACGGCCGTACTGCCGACCGCCACGACCCGGCTCGCCGTTCTGGGCCGCATATTTCCGTTTGTAACGAAAGTCTGCCAGGGTAGCCAAATTATCGTCTACCACAAAGACCACATCGCCGCCCTTGCCGCCGTCACCGCCGTCCGGGCCGCCGGCAGCCACATACTTCTCTCGATGAAAGGCCACTGCACCGGCACCGCCGTCGCCGCCTTTGATTTTGATTTTCGCAATATCTGCAAACACAGGGTATCCCTTCCTTTCTGTGTTGTTTTTTCAATAGTACCATAAAAACGCGGGAATTACAACAAAAGTTCGTGGAAAATGCCGCCGCCCGCTCCCTTGCGCCCCGCCGGGGACTATGATAAAATAAGAGTGTACAAAAAAGAGAACAGCAAGACCCTAAGAAGGAGGTTCCATGATGAACATTTGGCATGACATCAGCCCCAAGCGGATCCGCAAAGACCGCTTTTACGCCGTGATTGAAATTCAAAAAGGCGGCAAAAACAAGTACGAATTGGACAAGGAGACCGGTATGCTCAAGCTGGATCGAGTGCTCTTTACCTCTACCCACTATCCGGCCAACTACGGCTTTATCCCCCGTACCTACGCCAGCGACAAGGACCCGCTGGATGTGCTGGTACTGTGCAGCGAGCAAATTCAGCCCATGACCATCGTGGAGTGTGCCCCCATTGGCGTACTGATGATGGAGGACGGCGGCGCCAAGGACGAAAAGATCATCGCCGTGCCGGTAAACGACCCCAACTACAACTGCTACACCAACATTGACCAGCTGCCCGCCCACTATTTTGAGGAGATCAAGCACTTTTTTGAGGTGTATAAGACCCTGGAAGTGAGCAAAAGTACCTCTGTGCTGGAAGTGGATGACCGGGCAAAGGCGGAAGAAATCATCCAGTCCTGCATGGATGAGTATATCCGCAAATTCCAAATGTAATCCAAACACCCATAAAAACCGCGGTGCCCTTATAAAAAAGGGCACCGTTTTTGTTTTTAGAATCGGTTAACCATGGGAGCGGTTCGTATCCGCCTGCGCATTTCCCGCTGCGGCTTTCCGCTTCTTCCCAAACACCAAGCACAGCACCAGCAGCAAGGGAAAGACGATCCCCGCCAAAATCCCGCGGCGCATATTGCCGTCGCACACCCGGGTAACCATACCCGCCAGGGTGGGTCCGGCGCTGCACCCCAGGTCACCGGCCAGAGCAAACAGGGCAAACATCGCCGTGCCGCCCTTGGGAATGGCGGCAGCGCCTTTGCTAAAGGTGCCCGGCCACAGAATACCCACCGAAAAGCCGCACACGGCGCAGCCCACCAGCGACAGGAGCGGGTTCGGCACCAGCGCGATTGCCAAATACGCTGCCACACACAGCAGGCTGCTGCCCAGCATGCACTTCTCCAAATGCAGCTTGTGACCCCTCTTGCCGTAAATCAGCCGTGCGGTACCCATCAGCGCCGCAAAAGCCATGGGACCTGCCAGGTCACCTACGGTTTTGGTGACCCCCAGCCCCGCCTCCGCAAAGGCGGACGCCCACTGGCTAACGGTATTCTCCGCCGCACCGGCGCCCAGCATCATCAGCATGAGCAGCCAAAACACCTTGTTGCGGCACAGTTCCTTTAAGGTCAGACCCGCGCCGCCCTCCGGGTTCAACGGATAAATCGGCGCGGTGGCAAAAAGCACGCCGTTTAAGATGGGCACCGCCGCCCACACCAGCGCCAGCGCTTTCCAGTTGGCGATACCAAAGACGGTAAAGAACAGAGTGGACAGCAGCACCACACCCATCTGCCCCCAGCAATAGAACGAATGGAGCAGGCTCATGGTGGAGGCTTTGTTATCCGTTGGGCAGGCCTCCAAAATGGGGCTGACCAGCACCTCCAACAGCCCGCCGCCCAGCGCGTACACCACCACCGCCAGCAAAACACCCACAAACGGATCGGCAGTACGATCCGGCAAAATCGTCAGCAAGATCAGCCCGGCAGCTGCAAAGCCGTGGGCCAGCAGAACAGACGCCCGGTAGCCAATCCGGTCAATGAACCCGGCAGACAGCAGATCTACACACAGCTGGATGAGAAAATTCACAGTGATCAGCAGGGTAATCTTTTGCAGCGGCACCCGGTAGTCGGTCTGGAAGGTGACAAACAGCAGGGGCACAAAGTTGTTTACAATAGCCTGCACAATATAGCCGACAAAGCAGGCATACATGGTCTTTTGATAGGGCTTTTTCATTTTTTCTCCTTGACGAGCAGCGCACTGCCGGTAGAAATCCAGTGTATTATAGCACGGCAACGAGGCTGCTGCAAGTGGCCGTTGACAAAGGACCGCTTCTTTGCTTATAATGAAGAAAAATGCGCGGAGGTGCCCCCTATGGCAATGAAAGACAGAATGCATACCGGTGCGCTGTACCTGCCCGGCGATGATGAAATTATGGACCGGCAGCGGCTGTGCCTGGACCGTCTGTATGAATTCAACCACACACGGCCCACAGAAACGGACAAGCGCCAGGCCCTGATGAAAGAGATGTTTGCCGAACTGGGCGAGAACTGCTATATTGAGCCCCCGTTTTATTCTAACTTCGGCGGCGCCCATGTGCATTTGGGCGACCATGTGTACTGCAACTTTGCCGTTACCATGGTGGACGACACCCATATTTACATCGGCGACAACACCATGATCGCCCCCAATGTGACCATCGCCACCGCCGGCCATCCGGTGCTGCCGGAATTGCGGGAGTACGACTACCAATACAATATGCCGGTGCACATTGGCCGTACCTGCTGGATCGGCGCCGGAGCAGTCATCCTGCCCGGGGTCACCGTCGGCGACAATACGGTCATCGGCGCCGGGTCCGTCGTTACCAAAGACATTCCCGCCAATGTAGTGGCGGTGGGCAACCCCTGCCGGGTGCTGCGCCCCATCAGTGATCGGGACAAGAAATACTACTTCCGGGATCACCCCATTGACCATGCCCAAATCGCTCAGGATTTGGAGAAAAACAAATAAGCACAAAACAAACCCCGCAGGCAGCCGAAACGGTCGCTCGCGGGGCGATTTTCTGTATGTTTAGTCGTTGTCCAGCAGAGATTTGTAAAATTCGCAGTAATCCGTGCGGTGCTGGGCGGTAAAGTTCATGGCCTCCCGGGGGTGACGGTTCAGTTGACCGGTGAACATATATTGCAGGTCAAAGCCCCACTGCACCCCGGCCTCCCGCAGGGGGATCATATACTTCTCAATAAAGAGCAGCAGGCTGTACAAGCTGTACTTGGGGTTCTTTAAGAAGCCCAGCAGCAGCTCCATAGCGCAGTTGCCGGCGCCCCGACCCATACCCATGGCGGTGGCGTCCAGGTAGGACACACCGTAGGACAGGGTCTCAATGGTGTTGGCAAAGGCCAAGTTCTGGTTGTTGTGGGCGTGGAAGCCCACCTGTTTGCCGACAGCAGTGGCCGCTTCTAAGTACCGCTGGGCCAGCACGCCGGCATTCTCCGGGTACAGGGAGCCGTAGCTGTCTACCAGGTAGATCACATCCACCGAGGAGTTACACAGCATCTCCAGCGCCTCGCCCACCTGGCCGGAACCGGCCTGGCTGATGGCCATAATATTGCAGGTGGTCTCGTACCCCAGGTCATGGAAATATTCGATCATCTCAATGGCTGCCGGGATCTGATGAATGTAGCAGGCCACGCGCACCATGTCGATGACGCTCTCGCTCTTTGGCAGAAAGTCCGTTCTAAAATCGCAGCGGCCTACATCTGCCATCACGGAAATCTTCATATCGCTTACATTTTCGCCAACAATGGCACGAATGTCCTCTTCCTTGCAGAACTTCCACTTGCCAAAATCCGCCTCGTTGAAAAGGGTGCGGCTGGCCTTATACCCAAACTCCATATAGTCCACGCCGCTTTTGATATTGGTCTTATACAGTTCCCGCACAAATTCGTCGCTGAAGTCAAAGTTGTTGCACAGTCCGCCGTCGCGAATGGTGGCATCCAGCACCTTAATGTCGGTGCGTACGCCCATTAAATTGCCTTTTCTGGGGGTCATGGTTGATTACTCCTGTTCCTGTTATCATTTTGCACTTGGCGCTTTAGCGCTTTAAAGCCCATTAGTGCTTAGGTCGTATTATAACACCACTCGCTCCCCTTGTCAACGGCAAAAGGCAAAAGAAAAGCAAAAAAATGCAGCGCACCCGCAAAAAAGGAACCGTCCCCTGTTCGGCAGTGAAGAGAAAACAAAAAAAGGACAGTCCGAGGACTGTCCTTTTTGTTATGGATTTGTAAGGAGAACTTATGCGTTCTTCTCAGCGATAGCAGCCTGTGCAGCGGCCAGACGCGCGATCGGCACACGGAACGGAGAGCAGGACACATAGTCCAGACCGATCTGGTGGCAGAACTCTACGGAGCTGGGGTCACCGCCGTGCTCACCGCAGATACCGCAGTGCAGCTGGGGACGGGTAGCTTTACCGTTCTTCACAGCCATCTGCATCAGCTGGCCAACACCGTCACGATCCAGCTTGGCGAAGGGATCGTTCTCAAAGATCTTGGCGTCATAGTAAGCGTTCAGGAACTTACCGGCGTCATCACGGCTGAAGCCGTAGGTCATCTGAGTCAGGTCGTTGGTGCCGAAGCAGAAGAACTCTGCTTCCTTAGCGATCTCGCCGGCAGTCAGAGCTGCGCGGGGGATCTCGATCATGGTGCCCACTTCATACTTCATATCGCTGCCGGCAGCCTTGATTTCTGCATCAGCGGTGGCAACCACGATGTCCTTTACATACTTCAGTTCCTTGGCATCGCAAGACAGGGGGATCATGATCTCCGGAGCCACGGTCCAATCCGGATGTGCCTTCTGTACATTGATGGCAGCGCGGATCACGGCCTTGGTCTGCATCTTAGCGATCTCAGGATAAGTCACAGCCAGACGCAGGCCACGGTGACCCATCATCGGGTTGAACTCATGCAGAGAAGCAATGATGGCCTTAATCTGCTCAACGCTCTTGCCCTGTGCCTTAGCCAGCTTCTCAATATCTTCTTCCTCAGTGGGAACGAACTCATGCAGCGGGGGATCCAGGAAACGAATGGTTACCGGGCAGCCCTCCAGCGCCTCGTACAGCTTCTCAAAGTCGCCCTGCTGATACGGCAGGATCTTCTCCAGAGCAGCCTCGCGCTCCTCAACGGTGTCAGAGCAAATCATCTCACGGAAAGCAGCAATTCTGTCTTCCTCGAAGAACATATGCTCGGTACGGCACAGACCGATACCCTCAGCGCCCAGCTCACGAGCCTTCTTGGCATCTGCGGGGGTGTCTGCATTGGTGCGTACTTTCAGTACACGGAACTTATCGGCCCAGCCCATGATACGACCGAAGTCGCCGGAAATGGTTGCGTCCTGGGTAGCGATAATACCGTCATAAATATTACCGGTAGAACCGTCAATGGAGATGTAGTCGCCCTCGTGATAGGTCTTGCCTGCCAGAGTGAACTGCTTGTTGGCCTCGTCCATTACAATGTCGCCGCAGCCGGATACGCAGCAGGTACCCATACCACGAGCAACAACGGCAGCGTGAGAAGTCATACCGCCGCGAACGGTCAGGATGCCCTGAGAAGCCTTCATGCCGGTGATGTCCTCAGGAGAAGTCTCCAGACGAACCAGAACCACCTTCTCGCCTCTCTCGTTCCACTCCACAGCGTCATCAGCGGTGAACACAACTTTACCGCAAGCAGCGCCGGGAGAAGCGCCCAGGCCCTTACCGGCCGGGGTAGCAGCCTTAATGGCGGCAGCGTCAAACTGCGGGTGCAGCAGGGTGTCCAGGTTACGGGGATCGATCATAGCAACGGCTTCTTCTTCCGTTCTCATGCCCTCGTCTACCAGATCGCAAGCGATCTTCAGAGCAGCCTGAGCGGTACGCTTACCGTTACGGGTCTGCAGCATGAACAGCTTACCGTGCTCCACGGTGAACTCCATGTCCTGCATATCTCTGTAATGGTTCTCCAAAGTCTGGCAAACCTGGGTGAACTGTGCGAAAGCCTCGGGGAACTTCTGCTCCATCTCCTGAATGTGCATAGGTGTACGCACACCGGCCACTACGTCCTCGCCCTGGGCGTTGGTCAGGAACTCACCGAAGAGGCCCTTGGCGCCGGTAGCGGGGTCACGGGTAAAGGCAACGCCGGTGCCGCAGTCATCGCCCATGTTACCAAAGGCCATGGACTGCACGTTAACGGCAGTACCCCAAGAATACGGAATGTCGTTGTCACGACGATATACATTTGCGCGGGGGTTGTCCCAAGAACGGAACACAGCCTTGATGGCGCCCATCAGCTGCTCCTTAGGATCCGTGGGGAAGTCCTCGCCGATCTTGGCCTTGTACTCGGCCTTGAACTGAGAAGCCAGCTCCTTCAGATCGTCAGCGTCCAGCTCCACATCCTGGGTAACGCCCTTTTTGGTCTTCATCTCATCGATGAGCTCCTCAAAGTACTTCTTACCCACTTCCATAACCACGTCGGAATACATCTGGATAAATCTTCTGTAGCAGTCCCAAGCCCAACGGGGATTACCGGACTGGGTAGCGATGGTGTCCACAACATCCTCGTTCAGACCCAGGTTCAGGATGGTGTCCATCATGCCGGGCATGGAAGCTCTTGCGCCGGAGCGAACGGATACCAGCAGCGGATTCTGCTTGTCGCCGAACTTCTTGCCGGTGATCTCTTCCATCTTTACGATATACTGGTTGATCTCATCCATGATCTCAGGATTGATCTCGCGGCCGTCCTCATAATACTGGGTGCAGGCCTCAGTCGTGATGGTGAAGCCCTGGGGCACCGGCAGGCCGATGTTGGTCATCTCGGCCAAGTTAGCACCCTTACCGCCGAGAAGTTCTCTCATGTTTGCATTACCCTCAGAGAAGAGGTAGCAATACTTTTTTGCCATTGAGAATACCTCCAAAAAATAGTTTGTAATATACCCGCAAATTACACTGCGTCAGTATAATGCGGTAAAATTATAGCACAGCGGGGGCTAAAATACAAATACTTTTTCTTATTTTTTTATTATTTTATACGCTTTCTGTCAAATAGACTTGCAAAGCGCCGCCGATTGTTGCATAATGAAAGCACAAATCAAAGAATATCCGGTTTGGAAAGGAACGATAGACCTATGAAATGTGCAATTATTTTAGCCGGGGGCAAAGGCACCCGGATGAAGGCGGACTGCCCCAAAGTGATGTGCAAGGTGCTGATGAAGCCCATGATCGACTATGTGGTTTCTGCCGTAAAGAGCGCCGGGTGTGCGGCCATCTGCGTGATCACCGGCTACCGGCATACGGAGGTGGAGGACCACCTGCGAAATCTGGATCCAACCATTGAGACCGCCCTGCAAGAGCCCCAGCTGGGCACCGGCCACGCGGTCATGTGCGCCCGGGATTTTATTGAGCGCCACCGGGAAGACGATATTTTGGTTCTGAACGGCGACGGTCCGCTGCTGGACGAGCCTACCATTAACGGTGCCTACGCTTTGCACAAAAGCGAGGGCAACGCCATCACCCTCATCAGCGCCTTGGTGGAGGACACCAACGGGATCGGCCACATTAAGCGCAGCGCCGACGGCAAGCTCCAGTGCATTGTGGAGCACAAGGACGCCACCGAGGAAGAAAAGAAGATCAACGAGAGCAACGCCGGGTGCTACTGGTTTATGGGCGACAAGCTGCTGTACGCCCTGGATCGGATTACCAATCAGAACGCCCAGAATGAGTACTACCTGACCGACAGCCTTTCCATTCTGCTGGGCGCCGGCAACGGCGCCAACGCCTATGTAGTAGAGAACAGCGATGTGGTACTGGGTGCCAACGACCGAGCCCAGCTGCACATTCTCAACGAAATCCTGCGCCACAAGATCATGCACCAATGGATGGTAGACGGGGTGGACATTCCCTGCACCGACGGTGTGATGATCGCCGACACGGTACAGATCGGCACCGGCACCACCATTCTGCCCGGCACCATCCTGCTGGGGAACACCACTATCGGCAAGGACTGCCTGATCGGGCCGAACACCTATATTATGGACGGCACCGTGGGCAACGGGGTAACCCTGGACAATGTGAAGCTGACGGACAGTACCGTGGAGGACGGCGCGGACGCAGGCCCCTTTGTACAAATCCGGGGTGGCAGCGTGCTGCACACCGGTGTGCACATCGGCGACTTTGTGGAAGTGAAGAACAGTACCGTAGGCGCCGGCACCAAAAGCGCCCACCTGACCTACATTGGCGACAGCGATGTGGGTGCCGGGGTGAACTTTGGCTGCGGCACGGTAACGGTCAACTATGACGGCAAAAACAAGCGCCGCTGCAAGATCGGCGACGGCGCCTTTATCGGCTGCAACACCAACCTGGTGGCACCGGTAGAAGTGGGCGACCGGGCATACATTGCTGCCGGTTCCACCATTACGGACGATATTCCCGGCGACGCCCTGTCCATTGCCCGTGCCCGCCAGGTAAACAAGCCCGGCTGGGTCACGGTGAAGAAGCCTTATAAAGAAAAGAAGTAAAATGGTTATGAAACGCATTTGCACCTGCTTGCTGACGGCAGCACTGGTGGTGGGCGCCTTTACCGGGTGCGCCGCCAAGCCCGCTGCCGGCACAGACACCACAACCAAACAGGAAACCACTACGGAAACCACCACCGTCACCACCACGGAGAACACCAAGACCACTTTCCGGGAGAGCTATACCTCTACCATTTATCCGGCGCTCCACCGCAAAGGCGGCAGCGGGTACAGCCATGAGCTGGCCAGCTACACCACTTACTACGACGCCAAAAACGAGACTCGCACTGCCAACATTACCGCCTCTATTCGCAAGCTGAACAATCTGGTAATCCCTGCGGGGCGCACCTTCAGCTTTAACCAAACGGTAGGCAAGCGCACGGTGCTGGCCGGGTACGCCACTGCCAAGGTGGTGCAGGACGGCGAGTTTGTAGACGGCCTGGGCGGCGGGGTATGCCAGGTGAGCAGCACCATTTTTGAGTGCATTCTCCGCGCCAATTTACAGGTGGTCTGCCGGGCACCCCACTCGCTGGAGATTAGCTATGTACCCCTGGGCGGGGACGCTACCGTGCAGTGGAACACCACGGATTTTCAGTTTAAGAACACCAGCGGCACGGACATTCGGTTGCAAATGGCCGCCAAGAACGGCACCCTCACCTGCAAGGTAATGGGGCAAAAGAATGTAAAGCCCAAGGATGTAAAGATCAGCATTAAAAAAACCGGCAAGCAGTATGTACTCACCCGCACCGTAGGCGGCAAGGTAAATTACACCACCTATTCCACCTACGCCAAGCCCAAGAAAAGTCAGTGAATGAACAGAATGCAAAAGCCGCCGCAGACAGACGGCGATGCTCCCTACCTACCATCACAAAACAAAAACCCCACCGGTGCAATACCGATGGGGTTCATTTTTACCAACTTACCAACCCAAACGAACGATCTTAATGGAGCAGCTGCCGGTGCCGTAGCGATAGCAGGCTGCGTGCCCCTCCGGGGTGAAAATATCAATTCTGCCCTGGCTGGACAGCCCGCTGCCGCCACGGTCCACTACGGTGTAGTTGGTGCCGTTCACGGAGATCACGGAGCCCAGGGGCAGCCAGTTGCAGGCCACATAATGGGGATTAGACATACCGTTATAAATGCGGCGGCCGCTGGTGGTGATGCCGCGGGAGTTGCCGTTGCACACCGCGCAGGCGCAGTAATGGGTGTACCGACCGCGGATGCTCTGGCCCACGGAATAACCGCCTCTGGACTTTACGCCGTTTGCCTTTACGCCGGCGGCTTTAGTACCGGTGCGCACAATCTTCTTCACCGGCTTTTTGGTAACCACCCGCTTCTCTTCCGTGCGGGTCTTTTCTTTGCCGTTAACCAGCTTCACTTTATAGGTCACATCGGCGGAGCCGTTCTGGCCTTGCTGCTCCACTTTGGTCTTGCCTACGGTGAGCTTGCTGTCGGTCTTGGTCTCCGTCTTATAGGACAGGGTCTCCGTCTCGGTGACGGTCTTGTAGCTGACCCGGTACACATGAATCTTCATGCCTGCCTTAAGGGATGTTGCGGCTGAAGGTTCTGCATAATCATTCGTACCCAGCTGTACCTTAGCCAGGTCCAGCAGGTCACCCACGGTGCCCTCCACCATGGCAAAGCTCTGGGTTTTGCCGTCTGCCGTCAGGGTAACGGTAAAGGCAGTATTTACCCGGATGACCATGCCGTCCGTTACCGGATCGGTCAGGGCGTAATTCACCTTGTCTGCGCTGTGCAGCGCCAGACCCGCCTCTGTAAGGGCGTCGCCTACGGTATCCGCATACACGGCATAGGCGGTGATGGTGTGGTTCACTTCCACATTGACAGTATGCTGCCTGTCCAGCACGATCTTGCCGCCCTTGCCGGCTTCAAAGCCTGAAAGGTCCAGCTTGTCGGTGCTCTCCAGCGTAATGTTTGCATTGGTCAGGATCTCGGTTGGTTTCTCTTCTCTGGTGGTCACGGTGGTGGTCACGCCATCTACCACAATATCCACATTATATTCGTTGAGCAGGCCAGCGAATGCAGTGGAGGCGAACACAACGATGGCCAGCACAAAGGCCAGCACAGCTGTGGTGAGCATCTTTGCCCAGCGTTTTACGCCACCGGATTTGGATCGATAAATCATCTGAATCTCCTTTTGTTTTGGAAAATAGAAAACAGGCTTGCCGTTTTTTATTGAGGGGCTCTTTTGAGGGGAGCCACCACAAGAGCAGAAGCAATTTATTCTGCCTTTTCCGTTAGTATTTCCCTAAGACGCTGACGATTATATCACAAATCACTAAGAAGTCAACTTTTCAAACCGGATGTTTTTGTTGAAGTTGCACAAATCCCGTTTGATGTAAAACAAAAATGCTGCCGCGCTAATCAATATCTTGTGGTCTTTCGTTTACACGCTTTACCGCGTGAAAGCAAAATTTTGTAGGTTTGGTAGAAATCCGGCTTCCAAAGATTGCAATTTGTAACCTTTTTGTTGCCAAATTTCATATTTTTCCCAAAATATGGTAAAATTCTGTCATATTTTGTCCACGATCCACAATATCTCGTACCCCGCATTTTGCTCGATTTTAAGCCAAAAATCCGTTATTTTGCTGCCCGACACCGGCATTTTGACCTTGCCGCACCCGCCGACACCCTTCGACCCGCCAAATGCGGGACAAGCATACCTATTATATATAAAAAAGAGCACCCGGTTGGGTGCTCTTTTTAAGTTGTCCTAATGTATATAACCGTAGGAGCGGATACCCTCCGTCTGCTTACGATCACTTATCCTCTTCCTGCAATTCCCGCTGCTCTTCTTCCAAAGCGCGTTCTTCCACAGCCAGTTCCTGTCGCTCCTCGGCCAGCAGTTCGCTCTCTACCTCCCGCTTGCCAAAGATCAGCGACAGCAACACCGGCACCAGAACGCCGCAGCACACCCACACGGCCCGATCGCCCAGCCAACGGGCGCACAGGGTACCGATCACTGCCCCCAGCAAAAAGGATCCGTTGATCATCATATAGGTAAGGCTGTTCTTTAGGCTCTGGCGCTCCTTGGTGCGCAGATAATCCAGAAAATGCAGCGCCAGCTGGCGCAGATTGTTGGTACAAAAGGTGGAGGAAAACGCCATATTATTGGTGCGCTTAAATGTATTGTACTGCATGGCGCAGATAAAGGCCACCGTTACGGTGGACACGGTAAAGGGCACCGATTTTGGCAGGCAGCCCACCACAAACAGCAGGCCAATCTCCAGCGCCACGAACACTGTATCCCACCGCAGCAGCTTGTTCTCATCCAGCAGGCGGGGCATCGTCACCGTCATGGCAATGCCAACCACATAAAAGCACATGGGGATCAGGTAGGTAAACACCTTCTTCACATCGCCGTGGGCGATGGCCATACCCAGCAGGGCAAAGTTGCCGGTTTGGGCATTGGCAAATACGCCACCCTTTAATAAATAAGTATAGGTCTCCAAAAAGCCACTGACCATAGCCAGAGAGGCACAAATATAGCCTGTTTCGTGAATAGGCACCGGTCTTCTTTTCATTCTGCTCGCTCCTTTTCATCTATTTCGCACCCTATTGTAGTCCTTTTGTTTTTGAATTGCAATGCTTTTTTGTATTTAGATAAATAAGATGGCGGGCGGCAGATTGCCGCCCCTACGATATATAACAGTGCAATGTTGGGCTTGCGTTTATTAAGAATGATCATAGGGCCCGATGCCCACATCGGGCCGCATAAGGATCACCAAATAACAAATCCTGTTGCAATCCCCTTTTATATCCAGTACAATAGAGAAAGACAACGGAGGTGTTGATTTGAAAAACCAACTGTACTATACCAAGCCGGCCAAGTGCTTTGAGCAGGCGCTGCCCTTGGGCAACGGACGGCTGGGGATAATGACCTACGGCAACCTGCGCCACGAGCGCCTGTCGCTAAACGAGGACAGCCTGTGGTCCGGTTACCCCAAGGATCAAAACAAGGCAGACGCCCACAAGTACCTGGCTGCTTGCCGGGAGGCCATCTTTACCAAGGACTACGCCAAGGCCAAGGACATTCTTAACCGGGATATGCACGGCCACTGGAGCGAGGCGTACCTGCCCCTGGGCAATCTGCGCATTGACTACGACCGGGCATACAAAAAGAATTACAGCCGCACCCTGGACCTGCGCACCGGCGTGGCGGTGACCCAAGCGGACGGCTTGACCCAGACGGTGTTCGTCTCCCACCCCGCTCAGCTGGTGGTGGTGCATATAGAGAGCGATCGGCCCTTTAGCGCCACATGCCGACTGGACAGCCTGCTGCAAAGCACTGTTACCGCGCAGGACGGCACCCTGCTGCTCACCGGCCAAGCGCCGGAGGTGTGTATGCCCCCCTACTATAATAAGGGAGAGACGGTGGTACAGGGCAGCCGGGGTATGCGCTTTTGCGCCGGGCTGCGGGCAGACGGCAAAGTAACCTGCACCGGCGACAGCCTGCGGATTGAGAACCGCAAGGAAGTAACGCTGCTGCTGTCCATGGCAACCTCTTATGTGGACTTCCGCTCCATGCCCACCGCAGACGAAAAGGCTCGTATGCTGGCCTACTTTGACGGTGCGGCAGACTACCTCACGCTGCTGGCCGCCCACATTGCGGACTTCTCCGCTTTGATGGATCGGGTGACTCTGGAGTTGGAGGGGGGCGACGACAGCCTGCCCACCGATGTGCGGCTAAAACGCATGCAAAAGGACAAAAGCGACCAAAGCCTAATTGCCCTGCTGTTCCAGTACGGGCGGTACCTGACTGTCTCCGGCTCCCGGCCGGGCACCAACGCCATGACCCTGCAAGGGATCTGGAACGAGCAGGTGCGCGCGCCCTGGTCCTCCAGCTACACCACCAATATTAACACCGAGATGAACTACTGGCCCACAGACGCAGTAGGGCTGGGCGAATGTTTCACGCCGCTGGTGGACTTTGCGGAAAAGCTGGCGGCAAACGGCTCCTCCACCGCCAAGGCGTACTTTGACGCCGATGGCTGGTGCGCCTGCCACAACAGCGATATTTGGGGCGCCACCTACCCGGCCGGGTTCCCGGACGGCGACGGTGACTCCAGCTGCTACGCCGTTTGGTTTATGAGCGGCGCCTGGATTCTGAACCAACTATACACCCACAGCCTGTACCAAAAGGATCCGGTCTTTGACGAAAAGCTGAAAGGCATGTTCGCCGGCGCGCTGGCATTCTTTAATTCCAGTATGACGGTGCACAACGGGCAATCGGTCACCTGCCCCTCCATCAGCCCGGAAAATACATTCACGGACAACGGGCAGCGCAGCGCCGTGACCTATATGCCCTCCATGGATCGGGAAATTCTCCACGATTTTATGGAGAACTGCCGAGCGCTGGGGCTGGACGCACCGGTCATTGACCAGGTAGCCCTCGCGCCGGATGGCCGGATACCGGAATGGGCGGAAAATTACCGAGAGACCGAGGTGGAGCACCGCCATGTGAGCCACCTGTACTGCATTTACCCCTCTCACCGGGTGCAAAGCGATGCGCTGCAAGCGGCAGCCAAGCAGTCCCTGCTAAAGCGGGGCTTTGGCGGCACCGGCTGGTCCCTGGGATGGAAGGTGTGCCTGTGGGCACGGCTGGGCGACAGCGAGAACGCCCTGCGGCTGATCGAAAATCAGCTGCGCCCCATTAACCCCAAGGCGCTGATCCGGGTGCGGGGCGGCGGCTCCTATCCCAATTTGCTGGACGCCCACCCGCCGTTCCAGATCGACGGCAACTTTGGCGTGACCGCCGGCATTGCAGAAATGCTCATTGGCGGTGCCCTGCCCAAATGCTGGAGTGGCAAGGTCACCGGCCTGGTAACCCCGGACGGCACCATCAGCTACGCCTTCAAAAACGGCAAGCGGGTGGAGTGAGCAACAACGGATTGTCATTTATTGCAGGGATGGCAGATTGCCGCCTGCCAATTCCGGTAGTGATGCGAATGCGGCGAAATCCCCCCTGCGGCTACGCCGCATCCCCCCTTTACAAGGGAGGTGGCAATGCCGTTAGGCATTGACGGAGGGATTGATGCACTCGCTACGAAACAGTCCCCCGGACTGTTTCTCCCAAATGCTAACGCATTTGGAGCCTCGTGTCTCTTGCACTGCGTGCAATTCACTCGGGCGGCAAATTGCCGTCCCTACGAGGCCAACAAAATACGGTTATGCAACTCTATCAAAAAAGAGCACCCGGTGGGTGCTCTTTTGTTTTATACAATTATATTTATTCGTCCGTACCATCGGTAGGCTCCGCAGGCGGAGTTTGATTCCACACCGGGGGTTCCGCAGGCGGGGTCTGGTTCCACACCGGCGGCTGTTGGGTGGGCTGCTGCCCATCGGCAGTGGGTGCACCGGGTGCCTGGGGCTGCTCCGGTGGATTCGTTCCCTGCTGGGTGCCGCCGTAGCCGCACTGCTCATAAGACCGAAAATCGTCTGCCATAGGCGGGGTATACGGATTATACTGGCCGTTCATGGGCTGCTGCTCCCGGCGAGGCGCTGTATAGGCGCCATAAGCGCCGTACTTGGCCATACGCTCCGCCTCGCTGAGAAAGTCATCCTCCGTCAGCTGACCGGTGGCCAGAGCGCGCATACGGAAATTCTGATAATACAGCGCCCGGGTGGTCTTGTAATAGGGCAGCACATAAATACCGGCAATCCCGGCGGTGCACGCCATCAGCAGCCACCACAGAATAAAGCTCAGATCCAGACGGAACAGCTCGCCACGGTGACCGTCTACCATACGACGGCTAAGCTTCAGCGCTTCCATCGGTGACAGGTTGGAGTTATCCACCATCAACTCGTTGGCAAAATAAATGCCGTAACTGTACACAATGCCGGGGATAATCAACAGCAGCGACCACAGGAAAGTGAACAAGCCACCTAAGATCACCAACAGCAACCGCCCGGAATAGTGCTTGTTAAAGGTGTTCTTAAACACCTGGCCCAGGTCCGCACCCAGGCGTACCGGTGGCGCCGTACGCACAAAGTACACATAGTAGCCGTCCAGGGTCACATTCAAGGGCGACAGCAACAAAGCTGCCAAGCTGAACAGCGCACCGAACCCGGCCAGCGCCGCAACGGACATCGTCTCTGCCGTATTGTTACTGGTCGCTACCGGGGTAATGGCGCCGGTGCCGTCAAACTCCTCCAGCGGGTTGTCGTCCTCGTCCTGATCGTCGAAATCAAACTCATCCAGCGGGTTATCCTCACGATTATCCCAGCTGCCATAGTCGCTGGCATGATTATAATTGGAGATCTGCTTGACCAGATTAATCTGAGAGTTATTAAACATACCCATACCGGTGAGCACCATCACCACAAAGGTGATCACAAACAGGGCGCCCCATTTGTTCTGCACCAGTATGCGCGCCTGGGATTTAATTTGCTTGCGGTTCAATTCCATAAGAAATGCCTTTCGCTTTTACTTAGAATTCCAGCTTGCTCTCAATAAAGGCGGTCAGCTCGCTGATGGGCAGGCGCACCTGCTCCATGGTGTCGCGGTCACGCACAGTGACACAACCGTCCTCTACGGAATCAAAGTCATAGGTAATGCAATAGGGGGTGCCGATCTCGTCCTGGCGGCGATAGCGCTTACCAATAGAACCGGCGTCGTCAAAGTCCACATTGAACTTCTTGGACAGAGTGTCAAATACTTCGCCCGCCTGATCGCTGAGCTTCTTGCTCAGGGGCAGCACAGCAGCCTTAAAGGGCGCAATGGCCGGGTGGAAGTGGAGCACCACGCGGGTGTCGTTCTTCTCCGCATCGATCACTTCTTCATCATAGGCCTCAGTGAGCAGCGCCAGGAACAGCCGCTCCACACCCAGGGACGGCTCGATCACATAGGGCACATACTTCTCGCCGGTGGTCTGGTCAAAGTATTCCAAATTCTTGCCGCTGGTCTTAATGTGCTGGGTCAGGTCGTAGTCGGTACGGTCCGCCACGCCCCACAGCTCGCCCCAGCCAAAGGGGAAGCGGTACTCAAAGTCCGTGGTGGCCTTGGAGTAGAAGCAAAGCTCCTCCGGATCGTGGTCACGCAGCCGCAGGTTCTCCGGCTTCATATTGAGAGAATACAGCCAGTCACGGCAGAAGCTGCGCCAGTAATCGAACCACTCCAAATCCGTGCCGGGCTTGCAGAAGAACTCCAGCTCCATCTGCTCAAACTCGCGCACGCGGAAGATAAACTTGCCGGGGGTGATCTCGTTACGGAAAGACTTGCCTACCTGGGCCACGCCGAAAGGAATTTTCTTACGGGTGGTGCGCTGCACATTGGCAAAGTTCACAAAAATGCCCTGTGCCGTCTCCGGGCGCAAATAGATCTCGTCCTTGCTGTCCTCGGTAACACCCTGGAAGGTCTTGAACATCAGGTTAAACTGGCGAATGTCCGTAAAATCGTGGGCGCCGCAGTTGGGGCAGGGAATGTTCTTTTCCTTAATATAGTCGCTCATCTGTTCGTTGGTCCAGCCGGCCACATTGGTGCCGTCAAAAGCCTCGATCAGATCGTCCGCACGGTGGCGAGTCTTGCAAGCGCAGCAATCCATCAGCGGATCGGAGAACCCGCCCAAATGGCCGGAGGCCACCCAGGTCTGGGGGTTCATCAAAATGGCGCTGTCCAGACCAACATTATATTTATTCTCCTGAATAAACTTCTTGCGCCAAGCCTTTTTGATATTCTCTTTCAGTTCCACGCCCAAGGGGCCGTAGTCCCAGGTGTTGGCCAGGCCGCCGTAAATCTCAGAGCCGGGATACACAAAGCCGCGCCCCTTGCTGAGGGTAACCAGCTTTTCCAGTGTTTTCTCAGAATTATCCATAAAAAAGTACCTCCGCTTGTTTTATATAGTAATACGAATACAAGTTTAGCACAACCGGGGGCAAAGGTCAACATTTTTGCGGGGCGTTGTGGGAAATCCGTTGGTGGGATTTCACAACAAACAAAGGACGGCCGAGGCCGTCCTTATGTATTTCTATCTATTCTGCTTTACTCGGAGAGTTCCATCATACGGTCAATGCAGCGCACGGCCTTTTCCGCAATCTCCGGGGGCACGGTGATCTCCTGGCCGGCGGTGCCTTGCAGGCAGCCCAGCACATCGCCCAGGGTGGTGGCCTTCATATTGTGGCACACGCAGTCCTTGGACAGGGGGTAAAAGCGCTTGTCCGGGCACTGCATTTGCAGGTGCTCGCAAATACTGTTCTCCGTACCGATGATAAATTCTTTGGCGTCGCTCTGCATGGCATAATTCATAATGCCGGTGGTAGAACCCACATAATCCGCCTGTTCCACAACGGCAGGCACGCACTCCGGGTGCACCAAAAACAGTGCCTGGGGATGCTTGGCCTTGGCCGCCTGCACATCCCGGGCAGTAAGCCGGGCATGGGTGGGGCAGCCGCCGTTAAGCAGCTTAAAGGTCTTTTCCGGCACCTGGCGAGACACATAGTCCCCCAAATTGCAGTCCGGGATAAAGAGAATTTTGTCGTTGTCGATCTTGCGGATCACCTTTTCCGCACTGGAAGAAGTGACGCACACATCGCACACCGTCTTAAGCTCCGCCGTGGTGTTGATATACGCCACCACGGTATAATCCGGGTAATTCTCTTTCACCTGTTGGATCACTTCCCGGTCCATCTGCTCCGCCATAGGGCAGCCGGCGTCCGGATTGCTCAGCAGCACCCGCTTGTCCGGCGCCAGCATCTTCACGGTCTCCGCCATAAAGCGCACGCCGCACATAAGCACCGTCTTGTTGGGCACGGTCTGGGCCAATTTGGCCAGAGCAAAGGAGTCGCCGGTGTAATCCGCCACCTCTAAGATGGCGTCGTTCTGGTACAAATGAGCCAGAATACACACATCGTTCTCCTTTTTCAGCCGCATAATTTCATCTTGTATATCCCGTATCATGGTTTTCTCCTCCCTTACACCGGGTTATTCATGGCAATGGGCGCAGTCGCCGGGGCAAAAGGCCGCCGGGTCGTAGGCAATGCCGTTCTTGTCATAATAATCTTTCACTGCCGCCTTGATGGCCTCCTCGGCCAGAACGGAACAGTGCATTTTGATTGCAGGCAGGCCGTCCAGCGCTTCCGCTACCGCCTGATTGGTCAGCGCCAGCGCCTGGTCAATGGGCTTGCCCTTAATCAGCTCCGTTGCCATAGAACTGCTGGCAATGGCAGAGGCACAGCCAAAGGTGTTGAACTTCACATCCGTGATCACGCCATCCTCCACCTGGATATAAATCTTCATAATATCGCCGCAGCGGGCGTTGCCCACCTGGCCAACACCGGAGGGGTTATCCAGCTTGCCCACATTGCGGGGGTTCATAAAATGGTCCATCACCTTATCGGAATACAAAGCCATCTTTTCGCTCCTGTTCTTTACGCTTTCTCGTTTTGCATTTGCTCCCAAACCGGGCTGATGGAGCGCAGATACGCCACCACCCGGGGCACCGTCTCGGCAATATGCGCCACCTGCGCCGGCGTGTTCTCCCCGCTAAGAGACAGCCGCAGGGAGCCGTGGGCCACCTCCACCGGTACGCCGATGGCCAGAAGCACATGGCTGGGATCCAGGCTGCCGCTGGTACAGGCGGAGCCGGAGGACGCTGCGATACCTGCCTGATCCAGCAGGAGCAGCAGGCTCTCGCCCTCAATGCCCGCAAAGCACATATTCAGCGTGCCCGGCAGCCGGAGCGCCCGATCGCCGTTGATCCGGCTCTCCGGGATCCGGCTTAATTTATCTTCCAATGTGCGGCGCAGCTCCGTTACATACGCGGCGTTCCGGTCCAGGTTTTCCATGGCCTCATGCAGCGCAGCAGCCATACCCACAATGGCAGGCACATTCTCCGTACCGGCCCGCTTGCCCCGCTCCTGGGCGCCGCCTTCAATTACATTGGTCAGCGCCACCCCGCGGCGGGCATACAACACCCCGGCGCCCTTGGGGCCGTGAAACTTGTGCGCAGACAGGGACAAAAGGTCAATATCACTCTGTGTGATGTTCAGCCGGGTATGCCCCACCGCCTGCACTGCGTCCGTATGGAACAGCACCCCGTGGGCACGGCAAATTTTGCCGATCTCTGCCACCGGCTGCAAGGTGCCGATCTCATTATTGGCGGCCATAATGGTTACCAAACAGGTGTTCTCGTCCAGGGCTGCTTCCAGCTCCGCCGGGCGAACGATCCCGTTCTCATGCACCGGCAGCAGCTCTACGGTGAAGCCTTCTTTCTCCAGCGCCGCCAAAGTGTGCAGCACCGCGTGATGCTCAAAGGCGGAAGAAATGATCTTGGTCTTGCCCTTGCGACGACCGATAGCCGCCGCCGAGCGAATGGCCTGGTTGTCCGCCTCCGACCCGCCGGAGGTAAAATAAATCTCCTTGGGCGAGACGCCCAGGTCCGCAGCAATGCTGTCCCGGGCATTCTCCAGCGCTTCCTTGGCCCGCTGCCCCACAGAATGCAACGATGAGGGGTTGCCAAAATTCTCTTGCAACAGCGGCAGCATGGCCTGCACCGCCCGGTCACTCATTCTGGTGGTGGCCGCATTATCCGCATACACCTGCATACCCGCACGCCCTTTCATCTAAACTTTGAATTAAAAAATACCACACAATGCATACCCTGTCAATAGGATTTAACATTTTTTGGGGATTATGCAGAGAGGGGAAGTATTACTGCAGCGGCAGGGACTTGCTCCCACCGCATGATTCCTAAAAAAGACCCCGGCAGCGCAGGGGGGCGCACTGTCGGGGTACACACCTTGTTGGGCAGAAACCCAACATGGAGGGGGGCTAATTATTGGAAGTCAAACACATTGACCCAGCGGTCCAGCACTTCCCGCTCGCCGGGAATGTGCTTGGTGCTCTCAGAGCAGGCCACAATGGGCATCCACTGCTGCACCAGCTGCTTGGGAATATCCGCTTTTTTGCAGAACAGCGCCAGGTACTTCTCTGCCACATCGCTCTGGCCGCTAAGGGTAAAGGTCAGGTAGGTGCGGGCCGCGTCCGCAGAGGCGTTGCCCTGGGTGGCATGTGCCCAGTCGATAATGTAATACCGGCCATCCGGCGTCACGATCACATTGCTGGGGCAGTAGTCGCCATGGAGCACCTTTTTGTGGGGCTTCATCCCCTCCAAGCGGTTGTGCAGATCATAGCGCAGGGTGGCCTCATAGTCGGAGGCGCTGATCTTGGCGTGCATTTTGTCCTTAATCTTATTCAGATGGGGGCAGGTTTTGCCCAAGATCTCCAGCTGAATATCCACAAAGGTATTCAGGTACTCGTCCTGCTTCTCCGGGTGCTGTGCCATCAGCTGGCTCAGGGGCGTACCCTCAATATACTCTCTGGTAATGGCCCACTTGCCGTCCACCTTGCTTACATTCAGCAGTTTGGGAATCCGCAGACCGGTCTCTTCTACCCGAGCCATATTCAGTGCCTCGTTAAGCACATCGGCCTTGGAAAAGGTCTCGTCAAACACCTTGACGACCTTGTCTCCGTCTTTATAGATAACTTTATGCTCGCGCTCTTTCAGTGCTTTCATACAGATAACCTCCCTTATTCTTTGCCGTAGTAGGCACGCAGATACATATCCTTAATTTCGCTCATCAGGGGCAGGCGGGGATTGGCGCCGGTGCACTGGTCATCGAATGCCTGCTCCACCATATCGTCCAGGGTGTCCAGGAAATGCTTTTCGTCCACGCCGTATTCCTGAATGCTCTTCTTAATGCCAACATAGTCTTTCAGCTCGTCGATCTTCTTGATCAGACCTTCCAGCTTGTCAGCATCCGTGCGACCCTTAACGCCAAGAGCGTCTGCCACCTCGGCATAGCGCGCCAGGGTGTGGGGGTGGTCATACTGGGGGAAGGTGCCCATCTTGGCAGGTACTTCCGCCGCGTTGAACCGCAGTACATAGTCGATCATCAGTGCGTTTGCCACACCGTGAGGCAGGTGGTGGAACGCGCCCAGCTTATGCGCCATAGAGTGGCACACACCCAGGAACGCGTTGGCAAATGCCATACCGGCCATGGTGGCTGCGTTGGCCATCTTCTCACGAGCCACCGGATCGTTGGGGCCGTTGTCGTAGGCGCGGGGCAGGTACTGGAAGATCATCTGCAAAGAGCGGATGGCCAGACCGTCGGTATAATCGGTAGCCATCATGGAAGCGTAAGCCTCCAGGCAGTGGGTCACTGCGTCAATACCGGAAGCAGCAGTCAGACCCTTAGGCGCAGTCATGTGGAAGTCTGCGTCCACAATCGCCATATTGGGCATCAGCTCATAGTCCGCCAGCGGGTACTTCACGCCGGTGCGCTCATCGGTAATTACGGCAAAGGGCGTTACCTCGGAACCAGTACCGGCGGAGGTGGGAACGGCGATAAAGTACGCCTTTTCGCCCATCTTGGGGAAGGTGTACACACGCTTACGAATATCCATAAAGCGCATAGCCAGATCCAGGAAGTCCACTTCCGGGTGCTCGTACATCACCCACATGATTTTGCCGGCGTCCATGGCGGAGCCGCCGCCAACGGCGATAATGCAATCCGGCTGGAAAGCGTTCATGGCAGCCACACCCTCTTTGGCGCAAGCCAGGGTGGGGTCCGGTGCCACATTGAAGAATGTGGTGTGGGTCACGCCCATTTCGTCCAGTTTATCGGTGATGGGCTTGGTGTAGCCATTTTTGTACAGGAAGCTGTCCGTAACAATGAATGCCTTTTTCTTCTGCATCACATTGCCCACTTCGTCCAGCGCCACCGGCAGGCAGCCTTTCTTAATGTACACCTTCTCCGGGGCACGGAACCACAGCATATTTTCCCTTCTTTCTGCAACGGTTTTGATGTTCACCAGGTGCTTGACCCCTACATTCTCAGACACGGAGTTGCCGCCCCAGGAGCCGCAGCCCAGGGTCAGGGACGGTGCCAGCTTAAAGTTGTACAGGTCGCCGATACCGCCGAAAGAGGACGGGGTGTTCACCAGCACACGGCAGGTCTTCATCTTGGCGGAGAATGCGTCCAGCTTCTCCTGCTCGGTCACAGCGTTCAGATATACGGAAGAGGTATGACCGTAGCCGCCGTCTGCAATCAGCTGGGCAGCCTTTTCCAGTGCGTCATTAAAGTTCTCGGATTTATACATAGCCAGCACCGGGCTCAGCTTTTCGTGGGCAAACTCCTCGCTAATGTCTACGCTCTCCACCTCGCCGATGAGCACCTTGGTCTCCTCGGGAATGGTCACGCCGGCCAGCGCCGCAATGGTCACCGGCTTTTGACCCACGATCTTTGCGTTCAGGGCGCCATTGATAATAATGGTTTTGCGCACCTTATCAATCTCGTCCGCTTTCAGGAAGTAGCAGCCTCGATCCTCAAATTCCTTGCGCACCGCCTTGTAGATCTTCTTATCCACAATGCAGCTCTGCTCGGAGGCGCAGATCATACCGTTATCAAAAGTCTTGGAATGGATAATCGAGTTCACCGCCAGCTTAATATCTGCGGTATCATCAATAATGGCAGGGGTGTTACCGGCGCCAACGCCCAGGGCAGGCTTGCCGCTGGAGTACGCGGCCTTTACCATACCGGGGCCGCCGGTTGCCAAAATGGTGTCTGCCTCTTTCATCAGCAGGTTGGTCATATCCAGAGACGGTGCGTCAATCCAGCTGATGATCCCCTCCGGCGCGCCGGCTGCCACAGCAGCGTCCAGCACGATCTTGGCCGCAGCAGTGGTGCTCTTCTTGGCCCGGGGATGGGGAGAGATGATAATGCCGTTACGGGTCTTCAGGCAGATCAGGGTCTTAAAGATGGCCGTAGAGGTGGGGTTGGTGGTGGGGATCACCGCCGCAATCACCCCCAGAGGCTCTGCGATCTTCTTAATACCGTAGGCCTTATCTTCCTCGATCACGCCGCAGGTTTTGGTGTTCTTGTATGCATTATAAATGTACTCTGCCGCGTAGTGGTTCTTGATGATCTTGTCTTCTACCAAGCCCATGCCGGTCTCTTCCACCGCCATCTTGGCCAGGGGAATTCTTGCCTTATTGGCAGCCATCGCCGCCGCAAAGAAGATTTTATCCACCTGCTCCTGGGTGTAAGTGGCGAACTCCCGCTGCGCTGCGCGCACACGGTCCAGCTCCGCCTCCAGCTTTTCTACGCTGTCGATGATTTCTCTTGCCATTTTATTGCCTCCAAGTTGTACTTACTATCATAGCGGTGTTCCGCTAATCCATCTATATCATACTGAAAAGCCTTTGCCTTTGCAAGCCTTTTGGGCACAAATCTACCATACCACTAAAAATTGATAATCTTTTAACGATGTTTTTGGGCATATTTTTGAATAATCGGAGATCGTTTGTTATAAAGTTCACAATATCATCCAGTTTCGGAACAATTTTCCGCCTTTTTCCCGGTGTTTCTCCCCTATTTCTCAAAACACGCCCACTATCGTGTTACACGGTTCACATTGTTTTTGGTGGAATTGCATAAAGCGGAATGGGCGTTTTTTGCTCGCGGGCGGCAGATTGCCGCCCCTACGAGGTTTTATGACCGATAGAATATAGTATTTGTAGGGCTCGATGCCCACATCGAGCCGCATTTATAAGCCCACAAAAAAACAGCGCCCGTCCGCAGACAGGCGCTGTTTGGCGTGGAACACTATTATTTTTTCGGCACCAGACGCTCTGTGCCGCCCATATACGGCTGCAAGGCCTTGGGCACCAGTACGCTGCCGTCTGCCTGCAAGTTGTTCTCCAGGAAGGCGATGAGCATTCTGGGGGGCGCCACCACCGTGTTGTTCAGGGTGTGGGCCAGGTAGTTGCCGTGCTCGCCCTTAATGCGGATCTTCAGGCGGCGGGCCTGGGCATCGGACAGGTTGGAGCAGGAGCCTACCTCAAAATATTTCTTCTGGCGGGGGGACCAGGCCTCCACGTCTACGCTCTTGACTTTCAAATCTGCCAAATCGCCGGAGCAGCACTCCAGGGTGCGCACCGGAATATCCAGGCTGCGGAACAGGTCCACCGTGTTCTGCCACAGCTTGTCGAACCACATTTTGCTCTCCTCCGGCTTGCAGACCACGATCATCTCCTGCTTCTCAAACTGATGGATACGGTACACGCCACGCTCCTCAATGCCGTGAGCACCCTTCTCCTTGCGGAAGCAGGGAGAGTAAGAAGTCAGGGTCTTGGGCAGCTCGCTCTCCGGGGTGATGGTATCAATAAATTTGCCGATCATAGAGTGCTCGGAGGTACCGATCAGGTACAGGTCCTCACCCTCAATCTTGTACATCATGGCGTCCATCTCGGCAAAGCTCATTACGCCGGTAACCACATTGGAGCGGATCATAAACGGCGGCACACAATAGGTAAAACCACGGTCGATCATAAAGTCACGGGCATAACTGATGACCGCAGAGTGCAGCCGGGCAATATCGCCCATCAGGTAATAAAAGCCGTTACCGGCCACCTTGCGGGCAGCGTCCAGATCAATGCCGTCAAAGCGCTCCATAATGTCCGTATGGTACGGCACCTCAAAATCCGGCACCACCGGCTCCCCAAAGCGCTCCACCTCTACATTTTCACTGTCATCCTTACCGATGGGCACGCTGGGGTCAATGATATTGGGAATGGTCATCATGATCTTGGTGACCTGCTCATTCAGCTCGTTGGCCTCTTTGGTCAGATCTTCCAGCTCCTTGGCCTGATCCGCCACCTTTTGGCGCAGAGCCATGCCCTCTTCCTTCTTGCCCTGCGCCATCAAGGCGCCGATCTCCTTAGACAGCTTGTTGCGGTTTGCACGCAGCTCGTCAGCCTTGGTCATGGCAGCCCGACGACGTTCATCCAGTTCGATTACCTGATCCACCAGGGGCAGCTTTTCGTCCTGAAATTTCTTTTTGATGTTCTCCTTTACCAGTTCGGGATTTTCCCGCACAAATTTCATATCCAGCATACTTTTATTCTCCTAACTTATTGGCCAAATCTTTTAGATCTTCATTGGAATAGAATTCAATTTCCAGCGTGCCTTTGCCCCGGCCGGGCACCACGCGCACCTTGCGGCCCAAGGTCTCCTTCAGCGCCAGTTCCACCTCGTCATAAAACGCGTCCCGCCGGGATCGGGGCTTGGGCGCCGCACCGGCTTCCTGCTGACTGCGCTTGGCCAGCTTTTCCACATCCCGCACCGTAAGTTTGTGTGAAACGATTTGCTCCGCCGCCGCATGAATCAGCGCTTCATTGGGCAGTCCCAGGAGCGCCCGGGCGTGACCGGCAGAGATGGCGCCGCTTTTGGTCATCTCCCGCACCTCCGGGGGCAGCTTCAGCAGCCGCAGACTGTTGGCAATCGCCGGTCGGGACTTGCCCACGCTGGCTGCCACCTGATCCTGGGTAAAACCGCAGCGGTCAATCAGCGCTTGCAGCCCCTCCGCTTCCTCAATGGGGTTCAGATCCTCACGCTGCAAGTTCTCAATAATGGCGATCTCCATGGTCTCCACATCGGACAATTCCCGGATCACCACCGGCACCTCTCGCAGTCCGGCGATGCGGCTGGCTCTGTATCGCCGCTCACCGGCTACCAGCTGGTACCCGCCGCCGGGCAAGGGCCGCACCAAGAGGGGCTGCAACACGCCGTGCTGGCGAATACTCTCCGCCAATTCCTCCAACGCCGTTTCGTCAAAGGTCTTTCGGGGCTGCTCCTTGTTGGGTACGATCTCCTCTAAGGGCAGCGTGTTGTTTGCCACCAACTCATCAACGGAATTCTCTAAAAACAACTGGCCCAGTCCTTTGCCCAGGCCGGATTTTTTATTTGCCATCGCATTTCCTCCGCTTTTCCTATACCTATTATATTATAGAGCCGGGTCAACGGCTCTGCTTAACCACCTCGTCTGCCAACTTTTTATACGCAAAGCTGGCCTTACAGTATTTTTCATAATACAGCACAGGTTTGCCGTAGCTGGGGGCTTCTGCCAGCTTGACGCTGCGAGGGATCATAGTGTGGTAGGTTTTGCCGGGGAAGTATTTTTCCACCTCGTCTACCACTTGCTGGGTCAGCTTTAATCGGCTGTCATACATGGTAAAGACCACCCCTTGCAGCTCCAAGTGGGGGTTATAGTGCTGTTTGACCGTGCGCACAGTGCTGAGCAACTGACTCAAGCCCTCCAAGGCGTAATATTCGCATTGCAGGGGTACGATCAGGGTATCTGACGCCACCAGTGCATTTAGGCTCAGCAACCCCAAGCTGGGCGGGCAGTCAATAATAATATAGTCATACTCCACCACCAGGGTGGCAATGGCTTTTTTTAGCGCACGAAACCGATCCTCCGTTTCCGCCAGTTCCAACTCCGCTCCGGCCAAGTTCATGTTCGCCGGCAGCAAATCCAGGTTCTTAAAGGGCGTTTCGTGCAAAATCGCACGGGCAGGCTGGTTGTCCACCAAAATATCATAGGTGGAATACTCAATTTCGCTTTTATCCACACCTACGCCGCTGGTGCTGTTGCCCTGGGGGTCAACGTCTACCAATAAAGTCTTTTTGCCCTTGGCGCCTAAAGCAGCCGCCAAATTGACGCAAGTGGTGGTTTTGCCCACGCCGCCTTTTTGATTAAAAATAGAAATGGTTTTTCCCATATCGGCACCTCCGATTGGTATTATACAACAAAGGCCCGTCCGCTTCAAGGGTTTCACGTGGAACAGCGCGTATTATTTTTGGAGATTTGTGGCTGTCAAATTTGGCCATACCATATCTTGTGGCGCCACTTTCGTGTTTCACATGAAACAACATGCGGCAACATTTCCGGCGTGTTTCACATGAAACATATAAATTGCGAGCCTGCACTATGTTTCACATGAAACACAGAATGGCCCGGCGTTGCCGCCGAGCCATCCCGTGTGATGAAAAGAGGAGAATATGTTAAAACGGTTTCCCGTTTTAAGCGGGTTTGTCTGCATTCGCAGAGATTTGTGTAGTGCTTTCGTCTGTATGCTTGGGTATGCGCACATGGAATTCGATATAATCGTCTGTCTCTGTTTTATTGCTTACTGCGTCAATACCGCTGGCTTGCATTGTGGCAATGGCCTTGTTTACAGTATTGACAAAGATACGCACATCTCGAAACAGGGGCACCACCTTGCGGCGATGCTTGTCCGCCGGCGCATCTTCGCCCAGCAGGTGCGCGATCATGCTTTCTGTCTGTTCTACATTCAGATGGCGGTCGGTGACTGCCCGAAGCACCGTCCACATGACTTCCGGGTCGTCCACTTTCAGCAGTGCTCGGGCGTGGCGCTCCGTCAGCCCTTCTTTTTCAATATAGTACCGCACATCGGCAGGCAGTCGCAGCAGGCGCAGCTTGTTAGAGAGCGCTGACTGGCTCTTGCCCAGCTTTTTGCCGATCTCCTGTTGCGTCAGTCCAAAATGCTCGTGCAAATGCGCAATAGCCAGGGCTTCCTCAAAGAAATTCAAGTTCGCTCGCTGAATGTTCTCTAAAATGGAGATCACTGCACTGTCCTGATAATCACAGTCCAGCACAATGCAGGGCACCGTTTGCAGATTGGCCAAGATAGATGCCCGCAGCCGCCGCTCCCCGGCAATCAGCTCATAATAATCACTGTTGTTGATTCGCCGTGCCAGCAATGGCTGCAACACGCCGTTTTGCTGAATGGAGTCTGCCAGCCCCAGCATTTCCTCGCTGCTGAATTGCTTGCGGGGCTGGTAGGGGTTGGGCAGCAGCCGTTCCGTTGGGATCTCTACGATCTCTTTGGCCATGTCCTCATCTCCTTTGACTATACTGTATCACAGTTTAGAACAAAAAGAAAGACTTTCCCATCGGGGGAAAGTCAATCTAAAACCGCAGCTTCGACAGGCTTATAACGGCTTGGTATCTATTTTTTTAGGCTTTCGCGGGTATTTTGTCGGGGTTTGCGATATTTTTCGCACCACAACCAAATGACGGCTGTCGCCGCTTGGTAGTTTATATGAAACATTCTGTTCCAATTCCCCGCCAAGGGTCGCCATGGCGCACTTTGCCGCCTCCACCTCGTCCTCCGCGCCTTTCAGCGCCAAGAATGCACCGCCCACTTTCACAAAAGGCAGACAGTATTCGCACAGCACCGGCAAGGGCGCAACCGCTCTGGCAGTGGCAATATCGTACTGCTCCCGATAGTCCGGGTCTTTGCCCAAAATCTCCGCCCGCGCATGCACCCGCTCTGCCACCAGCCCGCAGCCATGGAGCACATCTTCCAGGAACACCAGCCGCTTATGCAGACTGTCTGCCAGGGTCAGATCCAGATCCGGCCGGGCGATCAGCAGCGGCAGACCGGGAAACCCGGCACCGGTACCCACATCAATCACCCGGGCATTTCTCGGTATCTCCACAAAACGCAGCGGCTCTACGGAGTCGATAAAATGCTTTTCCAGTATGCCATCCGGATCGGTAATGCCGGTCAGATTCATTTTTTCGTTCCACGCCACCAGTCGCTGGGCATACAGATCCAGCCGTTGGGCTGCGTAGCCGTCCACAGCAATGTTTCGTTCTTCAAGCAGTCGGGATAATTTCTCCGTATCGATCATAGGCTCTCCAATAGAATGTGCAACGCTGCCACATCCGCCGGGTTGACCCCGCTGATCCGGGCAGCCTGCCCCAAGTTTTCCGGGCGAACGGCAGCCAGCTTTTCCTTTGCTTCCAGCCGCAGGCCGGTGAGTTTGCTGTAATCTATGTCCGCCGGTATCCGCTGGGCCTCCACCCGGCGCAGCTCCTTAATCTGCTGCTCCTGACGGGCAATGTACCCGGCGTATTTAATACCGATCTCTACCTGTTCAAACACCGCTGCCGGCAGGTCCGGCCGTTTTGGATCCACCGGTGCCAAATCTGCGTAGGTCAGTTGAGGGCGCCGCAGCAGTTCCTCCAGCTTGCAGCCGGTTTTTAGGGGTGCCGTGCCCTTAGCAGTCAATATTTGCTGAATGGTGTCGGTCAGAGGCACGCTCACCTGCGCCACCCGCTGCCGTTCTTCTTCAATCAGCCGTTGTTTTTCCAAGTATTGATCATATCGTTCCTGTGAAATCAGTCCCACCCGGTAACCGGTAGGTGTCAGTCGCCGGTCGGCGTTGTCCTGGCGCAGCACCAAACGGTACTCGCTGCGGCTGGTCATCATACGGTAGGGGTCTGTGCAGCCCTTGGTCACTAAATCGTCGATCAGGGTGCCAATGTAGCTGCTGCCCCGATCCAGCACCAGCGGCTCCCGTCCCAGCACCAACATAGCGGCGTTGATCCCGGCCACCAGCCCCTGGGCGGCGGCTTCTTCGTAGCCGCTGGAGCCGTTAAACTGCCCCGCACCAAACAGCCCGGGGAAGTCGTGAAACTCCAAGCTGGCTTTCATGGCCCGCGGGTCCACGCAGTCGTACTCAATGGCGTAGGCGGTGCGCATCACCTGGGCGTGCTCCAAACCGGGAATGGTGTGGATAAACGCCAGCTGCACATCCTCCGGCAGGGAGGAGGACAACCCTTGCAGGTACATTTCTTCCGTCTTTTCGCCGCACGGCTCCACAAACAACTGGTGCCGTTCCCGATCGGAGAAGCGCACCACCTTGTCCTCAAAGCTGGGGCAGTACCGCGGGCCTTTGCCCTCAATTTTGCCACTGTACATAGGGCTGCGGTCCAGGTTGTCTAAGATCACCTGTTTGGTGGCAGCATTGGTGTAGGTGATGTGACACACCACCTTGTTCTCCGGCGGTGTATCCGTCTCAAAGCTAAAAGGCACCGTACGGTCGTCGCCGGGCTGCACTTCCATTTTGTCAAAATCCAAACTGCGGGCGTTCACCCGGGAAGGGGTGCCGGTCTTAAACCGGCGCAGGGGCAGACCCAGCTTTTTCAGCGCCGTTGCCAGCGCCGTTGCCGGGAACATACCGTCCGGCCCGCTTTCGTAGCTCACATCGCCCACATACACGCGGCCGCCCAGGAAAGTGCCGGTGGCCAGTACCACCGCCTTGGCAGTATAGATCGCTTCCAGCTTAGTGGTCAGGTGCCAAAGGCCGTCCTCGCCTTGGACAATATCTGTAATTTCGCACTGGCGCAGGTCCAAATTGTCTTGCCGCTCCAGGGTGTGCTTCATCCCTCCGGCATAGGCGCGCCGGTCAATCTGCGCCCGCAGGGAATGCACCGCCGGGCCTTTGCCCAGGTTCAGCATTCGAGATTGAAGCGTGTAGCGATCCGCCGCCTTGCCCATTTCGCCGCCCAACGCGTCGATCTCTCGCACCAGGTGACCTTTAGAGGTGCCGCCGATGGAGGGATTGCAGGGCATATTGCCCACCCAGTCCATATTGATGGTAAACACAGCGGTGCTGCACCCCAGCCGTGCCGCTGCCAATCCGGCTTCGATCCCGGCATGGCCGGCGCCGATCACCGCCACATCGTATGCTTTTGCAAAATATTCCATTACTTACCTACACAAAATTTTTCAAAAATCCGATCCACTACAGCTTGTGTCGCCCGGGCACCGGTGAGAGAAAGCAGGGCATCCGCCGCCGCGTCAATGCTCACATTTACCGCGTCATAGGTCATGCCGCCTTCCAGCGCAGCCACAGCCTCCGCCACACAGTCTGCCGCCGTTTGGCAGCACTGCCGCTGTCGTTCGTTGGCAAGAAGCGGATCCGCCGCGTCAAAATTCTGTACCCCAAGGGCGTCTGCCACCACCACCGCCAAATCGTCCCGACCGATGTGGTTCTTGGCGCTGTACGCCACCACCCGATCAAAGGCGGCTCTGATTTTCTCCAGCACCGCCGCCGGGGGCAAGTCGTTTTTGTTCACCACCGCCACAGCGGTTTTGCCCTTGCAAAGGGTCATCAGTTCTTCGTCCGCCGGAGTCAGGGGCGTGCTGCCGTCAAACACCGCCAGCACCAGCCGCGCTTGTTGTAACCGGGCCTGTGCTCGCTCCACGCCGATCTGCTCCACCACATCGTCCGTTTGGCGCAGCCCGGCGGTATCCGCCAGCCGTAGGGTCAGATCTCCCAGCTGCACCGTGCGCTCCACCACATCTCGGGTGGTTCCCTGCACGGCGGTCACAATGCTGGTCTCCTGACCGGTCAGGTCATTCATCAGGGCGCTTTTGCCCACATTGGGGCGCCCAACGATCACTGTGTCCACCCCGGCGGTCATCAGCTGACCATTGTCATAGCCTGCCAGCAGGTGAGAGAGCAAACCCTGCGCCCGTTGCAGGCTCTTCAGCAAGGTGTCACTGTCCAGTTCAGGGATCTCCTCGTCCGGGTAGTCCACCCAGGCCGCCATGCCGGCGCTCACTTCCATGAGAATATCCAGCGCGCCCTCGATCTTTTGCCGCAGGGCGCCGGACAGGGCGGTATAGGCACTGTCTGCCGCCGCCTGGCCGGAGGCGGAAATCAGATCCGCCACGCTTTCCGCCTCAGTTAGGTCCATTTTGCCGTGTAAAAACGCCCGCTTGGTAAATTCACCGGGACCGGCAGGGGCTGCACCGGCAGCCAGAACCGCTTGCAGGGTGCGTTCCACCGTCACCAGACCGCCGTGAACGCTCAGCTCCACCACATCCTCACCTGTGTAGGAGCGGGGAGCACGAAACACCAGCGCCACCGCCTGATCAAAGGCTTTTTCGCCCTGTGCCACGCTGCCAAAACGGGCCGTGTAGCCGGGCAGATCGGAGAGCCGACTGCCGTCTGCCGCACGGAATACTGCCTGGGCGATCTCTACCGCCCGATCACCGGACAGCCGCACCACGCCGATCCCACCCACACCGTGGGGGGTGGCGATGGCTGCGATGGTTTTTGCCATACCTGCACCTTCTTTTGTTTGGAGTTGGGATAAAGTGATGTTCCGTAAAATATCAATATCTGCGTAGGGGCGGATAGTATCCGCCCGCGGGCGGCAGGTTGCCGCCCCTACGATAAACCTTTTGCCTCCCTTGTAAAGGGAGGTGGGTTTGCCGTAGGCGAACTCGGAGGAATTTATGCACTCGCTACGAAACAGTCCCCCGGACTGTTTCTCCCAAATGCTGACGCATTTGGAGCCTCGTGTCTCTTGCACTGCGTGCAATTCACTCGGGAGCAAGCCCCCGCCCTACCACGGTCCGATGTGGGGATCGGACCCTACATTCTCTGTTTTTACAAACCCCAAAATATTATTTATACCTATTATAATATACCGCCCGGCAAAATACAAGAACGGCGGAGCCGTGGTTGCCCTGCGGTTCCGCCGTTGGTATTTGGACTTATTCCGCCGTAGGTGCAGCAGGGGCTGCTTCCTCAGCGGGAGTCTCTTTTTTCGGCACTTCGATTTTGCCGAACTTGGGCAAGTCTGCCCGGTCTGCCTTGGGGGCTGCCGCAGGCTTGCTGCCGGCAGAACGATTGCCGCCGCGACGACCGCCGCGACCGCCACGGTTGTAGCGCTCCCGATCACTGCCGGTGTTGGTCACGCCGCCTTCCGGCTCCAGCACCACGCGGCGGTTCTGATCCACACCGATGGAGCGAGAGGTCACACCCTCTACCTCCTGAATGGCAGTGTGCAAAATGCGCCGCTCATAGGGATTCATAGGCTCAAAGGTATAGCGCTTGCCGGTGCGCAGCACATAGGCCGCATTTTTCTTGGCCAGGTTCTTCAAGGTTTCCTGGCGCTTTTCCCGGTAGTTGCCCACATTCAGGGCCACGCGCACATACTTATCGGTCTGCTTTTTGATCTGCAAAGAGGTCAGGTATTGCAGGGCGTCCAGGGTCTCGCCCCGGTGGCCGATGATAATACCGTAATCCTCGCAGTCAATGGTGATCTCCACCAGGCCGTCCTTCAGAATGCCGGCCACCTGGGGATCCTCCACTTGCAGGCCCTCGATCAGGCGCTTTAAGTACAGGCAGGCGCTGTTCAGATCTGCGTCGCTAAGCTGCACGGTTGCCTTCTCTCGGGGTTTATCTGCTTTGGGTGCACGGGCGGGTTTGTCCGCCTTAGGTGCACGAGGCTTGTCTGCCTTGGCAGCACGGGGCGCGCTCTGCTTCTCAGCCTTTTGGGGCTTGTCGCTGCGCTGCGCCTGCTTTTTGGGCTGCGCCGGTGCTTCACGGCGTGGCTGGGGCTTCTTTTCCCGCTTGCCGTCGTCGTAGCTGACCTTGACCACAGCGTCGCTGCCGCCAAACAGGCCAAGCACCTTTTTCTTCGGCATCTGTACCACTTCCACATGCACATCTGCCGAGGCGGGCGCATTCAGACCGATGAGAGCCGCGTTGCGGGCCTCCTCCAGGGTCTTGCCTCTGCCTTCAAATTCTTTTAACATGCTTTCCTCCGACTTATCCTCCCGGTGACCCGGGGGGTCGTGTTATTTCATTTTTTTGATGTTCGCTTCTCTGGAGCGCCGGTAAATGGTGTTCTCCAGCATCAGTCTGGCCTGGCTGCGCTTCGGCGGGAAGAACTTGGCCAGGAAAAGCTGCTGCACAATGGCCACCAGGTTGGAGATGATCCAGTAAAAACCGACCGCTGCCGGTACCTTAAACGAAATGTAAAAGGAGAAGAACGGCATCATCAGCATCATAATCAGCATCTGGCTGGTCTGCTGTGCGGCTGCCGGATTGTTCTTCTTCTGGATCATGGTAGACACCAGGGTGGAGGCCAGGGAGGTCACCAGACAAAGCAGGGGAACGATAATAATGATCCCGTCTTTCCAGTGGGGAATGGCGGTCATATCCAAATTACCGATCACCATACCGTCGCGGTACGCCTGAATGGCGGCGCAGTTGTCCGCAGTAAACAGGGTGGGGAATTTCTCAACCAAAGTGTCCTTATAGGCGCCGAAATTCTCCAAAATACCCAGCTGCAAATACTGGCCCTTGTAGCCCAGCTCCTGCACCACCTGCGCAATGTTGGCGGACTGATCCGCAAAGCCCTTCATCCCCAGCACATAAGACAGGGGATAATAAATAATCCCGATGATGCCCATCAGGAACACCATCTGGAAAAGCATCGGTCCGCAGCCCATCTGCATGGGATTGTGGCCCTCGCGGGCGTACAGATCCTGGGTCTCTTGCTGGAGCTTCATCCGGTCCTTAGGGTCCGGGTACTTCTTCTGCAGCTTCGCCAGCTTGGGCTGCAAGCGGGCGGTCTTGGCCATGGTCTTTTGCTGGTGGATGTTAAAGGGCAGCAGGATCACTCGGGTCACCACCGTAAAGATGACGATGGCCACGAAATACTGATTGTTCAGCAGATCCATCAGGAACCCCATGCACACACCGAACAGCCAATAAAGCGGCTTAAAAAGGCCCATGCCCGCGGAAGAAGAAGTGGCAGCTAATAAAATACTGTTCATGCATTGTCCTCGTTAGATTCAGTTGTAGAGCAGGGAGCGCAGGGCTTGTCCTTCTTTGGGGGCACCGGGTCATACCCGCCCTTAAAGAAAGGATTGCAGCGCAAAATACGCAAAAACGCCAGCCAGCACCCCTTCCACACGCCGTGGATCTCAATGGCCTCCAGTGCATACTGGCTGCAAGTAGGGGTATAGCGGCAGGCGCCGTGCGAAAATCGGGGACTGAGGGTCAGCTGGTAGGTACGAATCAGGAAGATCGCCAGCTTCTTAACGATGTTCTTCATGCGATAACACCCCTAAGGCCGTCAACTGTTTTTCCATATCCGCCAGAACCACCTGCATCTTCACTCTGGTGGTGCGGCTGCGCGCCACGAACACCAGATCCCATCCGGTCACACCGTCCTCCAGCTGTGAAAAGGCGGCACGAATCACCCGGCGGGCGCGATTGCGCTCTACGGCGGTGCCGATTTTCTTGGAGGTGGTAATGCCCACCCGGGTCTCACCTCGGCGATTCTTCATACAATAGGTCACCAGGCTGGCTCCGGCCTTGCTCTTACCACGGTGGTACAGGCGGCGAAAGACCTTATTCTCCTTTATGGCGCTGCTTTTCACAATACGCTCCGTTCGGTCAATTAGTAAGACAGGGACTTGCGACCCTTTGCACGGCGGCGGGCCAGTACCTTTCTGCCGTTCTTGGTGGACATTCTCTTTCTGAAGCCGTGCTCCATCTGTGCGTGCCGCTTCTTAGGCTGGAAAGTTCTTTTCATCTTGCATTCACTCCGTTTCTGAAAATCAAACTGGTCTTGATTTTACTTATGCTCTGCACGGCATAGTGCAGGCGAATTGACTTTTGGCTTGTGGGATAGTGATCCACATTAGCGGTTGATATTATATTATAAAATGCGCCCTGTTGTCAACAAAAATCTGTTACCTCTTGTTTTTATTCTCATAATATATTATAATGTCACTATATGTTGGGGGTAGAACCTATGCACACTACAAGTCCGTGGCGCGCTGTCAGCCGTGTGGCCCTGGTTTTGGGGCTGTTTTTTACAGGCTGCTGCTTTTTAGACAGCTGGCACTCACCGTTCTTTTTCAACTTCCGCTACCAGTGGTTAAAGCTGATCCTCTCTTTTGTGATCCCGGCGGCGGTCACGGTGTGGAACTTTTTGACCGAGCGCTCCCTGCGCTTTGCAGGCACCGCCTGCGCCGTTTTAATGCAGGTGTCGCTGGTGCTGTTCTTTATCGACCGCTATACGGTAAATTTAATTGCCCGGCTGGACGACAGTCGCATTATCTACCACTTTCTTTACACCCTCATCAGCGTGTTTACCCTGCTGGCGGCAGGCTGGATTTGCGCCCGGTGCAGCAAGGCGTGTGTGGACTTTGCCCTGTTTTACCGCCGGTTCTCCCTGGGCTATCTGCCTTTGTGCGCGTTTCTTTTTATCCTGCAGTTTTTTCTGCTGCGCACCTTTGGCAATATTTTCGTTACCGCCAACAGCGTACCCTTCCGGGGCGAGATCTACTGCCTGTGGTATTATGCCAAGACCGGCACCCTGTCTTTTTCCACCGCCCTGCACTCGGCAGGGAATGTGCTGTACTTCACCTCCCTGTCCCTGGCCCTTTGCGGCACGGTGCGGCGGCGTCCGGTGCTGTGGGGCACACTGGTGCCCGTGGCCCTGTCCGTGTTTGTAGAGAGTTTTCAGCTTCTCACCAAAAGCGGGGACGCGGATGTGGACGATATTATCTTAAACACCCTGGGTGCCGTGCTCGGCGTCCTGATTTTTCGGCTGCTGCTGCGGCCCTTACTGCAAAAGGAGACCCGTATATGTTAGGCATTATCGGCGCAATGGATGTGGAGGTCCGCACCATTAAGGACAAGATGACCGGCACCGTCACCACCCGGGCGGCAGGCTGCGACTTCGTAACCGGCGAGCTGGAGGGCGTGATGATCACCGTGGTGCAGTGCGCACCGGGCAAGGTAAATGCCGCCCTGTGCACCCAGCTGCTCATTGACCGTTTCCAAGTGGATCGGGTCATCAATATCGGCGTAGCTTGCTCCCTAAGTGAGCGGGTGGTGATTAAAAATATCGTCATTGCCACCGATGTGTGCCAGTACGATATTGACATTACCGCTTTAGGTGAGCCAAAGGGCTTTATCAACGGCCTGGGCACTATTAAAGTGGCAACGGACCCAACCCTGTCCGATCGGCTGGCGCGCACCGCCATCAACAGCGGCGAGCGTATCCATCGGGGCACGGTAGCCAGCGGCGATACCTTTATCGGCACCGCAGCGCTGAAGTCTGCCATCGCCGTGGAGTTTGACGCCCTGTGCGGCGAGATGGAGGGCGGCGCCGTGGGTCAGGTTTGTGCTGCCAACGGGGTGCCCTTTGCGGTAATGCGCGCCATCAGCGACGGCGGCGACGAAAACGCAGCCATGGATTACCCCACATTCAAAAAAATCGCCGCAGAACTGTCTGCGACGATCTTAACGCGATTTGTGGCGGAGGAGCAAACCCAGGAGAGCCTGTTCTGATCACTCGATCACAAAATTATTCAGGATATATTCTTCCGCCTCGGCAATGATGGTATGCAGCGCCGTCTTTTCCGGCACATCAGAGCCGGTGCGGCTTTTGTCCTCAATAAACACAAAGCGGGCGTCCTGCACCGCCAAGGCAGCAGAAGCCAATTCACGACCCAGATTGTAGTCCAGCTTGAACATCTCTTTGGGCAAAATACCGGCCTTAGCCATCGTCAGCGCGCCTCGGTACAGGCTGAGCATATAGTAATCATAAATATACCGGGCAGCGCCCCCGCGAGAGGCAGCGGCTGCCGTATCCAGCAAAATACGGGTGGCTTGGCTCAATGTGCTCAGGGGCATATCATCGTCCTCTGCACCCAAACTGGCATACACGGACGGATCCAGTCCGTTGCGGCTGGCAGACACCCCCAACAGGTAGTCGGTGGTCACGCCGTAGTAGTCGGCGCACTTGACCACAAAGTCCAGCCCGCACTCCCGAATGCCTTTTTCGTAATGGGACAGCAGTGCCTGGCTGATACCCAAATCGCCGGCGGCTTTTTTTTGGCTGATGCCCCGCTCCCGACGCAGCTGGCTCAGAGTGGCGGCGAACTTGCTGTTTTTCTCCGCCTTGTCGGCTTTACTTTGGCGCATGGCGCGCTTGGCGGCTTTGGCCCGCCCTTTCAGGTCCTTGAACTCTTCTTTGACCTGTTCCAGGTTCTCGCTTTGGATCTCCATTTGTTCATTCACTCCCAAAAATATTACAACGAGTATTATATATCAGCTTATACTCTTTGTAAAGGGCTATTTTATTCTGTCAACAATTTGTAATGTTTCGTCGGCTATCGCCGTTGTTCAGGAGGATTTTGCATTGAAGTCATACACGGTTTATCTTTTTCGACACGGGCTCACCAAAGGCAACCTAAACGCACAGTATATTGGGCAGACGGATTTGCCACTCACTATGGATAGTATTAACCAACTGCATACCCTGCGGGGCAAGTACCCGTACCCGGAGGTGGACGCCGTGTTTACCTCCCCCTTAAAGCGGTGCAAGGACAGCGCCGCCATTCTCTTTCCCCGTAACAATTTGATTACCATTGAGGATTTTAAGGAATATAACTTCGGCGAGTTTGAGGGCAAGACCGCTGCGGAATTGCAGGACAACCTGGACTTTCGGGACTGGCTGCAAGGGGATATGCAGGCAAGCCCGCCGTACGGCGAGACCAACGCCCAGTTTATGCACCGGGTGTGCGCCGCTTTTGAAAAGGTGATCTCCGGCTGTGTCCAAACCGGCACCCGGCGGATCGCCCTGGTGTGCCACGCCGGGGTCATGATGACCCTGCTCACCTGCTACGGCCTGCCGGAGGCAGCCATGGCCAACTGGCAGACGGACCCGGGCTTTGGCTACAAGCTACACCTGGACCCGGCGCTGTGGATGCGCGCCAATAAAATGCAAGTGGAGGACACCGCCCCCATTCCCATGGCGCAGTTGGAGCAGGTAGAGGATTAAAATTTTGTGACGGCATTTAACAGTGCGATCGGGCAGCGCACCCTACAAAATGGAATTTGATAAATAAAAAATGTTGGGATCAAGCGGGCGGATGGTATCCGCCCCTACGGTCCACCGGTTACCAAAACGCCTGCGGTCTTTTATGTTTTTTAACATCTATTTACTCGTAGGGGCGGCAATCTGCCGCCCGCATTTACATAAAATCATTATCAAAAAAGCACCCCGGGTGGGGTGCTTTTTTTACATTTCTTCTTCTGTTTATTCTGCCGTTACAGCAGGTTGCAATAATCGCAGCGGTTCTCCGCCAACTTAATATTGCTCTTGCCGTAGATCTTCATTTGCAGGTCGTAGGCGTCCTGAGGAATATCTGACTTCCACAGCCACAGCCCACCGCCGGAGCGGCTGGGGGTCAGCTGGGTGGGACCGATCAGGTAGGTGCCGCCGCGGGCATGATCCGGCGTAGGCACAGAAAATGTCTGGGTCTCATAATTCATCCAACCGTTAGAGAGTGCATAGGTAGCCAGGCTCAACAGTTCCTTTTTGCTGTACCCGGTGTACACATAGCCCACCAGGTCGTTGACCACTTTCAGCAGCTCGGTGGTGGAAGAGCCTTTCATCTTCTTAAACACCTGAAGCAGCACGGTCTTTTGCCGATCGGCGCGGGCGTTATCCGTGTCAATCTTACGAATACGGCAGTAGGCCAGCGCCTGCTTACCGTTCAGCTTCTGCTTACCCTCGGTGCCCTCGTAGCTCTTCTCGATATACACATTGCCGTAGCGCTTGGGGTGGTTGTTGATCTCGTTGATCTCCCGATCGGTAATGGTAATGGTCACGCCGCCCAGGCTGTCAATGATCTTGGGGAAGCTGGCAAAGTTCACCACCGCGTAGTTGTCGATCTGGATCTTATAGTAACGCTCCACGGTTTTGATGTATTCCTTCATGCCGCCCATGGAGGCAGCGCCGTTGATCTTGTCGTACTGGCCCTCACCGTTCGCCTCAAAGTACACATACAAATCGCGCAGTACGGAGGTCAGAGTGATCTTGCCGGTGTCGATATTGACGCTGGCGATAATGGCAGAGTCGGCACGAGAGGTGTCGCTGATCTGCTCCTCCCGGGTATCCTCCCCGATGAGCAAAATGTTCTTTACATGGGTAGAGCTGACCGGATCGCCGTTTTTATACCAGTTTTTCAAATATTCTTTATAGGTCGTTGCGTCTGCCGCAGACGGCTCCTTGATCTCCGGAAAGTTCTCTTTTAAGAAATCCATACCATGATAGGAGGTGTCCGTCTTTTGATAATCGTCCGCTTCGTCGGTGAACTTACCCAACAGACCGTTTACATAGCACACGGCAAAAACGCCGCCGGCCACAATCAGCACAGCCAGCACAACAATAATGGCAATGGAAATTTTGCCCTTTTTGGTCTTGCGCCAGGGCATAGCGTTGGGATCTTTTTGCTTTTTGCCGCTTTTTTGCTTTTTGCCGCTTTTGCGCTTTTTGTCCGCTGCCGCCGGTGCATTCTCCGCCTTGCCGGAAAGAGAGAACAAATCAATCATCTCGTCCGTGGCTTGGTGGCGCAGGTTCGCCGGCTCCAGCGGAGGTTGATTTTCCGGCTTTTGGCTCGGCTTGTCCGGGGTCACGGTGCGATCCCGATTTTCGTATGCCGGGGGCGGGGGTTGCAGCTTGCGGCGCACCTGCTGCACCGGCACATCGGCAGTGTCTGCCTTGGGTGCGGCGGGTTTGGGTGCCCGTTTGGCTTCCGGCGCAGGGGCAGCTTTGTGCTGCGGCTCCGCTTTCTCCCGGGGTGCCGGGGTGGGTTGCGGCGCTGCTGCTTTTTTCTCCTTCGGTTCCGGCTTTACAGCGGGCTTTTCCGGACCCAGCAGCTCCTCCACCAGTTTACCGGCGTAGGCTTCTCGATTGGCGTCCGTCTGTACAGGCGCAGCCTTGGGCGCAGGCGCAGCCTTTAAGTTGCTTTCCTGCTCTGCCCGGCGCTGCTTTACCTCGGACAGAATATCGTCAATATTATAGTCTTTTGCCATGAAAAAGATCTCCTCTTTTTGCAGGTAGTTCCGTTGGGACCGACGGCACAAAAAACAAAAGCGCCTGTGTGCCCCAAAGCATAGCCACAATTATACTTCATTTTTTATGTCATTACAATAAAAAATTTGTAAAATCTTGTGCTTTGTGAACACACAGACGGTTAAGTGTCTATTATTCTGCGGTTTCCGGGGCAGATGCCGGGGTTTCTGTGCCGTCACCCTCCGGGGTGTCGTCCGTTTTCTCCGGCTCCATGTGCTCCACCACGGACAGGGTAACCACCTTGTCCTCGTCTGTGGTACGCATCACCCTTACGCCCTTGGCCGGGCGCTTAAAGGCAGAGATCTGATCCACAGGAGTGCGAATGACAATGCCTTCCTGGGAGATCATAATAATATCCTGGTCCTCACGCACCGGGGCGATCATGGCCACCTTGCCGTAGGTCTCGGTATGGTAGTTGATCAGACCCTTGCCGGCACGGGACTGCACCCGGTAGTCGTCAAAGTTGCTCTTGCGGCCGTAGCCGGTCTCGCTGACGGTAAGCAGGCGGGTGTCCTCCAGCGCCACGGCAAAGCCAACCACATAGTCGCCTTCTGCCAGCTGAATGGCGCGCACGCCGCGGGCGGTACGGCCGATCAGGCGGGCGTCGCTCTCCTTAAAGCAAATGCTCATACCATCGTGGGTAGCCACGATCAGATTGCGGTTGCCGTCGGTGATCTCCACCCAGCTCAGTTCATCGCCCTCGTCCAAATTGATGGCGATAATGCCGGTTTTGCGAATATGATCGTACTGGCTGATCTCCGTGCGCTTGATCACACCGTTCTTGGTAACCATGCACAGGTACTGGCGCTCTTCGCTGTCCGGCACCCGCACCATAGCGCTGATCTGCTCCTCATTCTCCAAAGGCAGCAGGTTCACCACATTCATACCCTTGCTGGTACGGGAGGCGGCGGGGATCTCGTATCCCTTCATCTTAAACACCTTGCCCTTGTTGGTAAAGAGCATAATGTAGTCGTGGGTGGAGCAGGTAAACATGGTCTTGGCCACATCTTCCTCTCTGCGGCTCATGCCCATAATGCCTTTGCCGCCGCGGTTCTGTGCCTTATAAGTATCTACCGTCTGGCGCTTCATATACCCCATGGTGGTCAGGGTGAGCATGCAGTCCTCTACCGGGATCAGGTCCTCGTCATCCACATCGCCGGAGGCAGCGGTAATCTCGGTACGCCGTTCGTCGCCGAATTTGTCGCCGATGGCGCGGGCCTCTTCCTTTACGATCTCCAACACCCGGGTCTCACTGCTGAGAATGTCTTGATAATCGGCAATCTTGATGTGCAGCTCGCCCAACTCGGTGCGGATCTTTTCAATTTCCAGTCCGGCCAACTGACCCAAACGGAACGCCACAATGGCCGCAGCCTGGGGCTCGTCAAAGTCGTACTTGGCCATCAATTCCTGCTTGGCCTCGGCTTGGCCGCCTTTGCAGCCGCGAATGGTAGCGATGATCTCGTCCACAATATCAATGGCGCGGGCCAGACCCTCTAAGATATGGGCGCGATCCTGGGCTTTCTTCAAATCATAGCGGGTGCGGCGGGTGATGATCTCTTCCTGGAAGGCAATGTAATTTTGCAGCATTTCCTTCAGGGAAAGAATGCGGGGCACGCCGTCTACCAGCGCCAACATAATCACACCGAAGGTTACCTGCATTTGCGTCATCTTGTACAGGTTATTGAGCACCACCTGGGCGTTGGCGTCCCGCTTGACGGTGATCTCAATATGCATACCTTTGCGGGAGGAGAAGTCCTTAATGTCCGCCACGCCCTCGATCTTCTTGTCTCGGGCCAACTCGGCAATACTGGCGATCAGCGCCGCCTTGCGCACCTGGTAGGGCAGCTCGGTAACCACGATCTTGTAGCGGTCGCCCTTGCTCTCTACAATCTCTGCCCGGGCACGCAGATAGATCTTGCCCCGGCCGGTCTCATAGGCCTGGCGAATGCCCCGAGCGCCCATAATGATACCGGCGGTGGGGAAGTCCGGACCTTTAATGTGCTGCATCAGCTCCGGCAATCCGGCATCTGGGTTGTCGATCAGGCAACACATACCGTCAATCACTTCCCGCAGGTTGTGGGGCGGAATGTTGGTGGCCATACCTACGGCGATGCCGCTGGAGCCGTTCACCAGCAAATTGGGATAGCGGGCCGGCAGTACCACCGGCTCTTTCAGTCGATCATCGTAGTTGGAGGCAAAATCCACCGTGTCCTTGTCAATATCTTGCAGCATTTTCATGCTGATCTTGCTCATTCGGCTCTCGGTGTATCGGTACGCAGCGGCCGGGTCGCCGTCTACGGTACCAAAGTTGCCGTGACCGTCTACCAGCGTGTAGCGCATGGAGAAGGTTTGGGCCAGTCGCACCATGGCATCATACACAGAGGCGTCGCCGTGGGGGTGGTAACGACCCAGCACGGTACCTACGGTGTCTGCACACTTTCTGTACGCCCGGTCCGGGTACAGGTTGTTCTCAAACATGGTGTAAAGAATACGGCGGTGTACCGGCTTCAGCCCGTCCCGCACATCCGGCAGGGCACGGCTGACGATCACGCTCATAGAGTAGTCCAAAAAGGCCTTGCGCACCTCTTTGTTAATCTCTACATCTACGATCTTTTGATTGTCATACCGGATCTCATTGTTATCCATTGGCATTCATCTCCTAAATACGGGCCACAGCCCGGCAGGTTTTACTTGGTCAATTTATAATAAGCGGTGTTTTGCAGCATTTCCCGCAGCCGGGGCAGTTCGCTCTCCGGCAGTGCCCGCTTGGGCAGCAGCAGCGTAACGGTGCCGGGAATGGCAAAGGCAAACAGCCGCCCGGTCTCAAATACGGCGCCGAACATGGCCATAGGGTACACAGCGTGAATTTCGCACTGATCCGGCTTTTCGCCGGGCATGGTCCACTCCACCTCCGTGCCGGTAATGCGCATTTGCACCGGCGCAGTCAGGGACGGATGTGCCTTGCACAGGCGGGTATACATCCGCCGAGATACAGGTTCGCGGCACAGCAGCAGAACGCCCATGGCCAACAGGGGCAAACAGGCCGCCAGCGCAACGGCGGGCCGGTGGGACCGGGCGCTAAAGCCCGCCACCGCACAGCCAAATCCAACAGCTGCAAAAAAGAGAATGGGGGTTGTGCGGGTCAGCCGCCGGCGCAGCGCCGCCATATCGGCAAAATCCGCCGCGTTTAAGCAGTAGTTTACTTCAATCATTTTGCACCTCCAAAGGCCGGTGCCTTCTCGTGCAGGGCGCTGAGCAGCGCGTTCAGATCCGCCGGGTCACAGTCTGCTTTTTCAATCACAAACAGTCCCATACGGTAGCACCCGATGAGAATAATATAGTCCTTGGTCTCCTTAGCGTAGGTGATCCCCTGCCAGGGCAGGGTGTACTGCTCAAATTTGCTCCACACCTGCAGCGCCTGCTCCTCCAGCCGAAGGGTAAAGGGCTGGGTCAGTGTGGGAGAGTTGCCAAACTCCCGCAGCACGGAACTGCGCCGCACCCAGGGCAGCAGCACAGCCATGGCTGCTACAATACCGCTCAACGCCGGGAGTATCGCCGTCTCTGCCACATCTTGCAGCAGAAAATACAGCAAAATACCCGCCGTTGCCAGCACCGCACACAGGGCGCAAAACACCCATTGCAGCCGCAGCTGCTGCCGTTGCAGCACTCGCCACCCGGCGTAATACGCCCGTGGCGTCATTTTGAATTCAAATGTGGTCATGGTTTTCTCCTTTGTTTGGGAGAAGATGTGATTGAATCTCTCAGTCGCGCTAACGCGCCAGCCTGCGGAGCGTCGTTTGAACCCCGCCGGGGTAGGCATTTACTTGCAATTAAATGTCCAAATTCTGTACATATTTTGCATTTTTTTCAATAAATTCACGGCGGGGTTCAACATTATCGCCCATTAAAATAGAGAATGTTTCGTCCGCCTGCTGGGCGTCCTCTACGGTCACCCGCAGCATAATGCGAAATTCCGGATCCATGGTGGTCTCCCACAGCTGCTCCGGGTCCATCTCACCCAAACCTTTGTATCGCTGAATGTCGCACTGGCCGCCCATTTCTTCAATGAGCCGGTCCCGCTCCTCGTCGCTAAAGGCATATTTGAATTTTTTGCCCTTTTGCACCTTAAACAGCGGGGGCTGGGCCAGGTAAATGTAGCCGCCCTCAACTAAGGGCTTCATATAACGGAAGAAGAAGGTTAGCAGCAGGGTACGAATGTGCGCGCCGTCCACATCCGCATCGGCCATAATCACGATCTTGTGGTAGCGCAGCTTGGTAATGTCAAAGTCCTCGCCGATGCCGGTGCCCAGCGCGGTTACCACAGGCATCAGCTTTTCATTGCCGTAAACCTTGTCCAGCCGTGCCTTTTCCACATTCAGCATTTTACCCCAAAGGGGCAGAATGGCCTGGTGGGCACGGTCCCGTCCGTCCTTGGCGGAGCCGCCGGCGGAATCACCCTCGACGATGTAAATTTCGCACAGGGAGGGGTCGTTGGAGGAGCAGTCCGCCAGCTTGCCCGGCAGCTTGCTGCTTTCCAGCCCGGTCTTATTACGGGCGTTATCTCTGGCCTTGCGGGCCGCCTCTCTGGCGCGAGAAGCGTCCAGGGACTTGGACAGCAGCGCCTTGGCTACCGCCGGGTTCTCCTCAAAATAGGTCATCAGTTTGTCATATACCAGGGAGCTGACCAGGCCGGTAATGTCCGTATTGCCCAGCTTGCCCTTGGTCTGGCCCTCAAACTGGGCCTCGGTAAGCTTCACGCTGATGACGGCAGTCAGCCCCTCTCGCACATCGTCGCCGGAGAGCTTCTTGTCATTTTCTTTCAGAATATTAAACTTTTTGCCGTAGTCGTTAAACACCCGGGTCAGGGCGGTTTTGAACCCGGTCTCGTGGGTACCGCCGTCAATGGTATTTATGTTGTTGGCAAAGGACAGCAGGGTCTCATTGTAGCTGTCCGTATAGCACAGCGCCACCTCTGCACTGCGGTCGTCCTTGGTCGTGGAGATGTGGATCACTTCGTCCTGAATGGGATTTAGTCCCCGGGTGGTGTTGATGTACTTTACAAATTCCCGAATACCGCCCTCGTAGCAGAATTCCTCGGCTACCGGCTCTTCGCCCCGCTTATCCGTCAGCGTAATGGACAGCCCGGCGTTCAGGAACGCCTGCTCCCGCAGACGGCGGGCCAGTACATCGTACTCGTACTCGGTGGTCTCAGAGAAAATCTCCGGGTCCGCCTGGAAACGAATGAGGGTACCGTGCCCCTCCCGATCGGCAATAATATGCAGGTCGTCCACCGGCTTGCCGCGCTCAAAGCGCTGGGCGTACACATGGCCGTTCTGGGTCACCTCAACTTCCAGCCACTGGGACAGGGCATTTACCACAGAGGAGCCTACGCCGTGCAGACCGCCGGATACTTTATAGCCGGAGCCGCCGAACTTACCGCCGGCGTGGAGCACGGTGAGCACCACCGTTACAGCAGGCAGACCGGTTTTTTCGTTGATGCCGGTGGGAATACCACGGCCGTTATCCCGCACGCTAATCACATTACCGGGCAAAATCTCCGTCTCAATGTGGGTGCAGACCCCGGCCAATGCCTCATCAATAGAGTTGTCTACGATCTCATACACCAGGTGGTGCAGACCTCGGGGACCGGTGGAGCCGATATACATACCCGGGCGCTTGCGGACGGCCTCCAAGCCCTCCAGCACCTGAATATCTTTTGCGGAATATTCTTCCGTTACAACGGTGTCCATGTCCGCTTCTTCCAAAACAGTCTTTTCTTCTTCAGCCATAACTTCTGCCTTTCTGCCCACAAAGGCGTCCTCCGCACTGTGGGCAGGTGCGGTGCCTGTGTCCGTATTCTATCGAAAATGGGTTATTTCCATCGTTTAATCAAAGTGCTTACATTCAGGGGACTGATATACACCGTCTCTTTGGTAAGCACATAGCTTTTGGGCAGGTCGTAATTTACATACTGCACCCGCTTTTGCTGCTCTGCCCGGGTTAAAAAATCTCGGGTGGCCTTACCTACCGTGGAGGTATCCATATCAAAAATACCAATAATATCGCCGGTACGCACCACTGTGTCACCGCCAATGTGCAGGAGCATCAGTTCACCACCTTGCCGTTTTCAATATGAAAGGTTTTGCCCCGGGTGCCACGCAAGATGGTGCCCGCATCACAGCAGGTGATAAACAACTGCATACCCTTCATGTGGTTGAGAATATAATCTTGCCGCCCTTCGTCCAACTCGCTCATTACATCGTCCAGTAGGGCAATAGGGGCTTCATTTGTTTTTTGTTGCAGAATTTCCGCCTCCGCCAGTTTTAGGGAGAGCACACAACTGCGCTGCTGCCCCTGACTGCCGTACTTTCGGGCAGAGATACCGTTTAAGGTAATATCCAGATCATCCCTGTGGGGTCCAACGGTGGTGGCCCGGTGGTAAATATCCTCGCTGCGGGCACTTTCCAGCAGAGAGAGTAACCGCCGTTCCAGTTCTTCTACGGCCAAATCACCGTAATCAAAGGCGCCTTGCAGTCGGGCGCCGATCTGCTCCCGCCCGCCGGACAGACCGGTGTGAATACGGGAAAGCGGTTCTTCCAGCGCAGCCACATAGGCACGGCGCTGATAAATGATTTTTGCCCCGGCACGAGCCAGGTTGCCGTCCCAAATAAACAGGGTGTCGGCGCTCATTTTACCTGCCGCAATATCTCGCAGCAGCATATTCCGCTGGGCCAAACTGCGGTTGTAGTCGCTGAGCAATTTTTTATATCCTGTACGGATTTGGCACAGAGCAAGATCTAAAAACTTGCGCCGTTCTGCCGGGCCGTCTTTAATCATGGTTAAATGAGCGGGGCTGAACACCACCGCCTTGATCTCCTCCCCCAGTGCGGCGGCAGAGGTCTTGGCAATGCCGTTTAAGGTGGCACTACGGCGTTTTTTGATCTGTAACATGGCCGTTTGGGGTCGATTACCGCTGACAAAATGAATTTGCAGCTGTGCCTGTTCTTTGCCAAACTGTACCAGCTCGCTGTCCCGGGCGCCGCGAAAACTTTTAGCACCGGTAAACAGGTACACCGCTTCAATCAAATTGGTCTTACCCTGGGCATTTTCGCCGTAGATTACATTTACATCGTCAAAATCCAACACCAGGTGTTCCAGATTGCGGTAGGCGTCAATACCCATGCGTTCTATCTTCATTGCTGTATGGTATAATCGGTGCCGTGGATGACCACCACATCGCCGGGCTTGATTTTTTTGCCTCTTGCGGTACAGGTCTCCCCATTCACTTTCACCAGTCCGTCCTGGATCATTTGCTTAGCCTGGCCGCCGGTTTCCGCTTCGCCTTTGAATTTCAGCAACGCGTCCAGCCGGATAAAAGGGGTACTGATGGTCACCGTCTCTTGCCGGTGGGGTTTAATATTTACATTAAGCTTCATTTTTCAGCCTCATAGGCAGCACCAAGAACAGGAAGCTGTCATCGGTCATCGGCAGCACCTTCACCGGGCTAACCGGGCCGGACAACTCAATGCGTACCTGATCGGTGTCTGCGGCGTTCAGTGCATCCAGCACATATTTGGAGTTAAAGCCAATCTCCACCCGGTCGCCGCTTACATTGGCGTGGATGTAGTTTACCACCCGGCCCAGGCCGGACACGGTGGATACCCGCATTTCGTCTGCATCAAACAGGCAGCGAATGGGGTTCTTTTGGTTATTTTCAATGACCGGAATGGTACTGGTAATGCAGTGAATGGCGTCCTCGGTGTTAATAAGCACCGTGGTGTTACTGCTTTTAGGTACTGCGGCGTTATAATCTAAGAATTCGCCTTCCAGCAACCGGCTGATAATGCTGTACTGCCCTACTTCAAATACAATATGACGTTTGCCTACGGAAACGGAGATATTTTCGTCCTCCTCCGGGTTCAGCAGCTTGATCAGCTCCCGTACCGTCTTTTTGGGTACGATAAAACTAATATCCTCACCGTCGTATTTTACGGTTTCCGTGCGAATGGCCAAGCGGTAGCCGTCTACGCCGATCAGGCGCAGCTGGTTCAGGCTCATTTCAAATTTAAGCCCTGTGTGCACCGGCTTAGAGGCTTCGCTGTCTGCCACCGCAAACAGCGTCTGCTGTACCATCTTTTGCAACAGGTTCTGATTTAAGAACAGAGGATAGCCGCCGCTGACGCTGGGCAGCTCCGGATAATCGTCTGCGTCAATACCGGTAATGGCATATTGGGCAGCGCCACAAATGATAGAAACAGAGGTGCCGCTGATGTCAAAGGTCACCGTCTCTGCTGTCAGCTCCTTAATGATATTGCAAAGCACTTTGGCATTGATCACTATGGCACCCGGTTCGGTAACGCTGGCTTGCAGGGTGGTGTTGATGCCAAATTCAAAGTCATAGCCGGTGAGGCTCAGCGTATCGCTACCGCATTCCATTAAAATACCCTCAATGGTGGGTACGGTCATTTTGGTACTGACTGCGCGCATTACATTATTGCAGGCGGTATTCAGTTCTCTGGCGTTGCAGGTGAATTTCATAAAATTCGCTCCCTCCGTTTCCTATTACAGTATGGGTTTTAGTAGTAGTAGTATAGGGCGGTGAAAGTGTGGAAAGCGGCAAAATTGCGGTCAACCGCGGGATTTTTGGCGCCTTTTTCTTCCACGCCCGGATTTTGAAAATTTGTTGAAGTTGTGGAATGATTTTGTCTTTCACAAGGGGTGTGCAAATTTTCTTTGTGTAAAATGAAAAAAATGTTGAAAATTTTGGTTTGTAAGGCGTGTATTTTTGTCTTACTGATTATCCTTGTGTTGGTTAATGTTGTTGACAATGTCGTTGACCTGGCGAGCCAGGCGAGAGTCCTTTTTCATGGCCTTTTCAATACTGTTCACATTGTACATAATGGTGGAGTGGTCTTTTTTAAATTCTTTGCCGATCGCCACATAGCTCATACCGGTTACTTCCCGGATCACATAAAAGGTAATCTTGCGGGCGTGCGTTACGGCTGCTTGTTGCTTGGTGCTGTAAATCTCTTCCTCAGAGATGCCGGTAACCCGGCTCACCTCGTCTACCACTCTTTGAATGGTGACCGGTAGAGGCTGGCTGTCCTCAATAATATCTTTAATCACCGTCTGTGCCCCGGCAATGGTGGGCTTTTGGTTAAACAGGTTTTGCATGGCTTGCAATTTTTTTGTTACGCTCTCCAGGTGGCGAATATTGTTTTTTACATTTTTTGCAATATATTCTACCACTTCTTGGGGAATGTCAAAATCCAGCATTTCCGCTTTGCGCTTAATGACGGCACAGCGGGTCTCAAATTCCGGCGGGTTAATGTCCGCCAGCAGACCGCTTTCAAACCGGGTTTTCAATCGGTCGGTAATCATGGGAATGTCTTTCGGCACCCGGTCAGAGGTAATGACCACTTGCTTGCCTGCGTCCTTCAGTGCAGAGAAGGTATGGAAGAACTCCTCAGTAATGGATTCTTTCCCGGCTAAAAACTGAATATCATCCACCAAAAGTACATCAATATTTTTTCTGTACTTGTCGTGGAAGTCATCGGTAGTGTGCCGCTGCAAGGCAATTACAAATTCGTTGCCAAAGCTTTCCGCCTTTACATAAAGAATACGCTTTTCCGGAAAATTGTCTTGAATTTCGTGCCAAATGGCGTTAAGCAGATGGGTCTTACCCAGTCCGGAGGGACCGTAAATAAACAGCGGGTTATAGTTGGTTTGACTGCTGACGCCGCCCGGATCCTTTGCCACCGCCATGGCTGCGCGGTAAGCAAATTTGTTGGAATAGCCCTCAATAAAGGTGTCAAAAGTATGAATATCCCCCGGCTGCTCCGTGGGTAACAGATGGGTATCCTTGGGCTTTACTTCTTCTTTAGGCGTATTGTCCCGGGTTGTGATCTCTACCGTAACATGAAAGCCGATTACTTCTTCAAATGCCGCTTCCAACGGTTCTTTATACTGCTCGCTGACAATATTGTATTTCATTTGGTTATTACATTCCACCACAGCACACTTGCCGTCCAGGTTCTTTAAAATCAGATCCTGCAGCCACATTCTGTAGGCGGTCTCGCTGACCTGGGGCTTCATGTAATTTAAAACAGCCATCCAAATTTCATTTATGGAATCCATATCTTCTCCTTAAGGGTACTTCACAAATCTCATAATGGTCGTGGTTGGGGCACCGGAGCCACCTTTCGCCACGACGCCAGAATACAGAATCTATTATAGCAGTATTTATGATTATAATCAATACTTATTGTAAAAAT
>ENA-UOOA01000150-UOOA01000150.1-human-gut-metagenome-genome-assembly--contig:-P61old-NODE-150-length-153853-cov-113.606224_pt1 | contig 153853 bp, 134 predicted proteins | sample MGYA00242467_ERZ724014 | MGnify/ENA metagenome assembly ERZ724014 | reverse complement strand
GGTCGCGCTTTCATGCTCCTTCCGCGTGCAGCTTTTTGGTGCTTCGCCTAAGCCCCTGTTTGCTCCCCCAACTTTCCGTGAAGAATATCATACTTCCGGTGACGCCGTTGCTGCCGCATCCTCCGCAACATACACCGCCTCCCCATCCATGCTCACATTCTCCAGCAGTTCTGTCAGGAACAAGTACAGCGCATGATGATCCCGCGCCAGATTATACCCCGATAGAATCAGCAGTTCGCCGGAATCCGCCAGCACCATCAGCGTAATTTTGTCCTCGCCGTCGCCAAAGGCATCGTTCACCACGCCGCCGAGAATGCAGAAGCCGGGCTGGGTGTCAAAATCCATCGTCTCGCTGGTTTTGGGGTCGAAATCCTGCATCAGGATGGGCAGCGCCGCCGCCGGGTCGGCATCCGGCACGCGGGAAATTACCATCGCCACCACGCGCGAATCTCCCCGCACAAGCGTGATGCGCCCCTCCGCCATCTCCACATGCGCGTCCTCCGGCAAAACCACGTTGAAGGGCGCAAGTGCGCTTTCCGGCACGGCGGTCAGCATCGGCGTGGGCGCGGGTGTGCCGGTCGGGGCGTCCGTTTCTTCCGCCAGCGGGCAGGAGAAGGTTATCAGGGAAAAAAGAAGCATCAGGCAAAGCAGCCGCGTCATGCGCCGCATGGTCATGCACCTCCGTCAAAAGCAGTTTCGTGTCTTCATCATACCGCATTTGCGCGCGGATGTCAATTTGCGAAATGTAACACTTCCTTTTAGGGGAAAATTATGATATGATAAGGGCAGAAATTCCCGCAACACGAAGGAGGTTTTTCCCTTGATGCAGAAAATCATCCGCCACCTGTTCTGCCAGCCGCACATGGCGCGCCGGATTGTTGTGCTGATTCTCAGCGTGACGATTATGGGCGCGTGCGTGTCGGTGTTTGACCGCATTCAGTTCGGCACAGACCCCGCGTCCGTGCTGAATCTGGGCGTTGCCAATAAGCTGAACATGCTCCTTGGCACCTACCAGATGCTCTTCTACGGCGCGCTGCTCATCGTCGTGATGGCGATGCGGCAGTGGGAGTTCATCGGCCTGGGGTCGATTGCAAACATGGTGCTTGTAGGTTACTCGAAGGACTTGTTCGATGTTATCTTTAGCAGCATGAACATCCTCAATCGCGACGCAATGGGCATGACGGAGCGCATCTGCTGGCTTGTGCCGACGCTGGGCGTGTTCATGGTCGCCGTGGCGTTCTATATGGTGGTGGAGCTTGGCAGCGGGCCGTATGACGCGATTCCGCAGATTATCTCGAAGTACGTCAAGAAGATTCCCTATGCCGTGATCCGCATGATTTACGACCTGTCTGCGATTGCCATCGGCTGGCTGCTGGGCAGCACGGTCGGGGTGGTGTCGATTGTTACGGGCTTCTTCCTCGGCCCGATTATCGCGGCGATTGCGAAGAAATTCCGCCCATGGTTTGCGTAATTTCCCGGAGGTGACATGATGCTCGCCGAAAGAATGGAATTGCTGACGAAGCGCCCGCAGGGAACGCTTTTCCCTCCGGCGCAGAACCGCGCAGCGTGGGAAACGCTGCCCGCCAACGACCGCATGGACATGGAAACGTTCATTGCCAAGTGGCGCGGTACGCCCTACCCGATGCTGCTGCTGAGCGACTACGCCGCATTCGTCCGCACGGGCAGCCGCGCACAATGCGAAACGCCGTATTTCGCGCGTCGGCGGAAACTCATCGCGGCGGTATTAGACGTGTGCCTGCACGGAGAATCGGCGGATTTGTCCCCGGTGGAGGATGGCTTGTGGTGCATCTGCGAGGAAACGACGTGGGCGATCAGCGCCCATGCGAACCTGACGGCGGCGCACCCGTTCCCCATCAGCAGCGAACCGATACTGGACTTGTTCGCCGCGCAGACTGCCATGGTGCTGTCCTTTACGCTGACGCTGCTGGGCGATTGGCTTGACAGCTCCCTGCGCCGGCGGGTGACGGCGGAAATTCAGCGCCGCGCGATTGACCCGTTCCTGCACCGCAATACCGACTGGTGGATGGGGTTCACACGCAAGGATTTGTGCAACTGGACGCCGTGGATTGTGTCAAACGTGATGTTCTCGGCGCGGTGCCTGCTGGACGATCCGCTGCCTGTGTACCGCCGCGCCTGCGGGATGCTCGATGCGTATCTGCGGTGCATTCCGGCGGACGGCGGCTGCGACGAGGGCGCGGCGTACTGGAACATGGCGGCAGGCAGCCTGCTGGACTGCCTTGAACTGATGGCGGAAGCCGGACTGACCTGCTGGGACGAGCCGAAGCTGCGGAACATGCTGCGCTTCCCGCTGCTGATGTCGCTGGGGAACGGCTATTTCGCGAACTTTGCGGACTGCGACGCGCGACCGGTGATGTATGGCGAGCGATTGCAGCGCGCGGGCGAACTGCTTCGTGATGCGCCGCTGACGGCGATGGGGCAGAACCTGCGCGGTCAGCCGACGGACTGCATCGGCGACGTGCCGCACTTTTCGCGCCTTTTGCAGCGGCTTTTTCATCCGGCTGGCGCAGGTCAGCCGGCAGCGGACACGCAGGACACGCTGCTGCCGGACTTGCAGGTGCGCATCATCCGCCGGAATGGGTGGACGCTGTGCATCAAGGGCGGACACAACGGCGAAAGCCACAATCACAACGACGTCGGGTCGCTGATGGTGTATGTGGATGGGCATCCGCTGCTGGTGGATGCGGGCAACATGGTTTATACCGCGAAAACTTTCTCCGATGCGCGCTACACGCTCTGGAACTGCCGGAGCATGTACCACAATGTGCCGCTGATTGGTGGATTCGAGCAGTGCGCCGGGACGGAGTACGCCGCGCGGAACTTCGCAGCCTTACCGGACGGCGCGTCGCTGGACATGGCAGGCGCGTATCCGGCGGAAGCGGGCGTGCTGTCGGCGATTCGCGGCGCATTGGTTACGCCGGATGGGGTTCAAATTGCGGACGAAATCACCCTGCAAGCGCCGAAAGCCGTCGTTTTCACCCTGATAGCGCGGGAGAAGCCGGAAATCCGTCCGGACGGGATTGAATTTGCGCACGCACGGATGGAAATCAGCCCCATGTTGGCGGCGGTGGTGGAAGAAATTCCCGTCACCGACGCGCGAATGGCGAAAAACTGGCATGGGTCGCTCTGGCGGATTGCGCTGACGGCGGAAGCGGGCAGGCATCATCGGCTGACCATCAAAATCAGCAGAAATAATTTTGCAAATCAGGAATGAAGTTGGAAGGGTCATTCGTTGTATCATTGGAAAGCCAATGGAAGGAGGAAACTTCCTTATGAAAAATTTCTGGAAAATTGTGATGCTGACCGTCCTGTGCGTGTGGCTGCTGTGCGGCGTGACGGCGATGGCGGAAGCCGACCGTTTTCAGTTTGAAAAAACAAATTTGACCGTCTTTGAGGGCAATGCGCTGGAATTGTCGCTCATCCGGCAGGGCAATTGCGCGGCGGACGGCGAATTGACATTTGTCAGCGGGCGCGAGAACATCGCGGCGGTGGATGAAAACGGTGTGGTAACGGGGCTGACGAAAGGGCAGGCGACGATTACTGCGACGCTCAAAACCGAGAAGCGGACGTGGAAAGCGTCTGTCACCGTGACCGTGGCGCGCGCCGTGACGGACATTGCGGTGAACGAAACGAGTCTCACGCTCTACGATGCGGCAGATCCGCTCATCAGTCACCTGACGGGCGGCGCGGACGGCCGCGTGCTGCTGCTGCGCAAAGGCAAACAGGTGTCGATTCGGGCGACGCTGTCCCCCAATGACGCGAACAACCGCCGCTACACCGTCGCTTCGTCGGATACGGACGTGGTGCGTGTGAGCGGGTCAACGCTGACGGCGCGCGGCGCGGGCGAGTGCATCGTGACCGTGGCGAGCGAATCGAACCCGGAAGTCAGTGTGGATTACCGCGCCATCGTCATCACCCCGGTAACGGGCGTGACCGTGACGGCGGACACCAAGACGCTCTTCATCGGCACAACGGCGCAGCTGACCGCGACGGTGAAGCCGGCGGACGCATCCATCACGGGCGTGAAGTGGGAGAGCACGAACGAGAAAGTCGCCGTTGTGGATGAATACGGCGTGGTGACGGGCGTTGGGCGCGGACAGGCGACCATTCGCGCGACGGCGGCGGATGGCAGCGGTCAGCGCGCAAGCGTGAACGTGACCGTCAAGCAGCAGCCGGAAAGCATCACCCTGAGCGGCTTAAGCGGCAATATCCGCGTGGGTGGCGGCGTGACGCTGAAGGCGACCGTGCTGCCGAACACGACAAGTGACAAGGCGGTTGTGTGGTCTACGTCGGATGCGAGCGTCGCGACGGTGAGCGCGAACGGCTACGTCAAGGGCGTGCGCGCGGGCAGCTGCACCATCACCTGCCAGAGCAAGACGTTCCCGGAGGTCTATGCGCAAATCGACGTGACGGTGTATGCGCCGGTTACGTCCATCACCTTCAACGAGAAGAAACCGTCCGTGGCGGTGGGGCGCAGCATTGCCCTCAGCTGGACGGTGAAACCGCAGGACGCGACGGATTCGTCCGTCAGCTTCTCGACGAACAAGCCGGATGTTGTGTCGGTGTCGGATGACGGCATCGTGACCGGTCTCAAGCGCGGTGAATGCTACGTCTACGCGACCGCGAACGATGGCAGCGGCAAGAAGGCGACCATCCGTGTGTCGGTGACGCAGCCGGTCACGGGCGTGACGATGAAGTACACCTCGCAGAACGTGGGGCTGAACAAGTACACCACGAACACCGCTATTCTGGAACCCGCGAACGCTGACAACAAGAAGATGCAATGGACAAGCCAGGATGAGCGCATTGCGACGGTATCGGGCAACGGGCTGAATCCGAAGGTGACGGGCCGCGCATGGGGCACGACAACCATCATCGGTACGACGGATGACGGCAGTTACGTCGTCACCTACACCATCAATGTTGGCAGCAGAAAGGATGCGCTGCGCATCACGAATCTGTGGGCGGAAAACAACGCGGCGAAGATTGTTGTTTACAACGCCAGCAACCTGACCATCACCAAATTCTACTACACGATTTACCTTTACAATGCCTTCGGCGAACCGCTGGTCTGCAACACCGACGGGCGTTCCTTCTCCTTCACGGGCACTTACAACTTCACCCTTGCCCCCGGTGAAGCGACCCGCCACGGGCAGTTCTCCTTCGGGCGCGAGTACATCAAGCCCTATGGCGTGGGGCAGGTGGTCATGCGCATCAATGGCTACGACATTGAGGGCGGTGAGCACTATGATATTCCCGCCAATGACCAGCCGGAATTCACCTGGAAGGCCACGATTGACGACGGACAAGGGTAATCCCGATGCCGCTTCTGGAAACAGGAGCGGCGCTTTTCAATTGGAAATGAGAAACCGGAAATAAGTGGCGAAAATGGGCGATTTCTTATCAGCGTCAACAAACAAAAAAAAGTATTTTGCAGCTATCTTGACACGCTTTTTCACCTGTGTTACACTGTGGGCGGTTGAAGAATGCCGTGTTCTTCGACCCTTTGCGGTATCCCAATAAATTGGATCTATCAACAGGTAATGTTTTTATTCACAGGGGAGGTCATCCGAATGAATACAACCCTGCTGGCAGCGCTCGCGCTGGGCGGCGCTGCGCTCTCGGTCAAGAAGCCGACGCAGAACCATAACCTGATGCGTCTGCCGTCCTTCCGGGGCATTGCGGAAGTCCGCGCAAGTCTGCCGGGACGGATGCGGCTCTATCTGCCCGCCGTATCCGCCAACCGCGAAGCCGCAGAGGAAATGAAGCGGCAGCTGGAAGCAACCGGCGTGGTGCATGAAGTGGCGCTCAACTTCCGCCTGTCTACCGCTCTCATTCGCTACGACGAGACGAAGGTCGAAGCCGCCGTGGTGCAGGGCGCGGTGCTGAAGCTGATGGGATTGACCGACGCACTGCAGAAAGAGCCGGTCAGCCGAATTCAAAGCGGGTTGAATACGCTGATGTCGGCAATCAACCACGGTTTGCTGGAGGCGACGAACGGTCTGCTTGATGTGCGGACGCTGGCGGGATGCGCGCTGACGTTCGCGGGCGTGAAAAGCCTTGCGGTTAGCGGCGCGGCTGTTCCGGGCGCGATGACGCTGCTCTGGTGGGCAGCCAGCATCTGGAGGCGAAACGACAGTGGGACGAATTGAAACGGCGCTGATTCGCCACTACCTGAAGCCCACTGTGACCAGCGACCTGCCGGGGCGCCTGCGCTTGAGCTTCAAGGGATATCAGCTGCTGCCGAAGGAAGCGCTGCCGCACCTGCATTATGTGCAGGATGTGATGACGATGCTGCCGGGGGTGCGGGATGCGCAGGTGAATCCGCGGATTGGTACGGCGCTGGTGACGTATGACGCGAACATGACCAATCGGGAGGAAATCCTGCGGTGGATTGCGACAGCGGTGGATACGGGGCTGGAATTGGCGCAGGAGGTTGACTGGACAAGGAGCGATGTGGGGGAGGAAGAACTGGCGACGATGGCACGCCGCCGCCTTGCCTTGCGGCTGGGACAGACAAAAAAGTAACGGCAAAGACTTGTAAGGGAAAAGCGCCCAAGCCGGGCGCCAGTCAATGGGTGTCGAGAGGGGCTTTGCCCCTTCGCAGGGTCAAGGGACAGCGTCCCTTGTGGGGTTTGGGGCAACGCCCCAACAGTTCCACGGGCGACCAGTATGCCAAACGCGCTCAACAAAAGCGCAGGCAGCGAAGCGTCCCTGCCAGTAACTTCGCGCTTCCTCAGAAGCGCCCCCCCAAGCTGCTCTTTCCAACACCTATGCTGTGTCGCGCCAGATGGGCACGACCGGATTGCTTGACTTCCGACCATAGCTGGTCTTTTCCGCAAGCAAGGGTTTCGCCTCTGCGGAGGCGACAAAAGGGCAATGGAAACGGACGAAGTCTGCGATCGCCCTTTGGAAACCCTCGGTGCACACTCCTGTTAGTTGAGCCTTTTCACGGCAAGGGTTTGCACAATCGACGCGAAAAAGCATGAATCATTGAATCTGAATTGCCAAATCAAAGAAGGGATAACATGTTCAATCGGGAAACACAGAAAAACTGGATGAAGAGTCAGGTGGCGCATAGCCTTCGCGGGCGGCTGCGGCTCAGAGTAGAAGGGCTGAACTTCCTGAATGACGAGAAGGAAGAAATTGCCCAGATGCTTGCCAACCTGCCGGGTGTGCAGTGCGTGCAGGTGACGCCGATTACCTGCGGCATCCTCCTGCGCTTCGATCCGACCGCGACGGATACGTCGATTCTCTGTGAAGGCGTGGACGTGACGATGGCGCGCTATGCTATGAACGCCTACCGCAATCGTCAGGCAGGCAGCAAGCCGGAAGAGCCGGAAGTGTCCATGACGACAAAGCAACTGACAAAGCGGCTGGCGCTCAATGCGGGCGCAGTGGTGCTCGGCCACACGATTCTGCCTGGCAGCCTGCTCGGCGGTGCGATGGCAAGCTTCACGTCGCTGGAAGCGCTGACCAGTTTGGGACTGACGATGCCGATGGCACGGAGCGCGGCGGCGGGTCTGCGCCGCGATATGCGCCCGAACGCCGATTTCCTGACGGTTACGTCGATTGTCGCAAGTCTGCTGCTCGGTACGCCGCATTCCGCCCTGATGATTCTGGCGCTGTCTGACCTCGCGGAACTGATGACGTCCTACACCATCGAGCGCACGCGGTCGTCCATCAAGCAGATGCTGTCGGTGGAAGACGGCGAGGTCTGGAAGGTGCTCTCGGACGGTCGGCTGGAGAAAACGCCGATTGGTAAACTCGAAGCGGGCGACACCATCGAGGTGCACACGGGCGAGAAAATCGCGGTGGATGGCACGGTGGTGTCCGGCAGCGCGGTTGTTGACCAGAGCGCCATCACGGGCGAATTCGTTCCGGCGGAAAAGCGCAAGGACGCGGAGGTGTTCGCGGGCACGGTCGTCAAGAACGGCAATATGCAGATTCAGGCGCAGCGCGTCGGCGACCAGACGGTTGTCTCGCGCATCGTCGGCATGGTGGAGCAGAGCGAACTCAAGAAAGCGCCCATCCAGCGCTATGCCGATAAGTTCTCCAACTACCTCGTGCCGCTGAACTTCCTGCTGTGCGCGGCGGTTTGGCTCGTGACGCGCAATCCGCAGAAGGCGCTGAAGATGCTTGTTATTGACTATTCCTGCGGCATCAAGCTTTCGACCGCGACGGCGTTCTCTGCCGCGATTAACACGGCGGTCAAGCGCGGCGTGCTGATTAAGGGCGGCGCGTACATCGAGCAGATGAGCAGCGCGAATACTGTTCTGCTGGATAAGACCGGCACGATTACCGAGGGCCGTCCGCGCGTGACGGGCATGACGATGCTGACCGACACGATGGACGAGGCGGAAGTGCTTTCGTTGGCGATGGCGGCGGAGGAAACCAGCACGCATCCGCTGGCAAGCGCAATTTTGACCTACGGGCGCGCGCACGGAGCGAAAATTCCCCCGCATGGCGAAATTGTAACCGAAGTCTCCCGCGGCAGCCGGACGGAAGTCGACGGCAAGTGTATCCGCGTCGGCAACCTCAAGTACATGAAGGAAAACGGTGTCCGCGCGGACGGCGCAATTCCCGATGCGAACGGCGCAATTCCGAACTATGTTGGCGTGGGGGACAAGATTGTCGCCGTGCTGTACGCCATGGATAACCCGCGCGCAAACGTCCGCCGCGCCATCAACGCCCTGCGCTACGACGGCGTGGGCGACATTGAGCTGCTGACGGGCGATATGGCGGCACAGGCGCAGGCTGTTGCGGAAATGGTCGGTGTGGATGGCTATCAGGCACAGCTGCTGCCCGAACAGAAGGCGGAGGCTGTCTTGAAGCTGCAAACGCAGGGCAACGGCGTCGTCATGGTTGGCGACGGCATCAACGATGCGCCCGCGCTGGCGTATGCGGATGTCGGTATCTCGCTGGGCAGCAAGTCCACCGATATTGCCATGGAAACCAGCGACGTGGTTATCAACCGCGATGATCCGATGATGATTCCCGAACTGCGCCGCTTGGCGCGCGCGACAATGCGCATTGTGCAGCAGAACTTCGCAATGGTCATCGGCATCAATACCGTCGGGCTGATTCTCGGCGCGGCAAGCGGCATCTCTGTGCTGGCGAGCGCGCTGATGCACAATATGTCCACCATTCTCGTTGTGGCGAACTCGCTGCGGCTGATGGTGTTTCCGCCGATGGAGGGATGATGAATGCGCGATGACAACGTGGGCGCGGTGCATTTGACGGTGCTCAGCGCCCTGCCCGGCAGACTTCGCCTGCAATTAGAAAAGCCGATTGAGGGCGAAGCGATTTTCCTGAGCATTCCGGGGCTGCAAAGCTGCCGGTATAATCCGCGCATTCAGACGATGCTGTGCTGCTACGACAAGGCGGTTATTTCTGAAAGTGACCTACTTGTGCGCATCGGTGCGCTGTACGCCCGCTTGCAGCAGACGGCGGTGCTGCACGTCAAGCACTCGGAGGAAGAAGGTTTCTCGATGGCGCCCAGCGGCTATCTGGCGCTTGGCTGCATTGTCCTTGATGGCATGATGACCCTCGCGGGTTCGACGCTCACACGCTACACGCGCTGGCTGTCCGCCGGGGCGACGCTGACCGCCGTGGTTGAGCACGCCTATCAGGAGCTGCACACACGCGGCAGTTTCGACCCGGAAGTGATGTCCGTCGTCTACCTGATTAACGCCATTGGCAAGCCCAACGGTTTTCAGGCGAGTCTGCTGGCGTGGATTGTCACGTTCAGCCGCCACCTGCTGCCGCGCGGCCCGCGGGAACAGGTATATCTGGTTCGGAACGGCGAACACACCACGACGCTCACCCCCGTCGTGGGCAATGAGGACGGCAGCGCCTTTGCTGGAAGCATCTTCCGCCGGAGCGTGGAAGTCTTAGCACACAAGGGGTAATTTCATTCGCTCGTCCGGTCAAACGACCTGAACGATAGATACTTGCAAAAAATAAGGAGGACAAACATATGTTGAACCTGAACATGAGCCCGATGGTCAAGGGCATTCTGATTGGTGTGGGCGTGAGCGCGGTTGGTTTCTACGCTTACAAGCACAACGAGGAGAAGGTGGATAACTTCCTGCGCAGCCACGGCGTGAAGGTCAAGACGCCCACTGCGGGCTTTGAGACGATGTCCGTGGAAGACCTGATGCGCACGAAGGAGAGCATCGAAGACCTGATTGCGGAGAAGGAACAGCAGGAGCAGAGCGTGACCGTGGAAGCGGACGCGGCTGTGGCGGCGGAATAACATACCATTCGCATCTTGGAACATTCTCATTTGGAAATAGTATCGCAACAAAAAGCGCGGCGCATGATGGATATGCGTCGCGTTTTTGGGTGGCAAATTTTTTTCTGACAGCGAGAAAAGTAAAGAATGGAAAAATAAAACGGATGAAGTCCCTCCGCGCGATTGAGCTGCGCATTTTGCCTTACTTTGCCCGCATGTTTATCCCTTTTTATCCCCCTTTCCCTTCCATCGTTCTTCCTCTTATGCTATAATAAAGCCAATCATCCGCGAAAGGAGGTTTCCGTCATGCTCTTCCCTCTGCGCGTCATCCGGCGCATTCATCGTGAAGGCTTTCGCTGTATCCCCGAAGCCATCCGGTTCCGCATCGCGCTCCATCGTCAGCGCCCCTTCCTCCAGACGGAAACCGCCCTGCGTCAAGCGGAGGAAGACGGTTACCAAGCCTTCATCCGCCGCCATGAAGCGCCCATTTCAGCCCCCTTCACCCCGACCATGCGCTTGTCTTTCCTCATTCCGACTTATAATACGCCGCCGGAGCTACTGCGCGCGCTGGCGGATTCGCTGCTGCATCAGTCGTGCGGAGCGTGGGAAGCCTGTTTCTATGACGGCGCAAGTACCCGCGCGGACACGCGTGAACTGCTGCAAGCGCTGACGCAGGAGGACAATCGCTTCCGTGTGACGTTCGGCGCGGAGAACCGCGGCATTGCGGGCAACACGAACGCCGCGCTGACGATGGCGACGGGGAAATTTGTCGCGCTCTGTGACCACGATGATCTGCTCGCACCGGATGCGGTTCGCTGCATCCTCGAAGCAGCGCAGGACGGTGCGGACTTCGTTTATACCGATGAGGACAAGGTGTCCGCCGATGGCACACACTTCTTTGAACCGCACTTGAAGCCTGATTTCGCGCCGGATTCGCTGCGTTCCGGCAATTATATCTGCCACATCACCGCAGCGTCACGGGCACTGATGAACGCGGTCGGCGGACTTCGCCCCGGCTTCGATGGCTCGCAAGACCATGATTTGGCGCTTCGACTGTCCGAAAACGCGGCGAAAATTACCCACATTCCGCGCATTCTCTACCATTGGCGGATGCTGGACACCTCGTTCAGCCATCAAAAAGCGCAGACCTGTGCGGATGCCGCCGCACGCGCCGTGGCGGATCAGCTCCGCCGCCTGCACATGGATGCCGACGTGACGGTGGAAGAGCTGCGCGTCCGCATTCGGTGGAAAACGCGGCCGATGCGCAGCGTCTGCGTCCTCTGGGGCGAGGGCGATGCGCCGAAGCTGCCGATGCCGTGCATCCGCGTCCGCGATTTGTCGGCGGTCAATGACCTCATCCGCCGGACGGACTGCGATGCGGTGCTGTTTCTGCGCGCCGGACTGCGCCCGCTGGATACCGATTGGGTAAGCGAACTCATGCAGTACGCGCAGCGCGCGGACGTTGGCTGCGTCGGCTCGGCGCTGCTGGATGACCGTGATTGCTTCCGTCATGCCGGATATGCGGTGGGCGTTCCCAGCGGCGCGGTCAGCCATCAGGCGGGGCAGTGGCGCTATGGGCGGCCGTACATGCTCACTGACCGCATCGTCCGCAACGTGACGGGCGTATCCAGCGCACTGCTGATGATTCGGCGTGACGTGTTCCTGTCCGTCGGAGGATTTTCGGTGTACCAGAGTGACCTTCGCGGCGCGGATTTGGGGCTGAAATGCCAGCAAATCGGGCTGCTCAACGTCTATACGCCGTATGCGCGGATGGCAATGGATATGCGGCTTTCGCTGCTGCCGCCGTGCCTGACGCAGGGTGCGCCGAAGGGGGATTTGCGCCGCTTCCGCCAAACGTGGGGGGAGCACCCGCCGGAGCGCTACTATTCGCCGCTGTTCCGCCCGGACGGCAGCATGTTCATTGACCTTGACCGACAGGAGGGAACGCCGTGACGAAGTGCAAACCGCCGATTTTCGGCGATTCCGCTGTGCTGAAAAAAGGGCTTTGGGTGACGCTCGTGATTGCGCTGGTGCTGGCGCTGTATGGTGCTTTGTTCACCCCGACGTGGCAGACGCGGGCGTTCACCATCGACGCGGCGGCACAGACGCATCTGCATCCGCTGACGGACGGCGAGACGTTCTCGCTGCCCCTGCCGGATGGCGGCATCCGCGAAATCAGCCTGCCCGTTACGGCGCTGAGCAGTGAATCCGGCGGCACAGCGACGCTGATCCTGACACGGCAGGGGTTACCGATTTTCACGCAGACTGCCCTGCTGACCGACAGTATCATCCGCGAAAATTTGACCTTCTCGTTTGAACCCGTGGATGCGGACAAACTTGTGCTTACCTTTTCCGGCAACACGCTCCCTGCTTTGGGCATGAGCAGCGGCAATCAGCTGTGCATCCGCCTGTCCGGCACGCGCCCCTCCTGCGCGATGCTATACTACGGGATTTTCGCGGCGGTTCTGGTGCTGTTCTGCGTCTGGGAAAGCCTGTTCACCGCACGCTGCGCCGCCACTGGACGGCAGAACCATCTGCTGCGCCTGCAAGCCGACGTCCGCCGCTACGGCTTCCTCATCGAACAGCTTGTCCGCCGCAATTTTAATACAAAGTATCGGCAGAGTATCCTCGGCGTCCTCTGGAGTTTCCTCAATCCGCTGCTGACGATGCTCGTGCAGTACCTTGTGTTCTCCACGCTCTTCCGCTCCGCTATCGACCACTTCCCGGTGTACCTGATTTCGGGTATCATCGTTTTCAGCTTCTTCACCGAGTGCGTCACGCTGGGCATGGACGCGATTGTCATGAACGCGTCGCTCATCACAAAGGTCGCGATTCCGAAGCTGATTTTCCCGTTCAGCCGCGCGCTGTCAAGCCTTATCAACTTCCTGATTTCGCTGCTGCCGCTGCTTCTGCTGATGCTGCTGACGGGGGTGCGGGTGTCGCCCGCGCTGCTGCTGCTGCCGCTGATGATTGCGCTTTTGTTTCTGTTTGCGCTGGGCGTGACGCTGGTGATGGCGACGCTGAACGTTTTCTTCCGCGATACGCGATTCCTGTGGAGCGTGATTTCGCTCTTGTGGACGTATGCGACGCCGATTTTTTATCCGGATACGATTTGGCCGGAGGGGCTTCGGGGGATTTTCCATTTGAACCCGATGTATCAGCTGATTGATTTTTTGCGGCAGATTGTGATTGCGGGTACTCCGCCGACGCCGGAGCGCTTGCTGGCGTGCGGGGCAGGCGCTTTTGGAATGCTGATGATTGGGCTGGTCATTTTCCGGCGATATGAGAAGAAATTTGTGTTTCACCTGTAAGGGAAAGAGGACAAAAGCGGATAAACACGCGGAAGGAATATGACCGGGCGGCTCTTTCAACTTACGCAGCATTGTCGTGCTGATGGGCGCGACCGATCAGTATAGGGAGCAATTCGTTTCCTGCTGCTGGTCTTTTTTGCTGCAGGGAAAAGCGCACTGCCACAAAAAATCCACCCCCGCAGACGCAAGGGTGGATAAGTTTGATAACCTGTGAATTATTCTTCTTCCAGCGGGGCGACACCGGCATCATCGCCGAGGTCTGCTTCCAGCAGGGCAAGGTCGTCCTCGTCCTCATCCGGAAGCTCGCCGGGATCTTCTTCGGGCGCAATCGGCTTTGCGGGCTTATCCGCAAAAATCTCCTGACGAATAATCGCGTCGATTTCGTCCGTGATTTCGGGATGGTCGCGCAGGTACAGGCGCGTGTTCTCGCGCCCCTGACCAATGCGCTGGTCCTTGTAGCTGAACCACGCGCCGCTCTTGTGGATGATGTCGCGCTCGACCGCCATGTCCAGCAGCGTGCCTTCGCGGCTGATGCCTTCGCCGTACACAATGTCGAACTCTGCCACGCGGAACGGCGGAGCAACCTTGTTCTTGACAACCTTGACCTTCGTGTGGTTGCCGACGACTTCGCTGCCGTTTTTGAGCTGCTCGCCGCGGCGCACGTCCAGACGCACGGAGGCGTAGAACTTCAGCGCACGACCGCCGGGGGTGGTTTCGGGGTTGCCGTACATCACGCCGACTTTCTCGCGCAGCTGGTTGATGAACACCGCGACGCAGCCCGTTTTGTTGATGATGCCCGCCAGCTTGCGCAGCGCCTGGCTCATCAGACGCGCTTGCAGACCGACGAAGGAATCACCCATTTCGCCGTCGATTTCCGCCTTCGGGACGAGGGCGGCGACAGAGTCGATGACAATGACGTCCAGCGCGCCGGAACGAACCAGCGCTTCGACGATTTCCAGCGCCTGTTCGCCCGTGTCGGGCTGAGAGACATACAGGTCGTCAATATTTACGCCCAGATTCTTGGCGTACACCGGGTCAAGGGCGTGCTCTGCGTCCACAAATGCCGCGATGCCGCCCATCTTCTGCGCCTGTGCGACAATGTGCAGGGCAACGGTCGTCTTACCGGAGGATTCCGGGCCGAAAATCTCCACAATACGGCCGCGCGGAATGCCGCCGACACCCAGCGCCTCATCCAGCGTCAGGCAGCCTGTGGGGATGACCTGCACGTTTTGCTCCGCATGTTCACCGAGCTTCATGACGGCACCCTTGCCGAACTGCTTGTCCAAATCCGCCAGCGCGTGTTCCAGCGCCTTGAGTTTCTCCTCCTGCGCGCCCGTCACCGGGGCGGCTTTTTCGGTCTTTGCGGGCTTCTTTGCTGCCATGATACCGCTTCCTTTCTGGATACCGGCGGGGGATGCAATCGGCAATCGCCGCCGGGTTTCTTTCGCTTCTTATCGTACCACAGCGAACAGCAGTTTGCAAGGGGAACACGCAAGTTTTTCCTGATTAGGTTTCATCAAAATAATGGTATTTCCCCTTCATGGCCAGCAGGAAGCCAATCGACACGACGAACGCCAGCGCTTCCGCCGCAGAGGCTGCCCACCAGAGACCATCCACATCCAGCGCCATCGGCAGCAGGATGACCGACGACGCTTGAAACACCAATGTGCGCAGGAAAGAAATTGCCGCGGACACGCCGCCGTTGTTCAGCGCCGTGAAGAAGGAGGACAGGAAGATGTTGAAGCCCGCGAGCAGGAAGGCGAAGGAGAAGAGGTGGAAGGCGTGCCGCGTCAATTCGCAGAGCGTCGCGTCATAGCCGACGAAGATGTTTGCCAGCGTCCCAGACAGCGAGATGGCGGCGATTGTCATCACGATGCCCAAGATGCCCATGACTTTCAGCCCCTTCATCAGCAGGTTCCTCAGCTCCGGGTGATTCCGCGCGCCGTAGTGGTAGCTGATGATGGGCGCGCAGCCGATGGAATAGCCAATGTCAATCGCGACGAAGATGAACTGCACATACATCAGTACGCCATACGTCGCCACGCCGTCCTCGCCCAGAAAGCGCATCAGCTGTGCGTTGTACAGCATCCCAATCAGCGAGCCGGAAATGTTGCTCATCAGCTCTGATGAGCCGTTGGCGCACGATCGCAGCAGCGGCTGCACTTCGAACTTCGTCCAGCGCAGACGCAGGGGGCTGCTTTTGCTGAACAGGAAGTACATCAGCGGCACAACGCCGCCAACGGTCTGGCTGATGCCGGTCGCAATCGCAGCGCCCGCAATGCCCCAGCGGAATACGCCCACGAACAGCGCGTCCAGCACCATGTTCGTCACGCCCGCCGCGAGCGTAATCAGCAAGCCAAACTTCGGCTGCTCCGCCGCAATCAGGAACGACTGGAACATGTTCTGCAGCATGAACGACGTAAGGAAGCAGACGACAATCCGCCCATAAAGCACGCAGTCATCCACCATGGCCTCTGTTGCGCCCAGCAGAATCGCCATTGGGCGCATGGCCAGCACCCCGACCACCGTCAGGATAACGCCCAGCAGGATGCCGAAGAGCGTAATCATGGAGAAATACTTGTTTGCGCACGCCTTGTCGCCCTCGCCCAGCACGCGGGAGACCAGCGCCGTGCCGCCTGTGCCGAGCATAAAGCCCATTGCGCCCAGAATGATGAGAAACGGCATAATCAGGTTGATGGACGCGAACGCCGTTTTTCCGGCGAAATTCGACACGAACAACCCGTCCACCACGCCGTAGATGGACGTGAACACCATCATGACAATCGACGGCAGGACGAAGCGGAACAGCCGAGCGTAGGTAAAGTGGTCAGATAATTGAATCGGGTGCTTCTTGCTCATTTGGCTTTACTTTCCCCTTCTGGATTCCGCATTGTCTGCGGGAAAATGTCTATCATCAGCGCATTCAGGCGGCGCAAGAGGGAGAACAGCTGATCCGCCTCTTCTTCGCTGAATTGCGCCAGCGCCTGCTGCTCGGTTTCAGCAACGCGGTCTGCGGTTTCACGCGCCAGCGCTTCGCCCGCGGCCGTCAGGTGAATCGTTTTCGTGCGGCGATTTGAACCGCTTTGCAGCGTAATCAGCCCGTCCGCTTCCATTTTCTTCAGCGCGGAGTTGATTGTCTGTTTGGGTTCGTGCAGAAATTCGCACATCCGGCTCTGCGTCATTTCGCCCGGCTCAACCCGCAGCGTGTACAGCGCCCACATCGCCATGTCAGTCAGGTTCATCTGCTTCGCCATCTGTCGGTAGATATTGGCATTTTCTTTCCATGCCTCGTTCAGCGCAAACAGACGTGTGCTTAACGCTTTCATCACAATACTCCTTTCAATTTGTCCGAAATCGGACAGTATCGATTATAGTCCGATTTCGGACATTTGTCAAGAAACTTTTGCCGAAAAAATAGCAGATTGTATGTAACCATTTGAAGAATTTTTGAACTTTTTTGCCCTATGTCTTGTTATCTCCCTGACTTTCCGATAACGTTTTCTGAAATGCTGTCTGTTTCCTTGACGGCTGTTGAAATTGGGCGTATAATGGCAGATGCGCAATTGCGCCATATAATAGGAAACGCTGCCTCAGAAATCCGAAGGTGCCTGTGCCGCCCTGTGATGAACGAAAAGAAAGAGTTATCGATATGAACAGTGAGCAAATCCGGAAGTTTTTCGCTGATTATCAGGTTGTCCTCAAGCGGGTGGAGCAGCTCGAAGCTGCCATGCGCATCAAGTCCGACTGGGATACATGGTGTGCCGCCCTTCGGGAGCGCGCTGAATTCTTCCGCACGGAGTATGCGCACATGAATGCCCTGATGCGCAGCGTGATGCCGGAGTTCGCGAAGGAAGAACCTGCTTTAGACGATGACGCATGGAAACAGCTGCAAATTTCGATGATGGACTTCTATCGCGCAGATACGCATGACTTGGCGCTCCTGATGGAACTTGCAAAGATTCTCCAGAAGCACTATGGACACAGCAACAACCTTGCCGCGATGACGGATGTGGATCTGACATTGGCGTACACAAATCTGGAATTCTCCCGCATCCTGCGTGAACCATATGGCACACGCGCAAGGGACTATTACCGCAAGATTTCGGTTTTGTCGCGGAATTTCGGCGCAATCAAGGAGCACAGCGTCCATCAGGCGATTGTGGTGGCCTACGCGAACCTTGTGATGAGCTGCTGCGTGTTAGGCTCGGTCACGATGGAAGAAGCGTTTGCCATATGGGAGGAAATGAAGGAACTGCAAGCGTCGGATGCGCTGGCGGCGACGCGCGAAAGCGAGCCGGACGTAGGCAGGCTGCTGGATATTTTCACCGAGCGCTTCCGCACGGATGCTTACGCGCTGGCGAAATCGTTTGACCGCACCATGGAGGCGCACACCCGCTTTGTGCCGCCGGAATTGATGAGTCGGATTGAGCAGATAACGGCAGAATATTACGAAAAGCTGGATAAGCCGGAGGAAAGCACTGCCGACATGTTCCAAATTATCACCAGCCAGTGTGAGTTCGACTGCGAGACGGGCCGCCGCACGGCAGATGAGTGCTGGAAGGAGATTCACACTTTCTTCCGTAAGACAAAGCCGAAGGTGAAGCAGTTCGGTGAAGTGGACGTGCGCAAAATTGACGTTATTTCCTATTACATGACCTGTCTGGACGCGCTGATTTCCTTCCTTGTGGAAACGACGATGCCGATGGAGGATAAGAAACGCTATTTCCGCGAATATCAGCAGGATATCCGTAATTTCATTGCGGATTACGACACGCGCACCGGGCATAGCAACACGCTGAACAACGCACTGGAGGAGCTGGCGTTCTTCCCGAATGCCTATGCGCTGTTCGACACGGCGGAGGAGAAAATCGACTACATCTTCCGGCTCGTTGTCGCGCGGCACTGCACCGCGTTCCTGCATTCGCTGATGGTGTCCGCCTTTGCGGAAGCGATTCTCTCCGCCATCATCGACAAAGAACCGGCGCTGATGGTGGGGTATCACGGCCTGACGTCGCCGGAGGATGTGCAGGCGCACCGTGCGGAAATCCTGCAATTTGCGCATGACGCCGCCCTGCTGCACGATGTGGGCAAGAATTCCATGCTCGAGATTATCGAGACGCAGCACCGCCCGCTGACGGACGAGGAGTTCGGCATCATCCGCTCCCACCCGAACCGCGGCGGGCAGTACCTGAGCATCGACGAGGATTTGGCGCGCTATGTGGATATCGCCCGCGGCCACCACAAGTTCTACAACGGCAAGGGCGGCTATCCGAACGACTTTGATAACACCGCCTCGCCGGAGCGCTTCATGATTGACATCATCACCGTCTGCGACTGCCTTGATGCCGCGACTGACCAGTATGGCCGCAACTACCACCAAGCCAAGACGACGGACGAAGTGCTGGCGGAATTCAAGCGCGATGCGGGTGTTCGCTACAACCCGGACATTGTGCGCTTCATCCTGCAGGATTCCGCTCTTCGCGATACCCTGCGCGAAATTTCCGGCCCGCGCCGCCTGACGATTTACTACGACACCTACAAGCACTATTTTATGTAACACAAGGGAGTTCCTCCCTTGACCCTTTCGCGCGATTGGGTTGGTGACACTATCAGGCAGGGCCCGCGTGTTTATCTGCCCTTTCAGTCAGCTAAAGGGGTCTGCCATAGCGGATGGAGAGGGCTTGCCGCAATACAAGCTATACTATTTCCAGATGGCGCAGGTGAATCTGGAAATAGTATTAATTCCTGAAAAGTGCAAATCAACAGACACAAAAAGAGCCGCTTCTACACAACAGAAGCAGCTCTTTTTCATATCCCCATCCCGCAATGCTCGCACCGCCGCGCAGCCCCTTCCACCACACTCGTGCGCCTCCCGCAGTGCGGACACGTCATAAACGACTGTGCCAGCCCATACGCCCGGAGGTTCGGCGCAGTCAGGTATACCATCGCCGTCAGCGGATCAATCTGAATGTTTCGCAGATAGTTTCCGCAGAGCAATAACCGCAGCGTCTCCATGTTCGGGCAGTCCGGCAGGAGCTTGGGCATATCCGACAGCGGAAACATGTGCAGCGAGAACGCTGCTAACTGCTGTGCAACGCCGCGCGCCCGGCGCCGGATGATTTCCCCCTGAAGCAGGTGCATCCCGGCGTACAGCGCCGCCGTCGCAAGGCATAGCAGCAGCACCACCATGCGCGTGTCGCCGTGCTCACCCGCCTTGCAGGTGCGCCACAGCAGCAGCGCCGATAGGGCGAAGAACAGCGCCATCAGCGGATACACCCACCATCGGCGGTTCGCCCGCTGCGTCAAATAGGGATTCATGCGGATGCCTCCTGTTGCCGAATAACATTCATTTCACCTATACAATACCATATTTGCAGGATAATGTCAATCTTGACGCAAAAGAAAAACCGGGAAGCGGGCTTCTGCCACCTTCCCGGTTGCCTGGCATTACGCCCCCAGATACGCCTTCCTGACTGCATCGTTGTGCAGCAGCTCCTGCGCGTCGCCGGACATGGAAATCTTGCCCGTTTCCAGCACATACGCGCGGTTCGCGACGGACAGCGCCATTTGCGCGTTCTGCTCCACCAGCAGAATCGTCGTGCCGCTCTTGTGCAGCGCGCGGATAATGTCGAAAATCTGCTCGACCAGAATCGGCGCAAGGCCCATCGACGGCTCATCCAGCATCAGCAGGCGCGGCTTGGACATCAGCGCGCGCGCCATCGCCAGCATCTGCTGCTCGCCGCCGGAGAGCGTGCCGGCAATCTGCTTCTGGCGCTCCTTCAGGCGCGGGAACAGTTCGAACATCTGCTCAATGCTGCCCGGAATTTCCTTGTCGGGGCGCGTGAAGCCACCCATTTCGAGGTTCTCCAGCACCGTCATCTGCTGGAAGATGCGCCGTCCTTCGGGGCAGAGCGCCATGCCGTGCTTCACCATATCCGACGCGTGGACGCGCGCCAGATCCTTGCCGCCGAAGTGGATGCTGCCCTCGCGCGGGCGGAGCAATCCGGCGACGGTGTTCAGCGTGGTGGATTTGCCCGCGCCGTTTGCGCCGATCAGCGTGACGACCTCGCCCTCATCCACCGAGAAGGAAATGCCCTTGATTGCGTGAATCGCGCCGTAATAAACGTTGATATCGTTGACTTCCAGCAGACTCATGCTTTCGCCTCCTTCTGCTTGCCCAGATACGCCTCAATGACGACCGGGTTGTTCTGGATTTCCTCTGCCGTGCCCTTGGCGATAATGCGCCCGTAGTTCAGCACGCAGATGCCTTCGCAGATGCCCATGACCAAATTCATGTCATGCTCAATGAGCAGGATAGCAATCTGGAACTGGTCGCGGATTTTGATGATGTTCTCCATCAGCTCCGCCGTTTCGTGCGGATTCATGCCCGCGGCGGGTTCGTCCAGCAGCAGAAGAGACGGATTCGTCGCCAGCGCGCGCACAATCTCCAAGCGCCGCTGTGCGCCGTAGGGGAGGGAACCTGCCTTGACATCGCCCATGTTCTCCATGCCGAAGATGCTCAGCAGATCCAGCGCCTTTTCGTGCTGCTTCTTCTCGCCTTGCCAATACTGCGGCAGACGGAAAATGCCGGAAAACATACCGTACTTAATCTGGTTGTGCAGACCGATGCGGACGTTCTCTTCCACCGTCATGTTGTCGAACAGGCGGATGTTCTGGAACGTGCGGGCAATGCCGAGCTTGCTGGCCTGCACTGTGTTCATGCCTGCCGTGTCCTTGCCGTTGATGAGAACCGTGCCGGTTGTGGGCTGGTAGACCTTCGTCAGCAGGTTAAAGACCGTTGTCTTGCCCGCGCCGTTGGGGCCGATAAGCCCGCAGATTTCCGTGCGCCCGATGGCAAGGTTCACGTCGTCCACTGCCTTCAGACCGCCGAACTCAATGCCTAGATGGCTGGCTTCCAGCACGGGCGAATGATTCACGTCGCGTTCAGGAATGATGCTGCGCGACGGCACGGGAACCATCTTTGTATTGGGCTTAAAACGCTTCAGCGGTTCAGTCATGCCGCGTCACCTTCCTTCACAACTTCTTTTTTCGCGGGGCGGATGCGCTCGAACACCTGCCGCACCACCGGGGCATTGCCCAGCAGCATCACGGCAATCAGCACGATGGCGTAAATCAGCATACGATAGTCGCCAAATTCGCGCAGCACCTCCGGCAGCACCGTCAGCAGCGCCGCCGCAATCACCGATCCGCGGATATTGCCGATGCCGCCCAGCACGACGAACACCAGCACGAGGATGGACGTGTCAAACTTGAACTTGTCCGGCGCGATGGAGGAGAAGTTCAGCCCAAACAGCGCGCCAGCCATGCCTGCCAGCGCCGCCGAGGTGACGAACGCCATCAGCTTGTACTTCGTCACGTTCACGCCCATGGCTTCGGCGGCAATGCGATTGTCGCGGCTTGCCATAATCGCGCGGCCGGAGCGGCTGTTGATGAGGTTCAGCACGACAAACAGCGTCAGCAGCACCAGCACGAAACCCGCCTCGAACGTCGCAATGCGCCCGACGCGCACCGCGCCCGCCGGCCCGTTGTACAGGAGCGTGCCATCAATGCGGGGATTGTTGAAGTTGACAATCAGCTTGCCGTCGCTGACCGCGAAATACAGGCAGTTCATGACGTTGCGGATGATTTCGCCGAACGCCAGCGTGACGATGGCAAGGTAGTCGCCGCGCAGACGCAGCACCGGGATGCCAATCAGCACACCCGCAATCGCCGCGCATACGCCGCCCGCCAGCATGGCCAGCACGAGGCGCATCGTCTCATTTTCCATCTGGAAGGCGTTCAGCAGCCAGCCGGACATGATGATGCCGGAGAACGCGCCGACGCTCATGAAGCCCGCGTGACCCAGCGACAGTTCGCCGGAGATGCCGACCGTCAGGTTCAGCGAAACCGCCATGACGATGTAGACGCAAATCGGGATGAGCTGCCCCTTCAGGGAGCGGCTGATGGTGACGCCCGGAATCATCTTGCTCAGCGCCATCTGCGTAAAGACGAACGCGATGATGACGATGGCGTAGGTGATCAAGTTGTTCAGAAAGCCTTTTGTCGACTTTTTCATCGTTTTCTTCATCCCGTTACACCTTCTCCCGCATCGGCTTGCCCAGCAGCCCCGTCGGCTTGACCAGCAGTACGATAATCAGCACGGCGAACACCAGCGCGTCGCCCAGCTCCATGGACACATACGCCTTGCCGAGAATCTCAATGATGCCCAGCAGCAGGCCGCCCAGCAGCGCGCCGGGAATTGATCCGATGCCGCCGAAAACAGCCGCCGTGAACGCCTTGATGCCCGGCATGGAACCTGTCGTGGGCATCAGCGTGTGGTAGGTGGAGCAGAGCAGCACGCCCGCAATCGCCGCCAGCGCGCTGCCGATGGCGAAGGTCAGGGAAATCGTCGCGTTCACCTTGATGCCCATCAGTTCCGCCGCGCTGCGGTCTTCGCTGACGGCGCGCATCGCCTTGCCCATCTTCGTGTGGGAGGTGAAGAACGTGAGCACCAGCATGATGATGATGTTCGCCAGCACAGTCACGATTGTTTCGCCGGTCAGAATCAGCTGCCCGTCAAACAGGCTGATGGACGGGATGCTGACGAAGGACGGAAACGACATGGGGTTCGGGCCGAACACCAGCAGCGCCAGGTTTTGCAGCAGGTAGCTCACGCCGATGGCGGTAATCAGCACGGCAAGGCTCGTTGCCTGACGCAGCGGCTTGTACGCCAGGCGCTCGATGACCATGCCCAGCACCGTGCAGACAATCATGGCAATCAGAACGCCAAGCAGCGGGGACATGCCCCAGTACTGCGTGGCGCAGAAGGCAATGTACGCGCCAATCATGATGACATCGCCGTGCGCGAAGTTCAGCATCTTGGCAATGCCGTAGACCATCGAGTAGCCCAGGGCGATGATGGCATACACGCTGCCAAGGCTGATGCCGTTGATGAGGTAAGAGAAGAACTGAAGCATCCTGCCTGCACCTCCAAATGACTGAAATCTGCGGGAAAAGCACTTTCCCTTGAACGACAGCAAGGCAATCAGCAGCAGTCCGTGTGCACCCTTGCACCAACTGTTGCTGATTACCTTCTGTCTGCACCTGCTGGATACGCTCATGCCGGAGAAGGAAGCTCCTCCTCCGGCATGAGGAAAACGTGTGGAATAGGGGGGATTACTCCGCTGCAGCCGCCTCAGCGCCGACATACACGCCATCCTTGATGATGACGGCTGTCGGGGTCTTGGTGACAGCGCCCGTCGCATCCCAGACCATCGTGCCGGTCAGACCGGTGACGGTCAGTTCCTGCATGGCAGCAATCATCGCGTCGCAGATATCTTCCGGCGCTTCGTCGCCCTTCACGCCAGCCTTTTCAGCGGCCGCCGCCAGCGCGTAGATGCCATCATACGCATCCGCCGCGAACTGGTTCGGCACCTCGCCGTACTTTTCCTGATACTTGCCAACGAAGCTCTTGGTCAGCTCGTCCGGCGCGTCCGCGGAGAAGGGGGTCAGCAGCATGACGTCTTCCGCCAGCGCAACATCGAAGCCGGGCATGGTCAGGATGCCGTCCATGCCGTCAACGCCGAAGAACACCGGCTTGTAGCCCATGGTGTTGGCAGCGTTGAGAATCTGGGAAGCGGGGGTGTAGTAGATGGGCAGGAACACAACATCCGCACCGGCGTTCTTGGCCTCGGTCACCTGCACGGAGAAGTCCGTGGTGTCGTTGGTGAAGGTGGTCACGGAAACGATGTTCAGCCCCAGCTCGGCAGCCTTGCTCTCAAAGGTCTGATAGATACCGGTGGAACAGGTGTCGGCGTTGTTGTAGATGATGGCGACCTTCTCGCCGACCTTCTTGTTGAAGATATATTCAGCGGACGCGGAACCCTGTGCCGGGTCCGTGAAGCAGATCTGATACATGTTGTCCTTGTTCGCGATGACTTCCAGCGAGGAAGCGGAAGGCGTGAGCATAAACACGCGCTCGTCATACGCCTGCGCGGAGACAGCAATGCAGGGGGTTGTCGTCACGCAGCCAAGGATGACCTGCGTGCCCTTGTCCAGCGTCGCGTTGTAAGCGTTGATGGACTTTTCAGCGTCGTTTTCATCGTCCTGCACGTCCAGCACGATGTTCACCTTGCCGGCGGCGTTGATTTCTTCCACGGCGATTTCCGCGCCGCGCGCAACTGCCAGACCATAGACGGCGGCAGCACCGGTCATCGGGCCAATCACGCCGATGTGAATCGTCGTCGTTTCCTCTGCGGACGCGAAGGACGCCATGCTCAGCGCCATGGCCAGAGCAAGAACGAGACTAAAGAACTTCTTCATGAGAACCAACCTCCTTATCAGGTGGACGGGCGGAAGCGTGTTCCGTTCGTCATGCAACAATTATACGCATCGGATGGCGTGCCGTAAAGGGTTTTTGTGGATTTTTCGTGTTCTTTTGCTGCGCTTCCTGACGAAAATGTTCGCTTTCTGGCTAATACTATTTCCAGATTCACCTGCGCCATCTGCTTGCGCCTTTTCCCTTCTGGCGTCCGCTCATTCCACTTAGCGTAGCGCTGCTACGCTGCGTTTCATTCACGTTAGCCAGAATGAAAAATTCGCGGCGCATCTTGGCGCATTCTTATCTGGAAATAGTATAATTTCTGCATCACACGAAAAATCCCCCTGCGCATACGCTGATGCGGGGGAGGTGAGGCGGCGTGAGCAGCATGTGCTATCAGACGCTCAGTTTCGTGGAATGTCTGGAAATCCTGCGGCAGGCGAAGGCAGTCCGCGCGGCGTTCTTTGACGGTCACGCGCCGTATGTTGTGCCGATGGGGTTCGAGTGGTTCGTGAACGGGATGCAGCCGGTCGTTTGCCTGATGATGCCGAAGGAGGGCCGCAAGGCGGAGGCGTTATCCGTCTGCACGCAGGTGTGTCTGGAGTTTGAAGCGCCGGATGCGGCGGCGATTCAGGTTGTTCTGGCGGAAGGAAAAGCCGTCCCCCTGCACGAGGAGGACGGCGCAATGGTCTATGCGATTCCGGTGGAAACCATGTCGGGGCGGCGTTATTTTTTGCCTGATGACTGAGCCGGGAACGTCAGCGTGATGGTCGTACCCTCGCCCAGCGCGCTCTGCATGGCAATCTGCGCGTGATGCACCTGCGCGCCGTGCTTGACGATGGACAGCCCCAGTCCCGTGCCGCCGGTCTGCTTGCTGCGGCTCTTGTCCACGCGGTAGAAGCGCTCGAATACGCGCTGCTGATCCTCCGGCGCAATACCTACGCCGTTGTCCGCGACAGTCACGACGGCGTGTCCGTCCGCCATTTCCGCCCGCGCCCGGACGTATCCGCCCGCGTGGTTGTACTTGATGCCGTTTTCCAGCAGGTTCGTCAGCATTTCTTCCAGCAGGGCATGGTCGCCGGAAATCAGCACAGGGCCATTTCCGCTGGCGCTGATGCTTACCTGCGCATTCTGCGCGGCGGGCGTCAGCTTCTGGACGCAGTGCTGAATCAGCGCGGTCAAATCGACGGGGGTCACTTCGCCGCGCACACCCTCGTCAAGGCGCGACAGGCGGATGATGTCCTCAATCAGCGTCAGCAGGCGGCGGCTTTCGGCGAGAATCTTCCGCCCGAATTCCGTCGCGTCCTCCGGCTTCTGCAGCATCCCGGAGGACAGCAGCTCCGCGTAGCCACTGATGGTGGTCAGCGGGGTGCGCAGCTCGTGGCTGACGTTGGCGGAGAATTGCCGGCGGCTTGCTTCAGCGGCCTGTGCGGCGGTGACGTCCTGCATCAGCAGCGCCGTGCCGCCGCCTTCGACATGGCTGCGGGAGAGGTGGATGGTCATGCCGTTCAATTGCATCGCGCATTCCGTACCCTGTCCGTCCAAAAGGCGGAGCAGCGCCTCGTCGCGGCTGACGGCAATCATCGGCTGTCCAACCGGGTCATTGGTGATGCAGAACATTGCCCGCGCCGCGTTGTTCATCGTCAGCACATGCCGCTTCTCGTCGAGGATGACGAAGCCCTCCTTCATGCCGCCGAGGACGGTATCCAGTTCATGCCGCTGGGCGGTCAGGGACGCCATCTGGTCGGCAATGCGGGCGTTCTGCTGTGCCATGCGGCGAAGCATGGGCGAAAGCTCCTCGTAAACGTCGCTTTCCAGCGGCTGGTCAAGGTTGACCTCGTTCATGGGGGCGGCAAGGCGCTTCGCCAACGGGCGGGAAAACGCTATCGCCGCGCCGAAGCAAAGCACCGCGCCCAGCAGCAGATACCCCAGTAAATCGCGCACCTGCCGCAGCATTCCGCGCTGCGTGCCCGAAACGCGGATGACACGCCCGTTCGCCAGCCGTTTGGCGTAATACAGGCTCGTTTGCCCAAGGGTCGCGCTGCTGCGGGCGGTGAACGCCTCGCCGTTTTCGCGCGCCTGCTGAAATTCTTCGCGCCCGGCGTGGCTCTCCAAGAGGGAGGCATCCACTTCACTGTCATACAGCACCGTGCCGTCCGTATCCAGATACGTTACGCGCTGGGTGAATACGCTCCCTTGCAGCAGGGAAACCGGGTCATCCGACGCATCAAGGTAGGCGGACAACTGCACTGCCTGCTGCCGGAGCTGCTCGCGGTTGTCGGCGGTCGTTTGGAAGTACATGCCCGCGAATACCAGCACGCACATCAGCAGAAGGGTCAGCAGGGTTACGCCCGACAGCGTCAGGCGCAGACGGGAAGAAAGGCGATTTTTCATCAGCTTTCACCTGCTTCCGGATGTTCGTCCATGCGGTAGCCGACGTTGCGGATGGTGGCAATCATCCGCCCGCTGTCGCCGAGCTTCTGCCGCAGGGTGCGAACGTGAACGTCAATCGTGCGCGTGTCGCCGGAGTAGGCGATGCCCCACACGTCGTCCAGCAGCACTTCGCGTGTGACAGCTTTGCCCGCGTGCGCCATCAGGAACGCCAGCAGCTCAAACTCCATGTGCGTCAGGGCAATTTCCTGTCCGCCCGCGGTGACACGGTGGCTTTCGCGGTCAAGCGTCACGTCGCCCAGCGTCATGGCGGCGGAGGGCGTTTCCTCCTGCGTCCGCCGCAGCAGCGCACGCACGCGCGCCAGCAGTTCCATCACGCCGAACGGCTTCGTCAGGTAATCGTCCGCGCCGCAGTCCAGTCCCTTCACCTTGTCCATTTCCGCGTCGCGCGCGGTGACGAGAATCACGGGCACGCGGCGGGTGCGTGCGTCGCGGCGCAGGAAGCGCAGCAGGGACAAGCCGTCCTCACCCGGCAGCATCACGTCCAGCAGCACGCAGTCCGGCACGGTCTTTTCCAGCGCCTGACGGAACGCGGCGGGGGTCTCGAACCCTTCCGCCTCATAGCCTGACTGACGCAGCGCGTACAGCTCCAACTCGCGAACGCCGTGATCGTCTTCGACAACGAAGATCATTTCAGCTCTTCTCCTTTATACAGCCCGGTGATGGCGTACACCACCCATTCGGCAATGTTGACCGCGTGGTCGCCGATGCGCTCCAGATACTTGGCAATCATCAGCAGATCAAGGCATTCCTCCGTCCGGTCGGGATGCCCGCGAAGCCCGGCAATCAAGTCCGCCTTCACGTCGTTGAACAGCGCGTCCACAATGTCGTCGGACAATTCCACCTGCTGCGCCAGCTCAATATCTTTATGGACGTACGCGTCAATCGCGCGGTGCACCATCGAAATCGCTGCCTGTGCCATCGACGCGAAATGCTCCGGGCGCGGACTGCGAAGATGCCCCATCGTCGCGATTTCACAGATGTCGCTCGCCTGATCGCCGATGCGCTCCATGTCGGTAATCATTTTCAGCGCCGCGCTGATGGTGCGCAGGTCACGCGCGACGGGCTGCTGCTGGAGCAGCATGTGGATGCACATCGCTTCCACCTCACGCTCCTTTTCGTCCACAACGTGGTCGCCGTCGCGAATCGCCGCCGCTTCCGCCATGTCGTCCGTCTGCAAGGCGCGAATTGCCCGCTCAATCGTGTTCTCCACCAGTGCGCCCATTGCCATCATTTGCTCGCCAAGCTGCGCAATCTGGTCATCAAAATGCTTTCTCATCGAAAGGCCTTCTTTCTATGATAAACGGTGGTGAAACTCCTGAAAATGCTGATTTATGCGTTGATTTAGAAGTGCGGATTCCGAAAATCTGACGACTTCCAATAAAAGTCAAGTCGGGGGTAGGGGAAAACGAAGGGGTCAAGGGGGCGATCGCGGACTTCGTCCGTTTCCATTGCCCCTTGTCGCCTCCGCAGAGGCGAAATCCCTGCTTGCGGAAAAGTCATGCTATGTCTGGAAGACCAGCGCTGCGGTCGCGCCAATGGGCGCGACAATGTGCAAGTGATGGATAGAGCAGCTTGGGGGGCGCTCCTGCGGGAGCGCAAAGTTACTGGCAGGGACGCTTCGCTGCCCGCACCCTTTGCTGGCGGCTTCCTTTGGAATGGTCGCCCGACCAGTAGTTGGGGCGTTGCCCCAAACCCCACCAGAGGCGCCGCCTCTGGACTCCGCAAGGGGGATTCCCCCTTGACCCTTTTTTGCGTCCAGGCTTGAGCGCGTTCCCCTGCTATCCTTTATCCCTAATCCGCCTATCCTTTCCCATGCATTATAGCAAAAAATCCTTCCACTAACAACCCTTAGCCGAAGCGCCCTGTGATATAATCCTCCGTCCGCTTATCCCGCGGCATCGAGAACAGCTGATCCGTCGCCCCAACTTCCACCATATCCCCCAGCAGGAAGAATGCCGTTGTGTCCGCAATGCGCAAAGCCTGCTGCATGTTATGCGTCACAATCACAATGGTGTACTTCCCCTTCAGCTCCATGCACAATTCTTCAATCTTGCTCGTGGAAATCGGGTCAAGCGCCGAGGTGGGTTCGTCCATCAGCAGCACCTCCGGTTCAACCGCCAGCGCACGCGCAATGCAAAGCCGCTGCTGCTGACCGCCGGAAAGCCCCAAAGCACTCTTGTTCAGGCGGTCTTTCAGCTCGTCCCAAATGGCGGCGTTCCGCAGGCTGCTTTCCACAATTTCGTCCAGCTGCGCCTTGCGGTGGATGCCATGCGTGCGCGGGCCGTAGGCAATGTTGTCGTAGACGCTCATGGGGAAGGGGTTGGGCTTCTGGAACACCATGCCGACGCGCTTGCGCAGCAGGTTCACGTCCATGCTGCCGTAAATGTCCTCGCCGTCCAGCGTGATGCTGCCCTCGACGCGGCAGTCGGGGATGAGGTCGTTCATGCGGTTGAGCGTCTTCAGCAGCGTCGATTTGCCGCAGCCGGACGGCCCGATGAACGCGGTGATTTTGCCGCGCTCAATGTCGAGGTTGATGCCGTGCAGGGCGTGGAATGCGCCGTAGTAGAGGTTCAAATCCTTGATGGCAATCTTTACGTCCGCGGGCGTATCATCCGGATGTGCGGTTTTGTTCTTGATGGCTTCCTGCATGTCGATAATCATGATGCTTTTCCTCCGATTTTGCGGGAAATCAGGCTGGACAGGCTGTTCAGCCCCAGCACGAGCAGCAGCAGCACCACGCCCGTGGCGTACGCTTGGTCGTAATGCAGACCCTCCAGCGACAGCTGATACATATGCACCGCCAGCGTGCGCCCGGACGAGAGCAGAAAATGCTTGGGCATGTCCGCGACCGTGCCGGCGGTAAACAGCAGCGCGGCGGTTTCACCCACGATGCGGCCAATCGCCAGCACAACGCCGGAAAGAATGCCAGGCATGGCGGGCGGCAGCACGATTTTGATGACCGTGCGCAGTTTGCCCGCGCCTAAGCCGAAGCTGCCCTCGCGGTAGCTGTCCGGGATGGAGAGCAGCGCTTCTTCGGTCGTGCGCAGAATCAGCGGCAGCACCATGAGGGAGAGCGTCAGCGCACCGGAGAGCAGAGTCAGGTTGATGCGCAGGGCGGTAAAAAACACCATGCCGAACAAGCCGTAGATGATGGAGGGGATCCCCTGCAGGGTCTCGGCGGTCAGGCGGATGGTGCGCACCAGCGGCGAGTTGCGCTTGGCGTACTCCGCCAGATAAATCGCCCCGCCCACGCCAATCGGGATAGCGACAAGCAGCGCAACCAGCGCAATCAGCAGCGTGTTGATGATGGCAGGCAGCATCGACTGGTTTTCCGTCGTGTATTTCAGGCTGAACAGCTCCGGCGTCAGGTGCGGAATGCCCTTGACAAGCAGGTCAATGACGATGGCAAGCAGGGCGAAAATCGTAATCAGCACCGACAGGCGGCACAGCAGCCGCAGCAGCGCGCTGGCTGGATGACGCCGCCAGCGGTTGCCTTCATTGCGGAAGAAATTCCTGATGGGATGCGCGCGGTACGCGGGGGCGGTCATCATTGCTGTTCCCTCCTTTTCAGCACGGAGAAGGAAGCGTTAATCAGCAGAATAAAGACGAACAGCACGATGCCGGCGGCAATCAGCGCTTCGCGGTGCAGCCCTTCGGCGTAGCCCATCTCGATGACGATGCCGGAGGTGAGTGTGCGGATGCCGCTGAGCAAATCGGAGGTCAGGCGCGGCTGATTGCCGATGACCATCTTGACCGCCATTGCCTCGCCGATGGCGCGGCCAATCGCCAGCACAACCGACGCCAGAATGCCGGATTTCGCCGCCGGGACAGTCGCGCGGAACACACTGCGTTCATCTGTCGCGCCCAGCGCCAGTGACCCCTCGTAGTAGGAGTTCGGCACGGCTTTGACGGCGGCGGAGGTCAGCTGGATGATGGTCGGCAGAATCATGATGCCCAGCAGCAGCGATGCTGTCAGGATGCACTGCCCGCGCCCGCGGCCGCCGAACATTTCGCGGATGAGCGGCACGAGCGTCGTCAGCCCAAAGAAGCCGTAGACAATCGACGGCACGCCCGCCATCAGCCCAATCATCGGCTCGATGATTTTGCGCAGGCGAACCGGGCAGAAGCGCACCAGATAAATTCCCGCGAGGATGCCGACCGGCGCGCCGAAGAGCAATGCGCCGCCCGTGACGTAGAGCGAGCCGACAATCATCGGCAGAATGCCGAAAATATTGTTGGCGGGCTTCCACGTCGTTCCGGACAGGAACGCGCCCAAATCATATTTCGTAAAGAACGGCAGTCCGTTCAGAAACAGAAAAACGCAGATCAGCGCGACGGCCGCGATGGAGAACGCCGCTGTCGCCGCAAAGACCCAGCGCATGACCTGCTCCTTGACTTTCATGTCGATTGATTCCTTCTTTCTTCATGCTTTCCCGCTATTTAGGATAGCACGGGAATGTAAAATGCGCGGGCGGGGGAATGTAAAGAGCGTGTAAAATCACAAGCACAAAAAATCCTCAATCTGTTGATTTTGTGTTATTTATATGATATAGTAAGAATAGGTAAGGTGCGTTGCTGTGAAAGGAGGATACATTATGAAGAAATATGCCAAACTTCTCTGTGTGGCGCTTTTGTCGATTAGCTTGAGCTTTTCTCTTGCAGCGGCTGAACCGTCACAATGTGAGAACTGTGGACAGAAGAGAATGTTTATCGTTTCTTGTGGCGCGTTTAGTCGTTGGAAGCAAGAATCAGCTGCATGTGCAAACAACTATAAATGCACGAAAAGAACGTCTTTATATACGACGATATATACTTGTGTTGACTGCGGCTGGAGTACCATTTCTGGAACACATGAGCATATGGTAGAGCATACGATTTGTGAAGACGAGTTTGTTTGTCCGCTCGGAGATGAATGATTGTGCGGTGGTGCCTTAAGGCGGGATAATTGACTGTAACGCACCTTGCTTTCCTAAGGAGGTATGCTGATGAAGAGAATTTTGGCACTTGCGTATTTAGGGTTCATGCTTTTTTCGCTTTCATCAACTGCAGAAAATGCAATATCAATCAATTTCTTAGGCAATGAGCAGGAAGATGCGCGATTTTACTTTTTAGAGTGCAGAGAAGAAATATTAAATGAAACAAAATATAAAATATTCTATAAAAACGCAAATATTACGGTAGAAGATTTGTCACTTCTGACGAATCGAGAGTACGATGCTGTTCTGCTCTATCAGAAGGTGCTGCAAGCAGCAGTGGAAAGAGATCTGCTGCTGCCTATAAATGATACTGCGTTGAATCACGATTGGACTGCGCTTGCTGTTTATTTGTCAAAAGATGATGTAATGTATGGACTGCCATACTATTACATAGCGAATCTTTTTTCTCTGGATGATACGCTTGCATACCGTGCGAATTTTCAGTTTCCGCAGTCTGCGGGATATTCGCTGGAAACACTGCTGTGCGCTTGCAATCAGTCAGATTTATCGCAAACGGAAGACATATGCTTAATGTACACAAATCTAAAAACCCCACTATTTCTAATGCAATATTTGTCTGCACAGTACAACGAAACTGGTGATTTGCAATTCGATACTGCAGTTTTCCGTAGAACAATTTCTTGCTATGCTGAAATGGTTCGCAAAGGGTACATTATGGATTATGACAATGCTCAGCGGGTTAAGCCGATTCTGCGGTTGACACCAAATCCAGACCACTATGTACCGTTCCCTAACCTTGATGGAATGAATTGCATTGTTGTTGATTTGTATGCTTTGTGCATCCCGAAAAGCACAGCTTATCCTCAAAAGGCGCAGAACTTTCTTTCGGATTTTGCTGATGAAGTCTGCCAAAGTCAGATTGCATTGGGCAATTGGAGTCAGATGGTTTATCAATCGCCTGAAATATATGGAAACGAAATCAGAGACAAATTCCCATTTTATTCAGAAAATTTGCGCCAAGAAATAATGAACGATGGCGTTCCACGCTTCCCTAATACAGAGTTTATTCGTTACTTGAATCAAACAGGCATTATCACAAACTACGTCAATCAAGAAATGACAATTGATGAACTCATCGCTGCGCTTCAACAAAAATGGGATGAAATTGAGTAAAAACGAGAAAAACAGTGTTTTTGAAGAGCCTACCCCGAATTAACACAATCTTAACCTAACCTGCCTTTCCGCCTTTACATTCCCGCGGTATCATACAGGCGTACCCAAGGAAAAAGACAAGGGCAACAGGACATCAGGAAGGTGTCCCAGACAGAAAGGAAGGTTTTCTGCAATGAAGAAGTTTGCTGCCATCCTGCTTTCGCTCGTGCTGACGCTCACCGTCGCGCTGGCGGACTCCATCTACGTTGTTTCCCGTGAGGACGGCTCCGGCACGCGCGCCGCGTTCATCGAACTGACGGGCGTTGAACAGAAGGACGCTGACGGCAACAAGGTCGACATGACCACCGTCGAAGCCGCTGTGTACTCCGGCACGTCCGAAGTCAAGACCACGGTTTCGCAGGACGTTGCTGCCATCGGCTACATCTCCCTCGGCTCGATGGATGCGTCCGTGAAGGCGCTGAAGGTCGCCCGCAACCCCGAAGATGGTGCGGAAGCCGTCTATGTCGAAGCGACCCCCGAAAACGTCGCCAGCGGTGATTACGCCATCGCGCGTCCCTTCAACATCGCTTACAAGGCGGATAGCCTCTCCGCGACTGCGCAGGATTTCATCAACTGGATTCTCTCTGCCGAAGGTCAGGCGATTGTGACCGCGCAGAAGTACGTCGCCAAAGAGCCGGCTGAATATCAGGCGGCGCCCGTGGCAGGCAAGATTGTCATCGGCGGTTCTTCTTCCGTCGGCCCGCTGATGCAGAAGCTCGAAGAAGCCTACGAAGCGCTCCACCCGGAAGTGGACATCGAAGTGCAGATTTCTGACTCCTCCACCGGTATGCGCGGCGCTGCGGACGGCTCGTTCGATATCGGCATGGCTTCCCGCGAAGTCAAGGCGTCCGAGCTGGAAGCGGGTCTGACCCCTGTGACCATCTGCATGGACGGCATTGCGGTCATCGTGAATAACGACAACGCGGTCGAAGGTCTGACGCTTGCGCAGATTCGCGACATCTTCACGGGCGAAATCGTCGACTGGGACGAAGTCAAGTAATCAGCCAAGGACAAATCAAACGCCGAGCAGGTCGAAAGACTTGCCCGGCGCTTTTCAAATACCAAGCACAATACAAAACAGGCCATGACCCATTCGCCATAGCCTATCCGTTTAATACCCCTTATTCCGCTGCCAGCTTCATCAGCGCCGCGGCATAAATCTTCATCGCCTTGACCATCTGCGACACGCGGATGTACTCGTTCGCCTGATGCGCCAAGTCCTCATCCTCCGGGAATGCTGCGCCGTACGCAACGCCCTGCTTGAGCACCTTCGCGTATGTTCCGCCGCCAGTGGCGTGCGGCGCGGCGGGTTCACCCGTCACCTCGGTGTAGGAGTCCAGCAGCGAGCGCACCAGCTTGCTGTCTGCCGGAACGTGATGCGGTTCCTTGATTTCCAGCGAATCAACGCTAAAGCCGGGCAGGTGCGCGCGAATCGCGTTCGTCAGCGCGGACAAATCTGCCGCCACAGGGCAGCGCAGGTCGAGCGACGCCGTCACCTTGCCGTCCTTAACATGCAGGATGCCCATGTTGCACGTCAGCGCGCCGGAAATCTCGTCCGAGCACGCGCAGCCCAGCGACGCGCCGTCGTGCTCCATGCCGACCGCGTCCGCCAGCGTCTTCAGCGCGCCGGTCACGCCCATCTCGCGCAGGAGTACCAGCATCATGCCGATGGCGTTGCGGCGTCCTTCGGGATACGCGCTGTGGCCGGGGATGCCCTCCGCCGTCACCCACACGCCATCCGCGGTCACCTCCGCCGTGTAGGGAAGCCCGGTCTTTTCGGCATAGGCCGCCACCTTATCGGCAACCTCCTGACCGCCCGCGATAAGCGCCTTGGATTCGCCGGGGATGACATTCACGCGCTCACCCGTCCACAGCTGGTTGACCTGCAGGCCGTCCTCCGCGAGTTTGCCCGTGAAGAAGCTGTGAATCATGCCCTTTTCGGTGTTGATGATAGGGAAGGAGGCGTCCGGGGAGAAGCCGACTTCCGGCATTTCCGTGTGCGCGCAGTAATACGCCATGTCTTCCCAGCCGGATTCCTCGTCACAGCCGAGAATCAGGCGGATGGACTTCTTCAGCGGAATGCCCGCTGCCTTGATGGCGTTCATCGCGTACAGCGCCGCCAGCGCCGGGCCCTTGTCGTCGCTCGTGCCGCGCGCGAAAATCTGGTCGCCCACGCGCGTCGCGGTGAACGGCGGGGTCGCCCAGTTGTCGCCCGCCGGAACGACATCGAGGTGTCCCAGCACGGCGATGGCTTCTTCCGATTCGCCCGGCAGGGTGATATCGCACGCATAGCCGTCGAAATCACGGGTTTCATAGCCGAACACCTTTGCGTCCGCCATGGCCATATCCAGCATCCGGCGCACATCCTTGCCAAACGGCGCACCGGGCGTGGCTTCGCCCTTCACCGACGGCACTTCCACCCAGCGGCACAGTTGAGCGGCATAGTCCTCCGCGTGCGCATCCAGATAAGCAAATACTTTTTCGTACATGGGAAAATTCCTCCTTATGCTGAAATCATGGGGTTGAGAATGATATTTCGCGGTTGCAGGCGAAAATTCCTGCTTGATGGAAGATAAAAAAGTTAAGAAGGGCTAACCGTACGCTTAGCCCTTTCTCTTCTTTTAGTCGCCGTAGTCTGGGAGCGGGGGGAAATCCCGCCCAGACAGCTGCATCAATTCACCCACCGTCACCGGGCGCAATCCCTTCACATTGATCCAATTATCCAGCGCCTTATCCAGCACCTCCGCTGTATGATACCCATTGATATGGAACTGCACCACGCACCCGCTCGTCACCCGGTCGCTCGTCACGCGGTACACCATCTGATACACCTTATCCTTATACGCGTCCGACCAGTCGCACGCGTCGATTGCAAACAGGCAGTCTTCTACGCCTTCCGCGCGGGCAATGGCGGTGACGATGCTGTTCGTCGCGCCCAAATGCGCACAGAACAACCGCGGCCGTACGCCGAAAGTCTCTTCACACAGGTCGTTCAGCTCGCGGATGTTCTCCTGCACACGCGCGTAGGAGACTTCAGTCATGTTGATGAGGTTGTTGCCGTGGCTGCCAAGCTCGTGGCCCGCATCAATGATGCGCTGGATGCGCTCCGGGTTGCGGCGCACGAAATCGCCCGTGACGTAGAATGTCCCCTTCACGCCGTATTTGTCCAGCGTGTTCAGCATGTCAGTCAGCTGCTTTTCTGATGCGCCGCTGCAAACAATCATCACGCCGACAGCAGGCTCAGAGGGGGTCAGGCGGGTGACGCGCGGCAGGCTGATGTCCGAAAACGCGGCGAAGGAATCTGTTTCGTTCACTTTCTCGCCGTCCAGCCAGACAGACAGCTTGTTGCCGCCCAGCATATCCTCCGTCACATAGACCGAGAAGGTCAGGTCGTAGCGCGGATTGCGCCAGAACGCACGCTCCAGCACTTCGCCGCGGTGATTGCGCAGCTCCAGATACTTCTCCGGCACAGTTGCGCTGTTTTTGTTCTTGCACGATACGGTAATTTTGATTTCGCGGTCGAGATACCCGACGTAGAATCCGCTCTTGAACGTGACAATCGGCGCAACGGCGGGGGTCGTGTCCTCTTCGTTCTCCTCCGCGAACGCAGCGCCGCCCAGCAGCATCAGCACCATCAGCAGCAAACTCAGCAGTTTCTTCATTTTGTTACTCCTTTTTATCCAACTTTCGTCCGTGGAAACTATGTTTGCAAATGGAAAGTTACCTTAAACCTGCGGGCGCACAACCACCTGAGCGCCTTCCGGCACCAGCGTCGGTTCAACCACAAACCCCGCCGGGACGGACAAAATCCGCAGACTGTCCATGTCCTCCAGAATTCGCTGATTGAACTTCGTCACGCGGCAGCCCTCGATGAACGCGGGGATGATGAGTTCCGTATCCGAACCGATGTACTCAATGACCGAGTAGGTGCTGCCCTTCTCTGCCTGTCCCAGATACGAGCCGACGATGAGCGTATCGCCCTCTGTCATCAGCCCCAGCCCGACGCGCAGGTCACGCGCACGGGCGCTGAAGGGGGCGGGGAGGGTCAGCGCGTCCAGCCGGGAGCAGCCCGTCAGCGCGTCATGCCCGATTTCGCGCACGGTTGCGGGAATGGCGAGTGCCGTCAGGTGTGTGCAGCCGCGCAGGGCTTCGTGGTCGATGCGGGTCAGGGTGTCCGGGAGCTTCAAGAATTCCAGCGATGTGCAGTTCATCAGCGCTTGCATGGGCAGGACGGTCAGCGCGTTCGGCAGGTGGACGCTATTCAGCGCGGTGCAGCCCGAAAGGACAGCGCCACCAACGGCTGTCACAGAATCGGGGAACGCGATTTCGCGCAGCGCGGTGCAGGACGCGAACGCGCGGTACTCGATGGTTTCCAGCCCGTCATTCAGCGTGATGCTTGTCAGCGCCGAGCAGCCCTCGAAGGCACTGCCGCCGATGTGGCGGAGCGTTTTAGGGAGCGTGACGGCGGTCAGGTCGGTGCGCATGATGAACGCGCACAGTCCGACGCTCACAACGGGGAGGCTGTCGAGCGTTTCCGGGAGGGTGATTTCGCCGCCTTGCCCGTAGTATTCCATGATTTCCGCGCCGGTGTCGATGACGCGGTAGGTGTAGTCACCGCATTGCATGGTGTGTACTTCCTCATTATAGTAGTATGGATTTTGAAGCTGATTTTTTCTCCATAATGGGCTTTAGAGCAGCAGCCAGAGGGCAATGAAAACAGACGAAGTCTGCGGTCGCCCTCTGAACTCCTTCGCCTTCGCCCTCTGGATGTTACTTGGATTTTATACTATTTCCAAATGAGAATGCGCCAAGATGCGCCGCGAATTTTTCGCTCTGGCTAACGGGAGTGGAATGCAGCGTAGCAGCGCTACGCTAAATGGAACGACCGGACGACAGAGCGGAAAAGGCGCAAGCAGATGGCGCGGGTGAATTTGGAAATAGTATTAGCGGGAGTTTTTTAGTTAGTGCGCAGGGACGCTTCGCTGCCTGCGACCAAGGTGTCGGGCTTGACTTTTCCTTTGGAATGGTCACACGCCCAACCGTTGGGGCGTTGCCCCAAGCCCCACCAGAGGCGCTGCCTCTGGACTCCGCAAGGGACATTGTCCCTTGACCCTTTTTTTGCGCCCCGGCTTGAGCGCGTTTCCTTTATGGTTAATTTTCGCGGCTGAGTGCCGCCAGAACCGCGTTGCGCATCTGTCGAACCACCCGTGTCGTACCGGAATCAACCGTGTTCTGCATCGACAGAATCGTCATCTGCTGTCCGGGGAAGTTGGCAAAGTATGTTCCCAGCCAGCCATCCCAGCCGTATTCGCCCGCGCAAGCTAATCCGGCGATGCGCCCCGGTTCAGCGCAAATGCGCATCAAGTGCCCGTAGCTGTACCCGTCCAGCGAATCCCACATATCGCGGCGAACAGCGTCTTTCAGCTGCGGCTGCGTCATGCAGGCGACTGTTGCGGGCGAGAGAATCCGCCGCCCCTCGTAAGTGCCGCCCGCCAGCAGCATGTCGGCAAAGTGGCTGTAATCCTCCAGCGTCGAAACAAGCCCCGCGCCGCCGGATTCAAAGGCGGGTTCGCGGTCGTAAACACCGACGGCAAGGTGGGTGCTTGTCCACGGCACAAGCCCGCTTTCCGTGCGCTTGTAGGCGGTCACAAGGCGATTCCGCTTGCTTTCGGGAACGTAGAAGCCGGTGTCCACCATGTCCAGCGGCTCAAAGAACTCCTTGCGGAGGAACTCGCCGAAGCGCATTCCGCTGACGACCTCCACCACCGCGCCGAGAATGTCCGCGCAGGTGGAGTAGCGCCAGTGCGTGCCCGGCTGGAAGGACAGCGGCTGCTGCCCCAAGCGGTTGCAGAACTCCACCGTCGGCACGCCGCCGCCCGCAAGGATTTCCTGCGTTGCTTCGTCAAATACCTTTGCGGCGTACTGCCCCGCCGGGTCGCTGTCGGGGTAGCAGACGCCCGCCGTCATGCCGAGCAGCTCCATCAGCCACGGCGCGCGGGTCGCGGGGCGAATCGTGCCCTGCTTATCGACGACGCGCGCATTTCGGAAGCCCGGCAGATAACGGTCTACGCCGTCCATCAGGTCAATCTGCCCGCGCTCCGCCAGCAGCATCACGGCGGCGGCCGTAATCGGCTTGGACTGGCTGTACAGGCGGAAGATGCTGTCGCGGTGGATCAGCCGCCCCGACGCAACGTCGGACATGCCCGCCTGCGTATAGAGCATTTCCTCTCCGCAGCGCCGCACCAGTACGCTGATGCCTGCGCATTCCTGCGCTTCGACAGCGGAGGCGAGAATATCGGTGACTTGTTCGTGAAGGGTCATGAGAATAACCTCCTTGCATGTTCTTCAGCAATCATTCGTCGCTTTCGATAAAATCCGGCAGCTGATGCAGCGTCACAAAGCTGCTATCCCGATAAATCACCCGCAGCGACTCCGGCGTGTTCCCCTTGCTGCTGTCCGTCAGCCAGCTGGTGTGCCACACCATGAAGTACGCCCACGGGGCATTCGTCGCGTCCATCTCCGCGCGGGTCGGAATCTGTCCGCACTCGTGGAACACAATCGGCATCCCTGCCGGGGCAAGCGCGGCACATCGCCGGTATAAATCCCCCTGCGCGCCGACCTTGTAGCTGTCGCCGCCGAGAATGTCCACCACGTCGTCCCCCGGATACCACGGGCGCAAATCCGCCGTCGCGTCAGAGAAGCCCAGCACCCAAATTAGATTCCGCAGACCGTGAACATGCGTGTAGCGGTCGTGCATCAGCCGCCACAAGCGCACAAAATTCGCCGCGCCGCCGCGTCCCCACCAGAACCAGCCGCCGTCCATCTCGTGGAAAGGTCGCCAAAGAATCGGAACGCCATCTGACTGCAAGCGCTTGAGGTAGGGGACAGCGTGGTCAAGCCCATCCAGCAGACGGCGGTTCGCTTCTGTGCCGTCCACAAAAGCGGAAGCCCAATCCAGTTCGCTTTCGCGGCATTCGGGGTAACCGGAGAAGAAATCCGCGCCCGTGTGCCAGCAGATGGTGGGAATGCCGCCGCGCGCCCACCAGTCCTTTGCGCGCTGCGTCACGCCCAGATAGTCGTTATCCATGAAATCCAGCCCTCGAATGGCAGGCTGACGACCGGTGACATCGGTCAGATAGCTGATTTCATGCTCAGTCGAGCGGCACCATTGGCTTTCCATCTGCCCGGTCAGGCACTTGCCGGAAAGCGATTGCAGGTATTCATAGACGCGCCGAGCGGCAGGCAGCGGATTTTCCGCGCAGAGGGGACGGAACATAATGCTTCTCCTTTGCTTTGCAGGAATCTGCTTGCAGTATAGCAGGAAATGCCCGCCTTTGCAACGGGTAGAAGGGAAAAAGGGAGGGGAAAAAGCATGGAAAATCAGGCGGCGGCAGTTGTCCAAGAAGAGGGTTTGTGCTATACTTATTATGGGTGTTTATTGGAATACCCATGAACCAGCGGGCATCCCCGCTATGGGAGTTAATAAATGAAGCTGAAAAAATTGGAGCTGTATGGCTTCAAATCCTTTGCCCAGCGGACGGAAATCGTCTTTGATGAGGGCATAACGGGCATCGTCGGGCCGAATGGGTCGGGCAAGAGCAACATCGGTGACGCGGTGCGCTGGGTGCTGGGCGAGCAGAGCGCGAAAACCCTGCGCGGCGCGAGCATGTCCGACGTGATTTTCAACGGCACGCAGAAGCGCAAACCGCTGTCCTACTGCGAAGTATCGCTGGTGTTTGACAACGATGACCATGCGCTGGCGATGGAAGCTGCCGAGGTCATGGTCACGCGCCGCGTCTACCGCAATGGCGAATCCGAATACTACTTAAACCGCACCGCCTGCCGCTTGAAGGACGTGGTCGACCTCTTCCGCGATACGGGCATAGGCAAAGAGGGATACTCTATCATTGGGCAAGGGCGCATTGACGAAATCCTCTCCCGCAAGAGCGAGGATCGCCGGCAGGTGTTCGAGGAAGCAGCGGGCATCGTCAAGTTCAAGGCGCGCAAGGAAGAAGCGGACAAGAAATTGCAGCGGACGCTGGAAAATCTGGAGCGCGTCGATGATATTCTGGATGAACTGACGAAGCGCCTGAAGCCGCTGGAAGAGCAGAGCCGCAACGCCCGCGTATATCTGGAACTGTCCACCGAACTGAAGGATTTGGACTTGAACCTCTTCCTGATTCGCTCCGACCGGGCGCGGGCGCGCTTGTCCGAACTGGAAAGCGAACTGCTGACCGTCCAGACGATTTTGGCGGACACGGAAAGCAACCTGACCGACAAGACCACCCGCCGCGACGAGACGCAGAACCGCATCGATCAGCTGGAAGAAGCCATCACGAGGGCGCGCACCGAACTGATGGAATGCGCCGAGCATGTGCACGAATCGCAGAAGAAACTCTCCGCCCTGCAAAGCCGCCGCGAGACGCGCAGCGAGAACCGCCAGCGCATCGTCCGCGAGCAGGAGGAAGCCCAAGAGCGGCTGGCGGAAATCGAGAAGGATCATGTACGGATTCAGGCGGACGTGGAGAAGCAGCACAGCCTGATTGCCGACGCGGAGCAAATCCTCCGGGCGACGCAGGAAGCCGCCGAAAAGGCGCAGGCGAAGGAAAAGGAAGCGGACGCAGCGCTGGAAACGCAGAAAGCCGCTGTCATTGACCAAATGAACCGCCTGTCCGATGTGCGCAACGACAAGACGCGCCTGAACACGATGCAGGCGCAGATGGAAACGCGCTTGACGGAGATTGAAGAATCCGGAGGGGCACTGCAGGAGCAGGAATCTGCCCTGCGGGAAGCCTTGACTGCCGTCGAAAAGCAGCTGGAAACAGAAAATCAGCATCAGCAGCAGTGTCAGGAGAAGCTGGCGCAGGCGCGGCAAGCGTCGGATGAGGCAGATGCCGCGTATGCCAATTTGCGCGCGGATGTCGAAAAGCAATCCGCCGATATGCAGGCGGCGGCGAGCCGTCATAACGTCCTGACCGAAATGACGCGCGACATGGAAGGCTACAACATGGCGGTTCGCCGCGCGATGACCTACGCCAAGCAGCGCGGCTTGACGGGCGTCAAGGGCGTACTGGCGCAGCTGATGACCGTTCCGCAGGCGTACGAAACGGCGATTGACATGGCGCTTGGCGCGGCGCAGCAGAACATTGTCACCGACACCGAAGAGACGGCGAAGGAGCTGATTAACTACCTGCGCCAGAATCGGCTGGGGCGCGCGACGTTCCTGCCGATGAGCGCCATCCGCGGCAAAACGCTCTATGGCAATGAGCGCAATGCGTTGAAGCTGCCGGGCTGCCTCGGCGTGGCGAGCGAACTGGTGCAGTGCGCGCCGGAATATCGCGGCATTGTGGAAAATCTGCTGGGGCGCACGGTGATTGCCGACAACCTCGACCACGGCATTCCGATTATGCGCGCGGGCAATCACGCGTTTCGCTTGGTGACGCTGGAAGGCGACGTGATGCACTCCGGCGGCTCGATGACGGGCGGTTCGGCGCAGTCGAAGGTGTCCAACCTGCTCAGCCGCGAGCGTGAACTGAAGGAATTGACCGCGAAGCTGCAAACCGGGCGCGCGGAACTGGACAAGTGCCGTCAGGAACTGACGCAGCGTCAGCAGACGGCGCAGGAAAAGCGGCAGAAGGTCAGCGACGCGGTGAATGCATTGCATCAGCAGGAGATTGCCGTCGCCCGCGAACAGGCGCGCCGCGAAAGCGTATCCGCCGACCTGAACACCCATTTGCAGCGGATGCAGGAGACTGAGCAGGCGCGCGTGCAGCTGCATCAGTCGCTGGAGGACATTCGCCAGCAGCTGGAGACCATTGAACATCAGCGCACGGGCGCGCAGGGCGACCAGAGTGCGATGGAGCAAAAGACCATTGAAATGCAGAATGCGCTGGTCAAGGCGCGCGCGGAAGCCAGCGCGGAAAACGACCGCCTGATGGTGCGCACGCTGCAATTGTCCGACCTGCGCCACGGCTTAAGCGACTTGGAGCGCGACGAAGCCCACGCGCAGCAGGATCAGGCGCAAATCCTCCGCGAACAGGAGCGCCGCGAACAGCTGCTGCACGAGATGGACGAACTGGACGCCATCGACGAAAACGACATGAAGCGCGAGGAAGCCGAATCCGCCCGCCGCCAGAAGGAACAGCTGCGGCAGGAGAGCGCCGCGCAGGCCATCGAGCAGCGACGTTCACAGGCGCAAAGTGACCTGCGCGACATCCTCAGCGACATGGAGAACCTGCACGAAGCCTACAACCGTGACAGCGAGAAGCTGCACAAGACCGAGCTGGCGAAGGCGCGCATCGAGGGCGACCAGAAGAATCTGCAAAACCGCATCTGGGACACCTACAAGCTGACCTACGCCGGGGCAGAGGAGTTCCGCCGCACGCCCTTCGACGAGAAGGAAAGCGACTGCCGCGCCGCCGAGCTGCAAGGGCAGATTCGCGCGCTGGGGACGGTCAACGTCGGGGCGGTGGAGGAATACGCCGAAACCAAGGCGCGTGTGGACGACCTGACCGCCCAGCAGCAGGACTTGAAGCGCGCGGAAATGGACTTGCGCGAACTCATCGAGCGGCTGCTGATTCAGATGCGTTCTACATTCGTCGAGAACTTCTCGAAGATGCAGGGGTACTTCGCCGAGACGTTCACGCGACTGTTCGGCGGCGGTCACGCGGAACTGAAGCTGATGGATCCGGACGACCCGCTGAACTGCGGCATCGAGGTCAACGCCCAGCCGCCAGGAAAGAAATTGCAGCTCCTGTCGCTGCTTTCCGGCGGCGAACGCGCGCTGACGGCCATTGCGATTCTGTTCGCGATGCTGAAATTGAAGCCCACGCCGTTCTGCATTCTGGACGAGATTGAAGCCGCGCTGGATGATGCGAATATCGGGTATTACGCGGATTATTTGAAGGAATACTCGAAGGGTACGCAGTTTATCGTCGTGACACACCGCAAGGGGACGATGGAGCGCTGCAACAGCCTGTTCGGGGTGGCGATGGAGGAGCAGGGCGTGAGCCGGATGGTGTCGGTGTCGCTGCAGGACTATCAGGAGTAAGGGAAAACTGAAAGGGGTATCACGGCGGACAAATCCGCCTGATGAAAAAGGAGGCTTTTTGCATGAGTGAGAACGAAAACAATCAGTATCGACTGCTGTCGCCGTGGGCGTATGTGGGCTATGGCATCCTGTTCACGCTTCCGGTCATTGGCTGGATTCTTGCCATCGCCTTTGCGCTGAATGACGACAACCTGAACCGCCGCAACTTTGCGCGCGGTTACTGGTGCATGGTGCTGGTGGTGGTTATCCTGTCGATTGTCGGGATGGTGATGGGCGTGTCGATCATGGATGGGTTCAGCAGCTATCAGTATAACTACCGATATTGATGAAGGGCTTACCAGAAGCAAGGCTGCCTGCCGAGTGCGGGCAGTCTTTTTTGCTGCCCGGATGGCGCAAGCAGCGGAGTCCTCTTGTGAAGTTCCACAACAATTTGGGATGCTTTTGTTAGGAATGCCAAAATTATATTATTCAGAAAGAAAGTGCTTGACTTTTTTTGAGGGGAGGGTAGAATGAAAGTAAGGAATCACGAGGGAGGAAAATGACGTGGAAATTCAAAGAAAAGGGCTGAATCGGGCATTTATCGTGCTGGCGGTGGTGCTTCGGCTGCTGGGCTTGATTCACGGGGCTCTTCAGTGTTGACCGCTTCTACCTCGGCTACACGGCATTGGGCGTATTGAAGCTGCTTACCGCGGGCGGCGCGGGCATTTGGGCACTGATTGACTTCATCCGAATCGGCGTTGATTCGCTCCGTCCGGCGGATGGTTCGCCGTGGGTGGAGGAAACGCGCGACGAGAACATCCGCAGCATCGCCGCAAATATGCAGGCCATCGCCGAAAAGCTGGAGAAGCTGCAAGCACAGAAGGTTCCGGCAGAAGCACCCAAGCCGGAAGCGGACGGCGAAAATCAGGAGACACACAAGGTGTCGCTGAAAAAAATAACTTCCTATGGCAATAACCGCAGGGCTGTCAGGCGCAGGACGCTTGGCAGCCTTTCGCGTGGGGAAAAATCCGCTTGCAAACTGCGCGAAAAACCAGTACAATAGAATCGTATCCCTGAATATCAGCATGAACGAGGTGCTTTTGATGCCTTTGTGGAAACGAACGCTGGCGGCGCTCCTGCTGGCGGTGATGATGATACTGCCCTTCGCGTCGGCGGAGGACGCGGGGGAGGCCGTGCCGGATGACAGCGTGGAGTGGACGGAGGGCGCGGCGAACATTACGCGCGATTTGACCCTGAATGACGAGGGCGACGACGTGTCCGCCCTGCAAACCGCGCTGACGGATTTGTGCTATTACAGCGGCGACGTAACCGGGCGCTATGGCGAGGCGACCAAAACCGCGGTGGAGGATTTCCAGCGAGATTTTGCCCTTGCGGTGACGGGCATGGCGGACAAAGCGACGCAGGAAGCCATCTATGCGGCGGATTATCGCCCGCTGCGGCTGGGATGCGTGGGCGAGGACGTGCGGCAGGCGCAGATTCGCCTGATGGCGCTGGGCTACTACACGGGCAAGATTTCCGGGCGCTATCTGCCCGCGACACAGGAAGCCATCCGCCTGTTCCAGACGGCGAATGCCCTGCCGATTACGGGCGAAGCGGATGTGCAGACGCTGGAACGCCTGTTCAGCGGCGATGCCATCAGCCGGGATTCGTCCGCCGCGGCGACGCCCACCCCGTCGCCCACGCCCGGAATGCACCTCTCGGATGAAACCACCACCCCGACGCCAGCGCCGACGGTGGCGTTCGTCAAGAAACTGCAATACAACAAGTCCAAGGGCGAAGAAGTCAAGCTCGTGCAGACCCGTCTGACGGAACTGGGGTACTATTCCGGAAACATCAGCGGCAATTTTCTGGGGCATACGCGCAACGCGGTGAAGGCATTCCAGCAGCAGAACGCGCTGAGCGTGGATGGCATCGTGGGCGAAAACACATGGAACGCGCTGTTCAACGACCCGGATGTGCGTGCCGCGACCGATGATCCGAAGCCTACGCCCGAACCGACGCCTGTGCCGTTTGCCATCACGGTGGACGTCAACAATCAGGTGACGACCGTCTACGGGCGCGACGAAAACGGCGATTACACCGTTGTTGTGCGGCAGATGCTCTGCTCCACCGGCACGCGCAAGAATCCGTCGGATATCGGCACATTCACACTCAACGGGCGCACGGCGCGCTGGTGCTACTTCCCGGAGTGGGGAAGCCACGCGCAGTACTGGACGCGCATCAACTCGTCCATTGCGTTCCATTCCGTCATTTACAACACGGTCAACACGATGGATTTGTCGGTCAAGTCCTACAAGAACCTCGGCAAGCGCGCGTCGCACGGGTGCATTCGCCTGACCGTTGCGGATGCGAAGTGGATTTACAACAACTGCGGCGCAGGGACGGTCGTCACGATTCGCGCCGATATGCCCGCTGACCCGGAACTCCGCGCCGCGCTGAAGCTGCCCTCGCTGAACACGAAGAACATGCTGCCCTACGTCACGCCGCAGCCGACCGCCGAGCCGGATTACCGCGCCGGGACGATGCCGCCGCAGCCCTTCCGGACGCTGAAAGTGAACACCTCCGGCGAGGATGTGTACTGGATGCAGCGGAAGCTGACGGATTTGGGGTACTATTCGGGCAAGTGCTCCGGCACATTCCTGGCAGGCACGCAGAACGCGGTGAAGGCGTTCCAGAAGGCGAACAGTTTGTCTGCGACGGGGACGGCGGATGTCAAGACGCTGAATCTGCTGTATGCGGAGGAACTGTCGGCGACGCCTACGCCGGAGGTCACGGCGGATGACCGCACGCCGGAGCCGCTGCCGACGCCGGCGGCAGGGCAGTGAGATTCCCTGCGGGCGCGAAATCCTGCGCGGCGAATTTGAAAATAGTATAAAAACAGAACGCGCTCGTCAGCGGAAAGGCTGGCGGGCGCGTTTGCATTTGCGCACAATTGACGATGCTTGAAAATTGTGCTATATTCCCCGGCGTGGCGCAGAAATTGACCATTTTCTTGCTGTCATGAACGCCGGGGGGGGCTGGCTGTCATTTTGCGTATGGCTGACCGCAGTATTTGCAGCGTGGCGCGCTGCCGCGTCGGCCGCTGTTCTTCGCGCCGCAGCCGGGGCAGATCCACTGCACGAATGTGCCCTCCGGCGTGTACAGCGCAACCGTGCGCGTCGCAGCGTTAATCTGCAGGTTTTGCAGGTATCCCGTGCCGATGAGCGATCTGAGCTGCTCAAGGGCTTTGCTGGAGGAGAGAACCGTGCCCAGCTGGTCAAAGGTCAGGCTTTCTTCGGTCAGCGGGAGGAGCGCGCCTGCGATACGGCGCGCGCAGGCTCTGCGGTATGCATGGCGAAGAATGCGAAAGACAGGCGTTATGAGCGCAGCGAATAGGAAAATACCCATCACGCCGGACAGCGTTTTCCCCTGCGAAAACATCGTTATCGTCGCGGAGACAGCCGCCGCCGCAAAAATGGCACAGACCAGCACAACGGGAATATCCGTTTTTTTCTTGGCTACAGCCTTTGCGCTCAAGTATGGATTGGTGATGTTTGTCATTGCGCGTCTACCGCCGCCTGACAGGTTTCAAATGCTTCGTAGGGATCGCCGCCGTTGAGTACCGCCACGATGCCGTCGCCGTAGTCTTCCATATAGCTGTGCGGCATGGCGAACAGGTAGAACAGCTCGTTCTCACCGGGAAGAACGTCCTCCACCAGGTTGCAGGAGCGGCAGGAGATATAGAATTCGTCTCCATCCAGATCGAGGCGGAACTGTGCATAGTAGATCTCGTTGTTGACCAGCGTGGTGAACACGGCCATCTTTTCAAAGACCTCCCGGGTTCCGTGAATCGGCGCGTCCACGGACACGGACAGCATATCATCGTAGATATAAACGGTTATAAAGGCGTATTCCATCGAGTTATCGACGGAAAAGGGCACGGTGAAGGTATAGTCGTCATATTCATAGGGAAATTCATTTTCATCCAGAAAATTCTTCACCAGACTGGCCATTTGATCCTCTTTGCTCATCGGAACAGAATCGGCGAAGGCCACGGAAAACATCAGCAGTGCGGTCAACAGGAAAACGATTATTTTCTTCATGGGGGAGAATTAAAAAATCCGCAATCCGTTGAAATCACGATGTTTCCGCATTGCACGTATTAATTTTGACTACCATCTTGACCACTTGACCGCTTCGTAAGAGCATTTTCAACTTTTTCGATTGCGCTCTCTTCCTTTTTTGTTGTGAGGTGTGCGTAAATCCTCATTATCATTTCCTCGTTTGCGTGTCCCATCCATTTTACAGCAGTTTTAATATCAACATCCGCATCATATAGCATTGTTGCGAACGTATGTCTACAATCGTGCTGACGTATCGCAACTTTCTTTCGCGCAACCGATGACAAAAAGCTCAAATATCTGCGCCATTCCACATCCACGTCGTTCATTGACATTTTTTTGCCATCTTTTGGCGTAAGAATATTACCGTGCTTGCCTGTTAGTGCCTTCCTCAGTGGCAGGAACAGGGGAACATCACGGATTCCTGCTTTTGTTTTTGGCTGGACGATAACACACGAGGAATGTTCGGCGCGCAGAGAGTGCCGAACGTGAATTACGCCATTCTCAAAATCAACGTCCTTGTCGATGTCGAGTGCAAGCGCTTCGCCACGCCGCAACCCTGCATAGAGCATTACCATGGCAAAAAGTCCCATCGGATTTTCTTGGTGTGTATCTTCTATTATTTGCACTTCCCAATCTTCAAGGTTGCGGTGCGTTCCAACTTCGCCTTTCGCTGGCTTGATGTTTTCGCATGGATTTTTTGTTACAATCCCATCACCTAACGCGGCGCGGAAAACCGCTCGTACCGTCGTTGCTACTTTTTTTCGTGTCGCATCCCCACGATTAGCAAAAGCGTTGTATAGCCGCTGTATGTCCGACGGCGTGATTAGTCGCATCTCAACTTTTGGCAAAATCGACGCGATTTTGTTAAGTCTTGCCACATAGTCATCATACACTTTCGCCGTCACCTCGCTCTTGTACGTCGGCAACCACTCCGCCGCGTACTCCGCGAACGTGTACTTTTCCCGTGGTTTCCTGCCGTATTTTTCCTGTTTCTTGTACTCTTCACGGGCTGCAAGGGCTTCGGACTGCGTTCTACCGTAGAACGAGAATCCTTTATATTTGCAAACGTAACGCCCGTCTGGGCGCTTTTTTAGTGTCTGGCGTGGCAAGTGTATCACTCCTTTTCTCTTATTGTGCCGCAAAACGCAGCAAAGTGCCATCGTAAATTGTGAACAAATTGAAAACATTTTGCAAACGCACGGAAAATTTTTGGTCATATCCCGCTGTGCGTCAGCATATGGTATTGCGGTGGACGGTAGAAAATACGCGACTGGAAAGAAAAATATGACTGATTTTGATAAAAAGTTTGTTGTTAAAATGATTGCCGAGAAGGTGAAGAAACTGCCGAAGGACTTGCAAGCGGAATTTTTCGCGTGGCTGGGAAGGGAAATTTCCGCAAAGGAAACATTATGAATATATAAACAATATCGGCTGTGCGAAGCATCGAATCAGAAAGCAAGTAGAAAAAAATTAAGCAAGTAAGAAGCAATCCGTGGGAAATAACGGAAAAAATTAGCTTCATTATTATTTCCCATCCAGATTCGTGATGCCGCCGTTCTATCAGTTTGCAACAATTCTACTTGGTAGTATTGTGATGTCCTTGCATGGTTAATTTTGGGATGCGAAAGTAAGGAAAGGTCAAACTCCGCTTGTGAAAGTCAGGGAAAGTCAGGGAGGCAGGTACAGAATAGCAAAAGCAAAAGTCAGAGAAAGTCAGAAACTTGCAGGAATGCGACGGGCATCAGCGAATAAAAAGTGTCTGAAACGTAGTAATTGCAAGGTTTTGCGCCACTTTTGCGAACATGCTGCATTAGCACAAAAAATATGCTATTCATTGCTTAGCTCGAAAAATACGCTATTCGTTGCTTAGCATAAAAAAAGTGCTTAGCATATTTTTTCTGCTATTCATCAAATAGCACATTTTTTTTGCTTAGCTATAAAAAAAGAAAGAAAAGAAATAAAAAAAAGAAAACAAGAAAAGAAAAAACGCTGACGCGCTGTGGCAGTGGCGGTCTTTTTTTTACAAACGAACGTTATTCCTTCGCGCGCGACATAGTATTCGGGCGATGATTTGCCGGCGTCGGCAAAATGTTCGTTTGTTTCCTCTCGCGCGCGCGACATAGTATATTATATATCCATACTTGTGTGTAATATATATATTATATATCATACAGTGTAATATAAGCTACTATACAGCACAAGTATGTATATATAAATAATATATAATAATAAAAGACCACTACTACCACCACAAGAACACATACTTGACAGAGTAGGGTAGGGGGATAATAGGGGGTATAGAGTAATAGGGGGTATGGGGGGAAGAGGGGAAAGGGGGGAAGAAGCGGGAGGGGAGAGGGACGGGCGGTGGTCTTGTGGTGGTGGCAGCGGCGGTGGTCTTTTTTTTATCCAGCACCTTTCTGCGGGCATCCGCAGCATGGTCATCTTCGCGGCTTCGCGAAATTGATAGCCACGAGGCAGACCATTTTCGTGGTGTCGCGCAAATGGTTCTCGCTGCCCGTTTTGTTGGGGTCAACAAAACGTCTTGCCATTTTTGCCCAACAAAAAAATCAGCAGGGGGGCTTGACAAGCGGGGCAATCTGGCATATAATCATGGCATCTTGCTTCTCCGCTCTGCTCCTCTGCTGATTCTCCTGATTGTCCTCACGCGCTTGCCGCTCTCAGGCGTTCGGGGACGCGCGGTTCTTCTTGCTGGTTTCATGTTCCCGACATTCGCGCCGTGGGCATCACGGTTCTCCCTTTTCAGCATCCCCCTTGTCCGCCATGCGCTTTAAGCTATGTTCCTTGCGCTCCTGCCGCATCCGACGTTCCGCCTTCGCGGTGAGATACTCAACGTAGTCCATCGCTTCACGCACAACGTCATCCGGCGCGCCCATCAGCTTGGCGATAATCGCCTCGCAGGTTGCGTCGAGAATCGGGCGGTCAGACGTTCCATGCGGGTTGTCGGACAGTCCGCAAAGGTAGTCGGTGGTAACGCCGAGCGCTTCGGCGAACTTAACAACGCTGGTAATCTCCGGCGTGATGGTTCCACGCTCATAGCAAGAATACGTCGCTTGCGACACTCCAACGATGCTTGCCATTTCGGCTTGCGTCTTTTTTTTTGCCTTCCTCGCTTCCTTGAGCCTATCTCCAAGCATAAAAAACACCTCAAAAATTTTTTTGCGTATTATCTTGACATATAAAATTGAGTATGCTATTATTAGCATTGATAATAAGCACTGATTGGAGGAATTTGGAGGGAGGCGGATGCAGAATCGTTTGCGGGAGTTCCGCGCGAAGAAGGGCTTTACGCAGATGCAGCTTGCGTGCAAAATCGGATGTCAGCCGGGACTTGTATCACAGTATGAGAGGGGTGTATATTCCCCGTCACTGCATATCGCTATCCGCCTTGCCCGTGCGCTTGGCACGACGGTCGAAGCCCTTTTCGGGGGTGAGGTCGATGGCTGAGAAACTGCGGCACTTTCTCCACGTCGCCGGGGTACAAGGAATCAGCGTCGCCGCGCTGTCCGAAAAGTCGGGTATCTCGAAGCCGACTATTTACCGCTACGCCAACGGACAGGGAAGCCCAACGGTTGACGCGATGAAGCGCATTGCGAAAGCCCTCGGATGCACAGTCCGGGAGGCGTTCCCGGAAGTTTACAGCGAGAAGGTGGACGTGCCGACAGTTAACATCACGGACACGCAGCCCATCAGCACGGCAAAGCTGGCGATGCAGTACGGCATGTCAACACGCGAGTTTAATCAGGCGCTGTTCCGCGCTGGCATCCAGATACAGCGCTCTGATGGTACTTGGGTGGTCGCCGGAAACTTTGCCGACATGGTGACTTACAAGCCCGTCAAAACGGAGAACGGCACTGTGCGGCTGTTCGCAATGTGGACGCTAACGGCGCGAAAGGTGATTCAGTCCTTGCTGGCGGAGCAAGGAATAGTTCCGGCGGACGGCGTGAACGTGGGGTCGTCGGAACGCCCGACAAGATAGTCGAGCGACACGCCGTAGAAGTCGGCGAGGGCTATCAGGCAATCAAAAGACGGCGAGCGTTCGCCGTACTCATAACGCTGGTAGCCCAAGGCTGACATTCCAACGGCGGAATAGACTTGTTTCTGCGTCAACCCGCGCTCATGGCGCAGATGCTTTAATCGTCCGGGAAAATCCATGAAGCACCTCCAAAAAACGCTTGACATAACCGTTTGGTAGTGCTATAATAAGACTACCGAACGGTTATGCAGAAAGAGGGGCGAAGGTTGAGAAACGTTCGGATGGTTGAAGCACGGAAGCTCTGCGGAAAGACGCAGGAAGCCGTTGCGAAAGAGGTTGGCATTTCGACGCTTGCGTTTCAGCGCTACGAGGGTGGACAGCGAACCCCCAACGTTACGACAGCAATTCGCATTGCCGATGCGCTGGGGGGAGTGGACATTAGGGTGTTATTTGGTTGAGGAGGGTGCGATGAGACCGGAGAGATTTCCGCAATCGTACCCGATATAGCCGAGATAATCATCACTGTCTGGGTCTTGAAATAAAACAGTGATTTTCAGCTTCTCTTTGTCGCAAGGCAGCTTGTCCACTAACTTTGATAAAAGGTACTTCTGAAACTCCAAGCATTGATTTAATGCGGCGGAATCTCCATCATTTAACAAGTCGGTAAATATACTGGGGTAAATTGAATCAGTAATGATAGAGTATCCGGAATCCGCAGAGTATACAATCATGTAGTCATCCTTAAAAACCCCGTAGGTGTCAATAAGTTCGCGAAGTATCGCAGGGGTTGCTCCGGCTTTTACATAGTTGTTGTTTTTGCTGATTGAAACATAAGGCGTGTAACATGAAAATTTACCATTAAATGCGGTAAAGGTATAATACGCAGACTCTTGCTTATCTGTAACGTCAACAAACTTTACTGTCAGCTGTGAATGGGTGCTATAATTAAGCCAAATATAGCGTGCGAACTGGATAAAAAGCGAAGTATATCTATCAATGAGTCCTTGAAAAGCGGACGGGTAGCAGTTCTTGTAGGTAACAAAATCGTCGTGGATAATTTTAACGTCAAAGTTGTCCATGTTCGATGATATGGATACAGAGTCAAAAATGCTATCATCAAGGATGGATAAAAATTCGACAACCTGCGTATCTGTAAGTCCACCCTGCACCGGCTGTCTTTCGGCAAACGCGGAAACGCAGGAAGCCATCAGGCAGCAGAGGACAAGCAGGACGGAAACAAACTTCTTCATCGTGATACCCCTTTCGTAACCTTGGAGGTGTGAACGTGTATCAGAGAAAACGGCAGTTAGAACCTCGAATCAAAGAAATGCAGAAGCGAATCAAACGTTTCGAGCAACAAGTGAAAGCGACCTGACCGATACCGTTCCATCTCTTCCAGAGCGTGACGGTTTAACTGCGGTACATAGTCCGGTGGACGTGCTTCAATGTCTGCGGGGCATAGCGGTTGCTCCAAGAAGCCAGATGAACGCAACCGCGCAAGCTGTTCCGCCGAAAGCTGTTTGCCGCGCTGAAAGTCACGGCAGAGACGATATTCCGACTCAAGCAAGGCATACCCACCTCCATTCCTGCATAGGATATGACTGCATAGCAATCAGTTCTGATTTTGAGGGAGGACGATTTCGCCGTACTTGTCCTCATAGTCCGCGATGTGCTGACGCATTAGCATCTCCAATTCGCGGTTGACGGTTCGCAGGTTCTTTTGCGCAACCACGCGGAACTTGTCAAGCGTCTGCTTGTCAGTGCGGAGCGTAAACTTCGGGAGGTCGGACGGCAAGGGAATCACCACCTTCAAAAAAATTTCGGTCAGCACCTTGACAGCAAGGTGACGGCACTATATAATAAAAGAGAGGTGACGGCACATTGACGGCAGAAAGCAGAAAGGTAACACTGCGGATGGGCGCGGGGCTTCATCGCAAGCTGCAAGTCCTTGCAGAGCGCGAAAATCGAAGCGTCAACCAGCAGATGATTCACATCATCCAGCACGCCATTGAGGGGAGCGAGAAGTAGTCTTGGCGACATAGGCAGAAGCGAAAATGGCTTTGCGCGAAATCAACGTCTAATTCGCACAAAAACGCCCGCAGGAGCGCTTGCACGTCGGGACTGGTATTTCCTCACCTGACGGGCTGGAAGCGCTCAGGACGCCGTTTTTGTCCTTGTAGAGTGTTGTCCAGCGCAAACGCGAATCAGGAGCGCGATTTGATGAACTCGATGTACTTCATCACATCCGCACGTTGTGGAGCAGATAGGGATTTTACCTGCTCAACAAGCGGGTCGAAATCGGGCGGCGAGAATGAGTTCTCATCACGTCCAACGAGCGTATCGAGCGAAACACCGAGAGCATCCGCGATTGCGAGAAGCCGCGTCGGCACGGGGTTGCTTCTTCCAGATTCGTAGTTTTGGATTGTAATCTCTGCGACATTGGCGCGTTCTGCAAGCTGCTGCTGGGTCAGTCCGTTCGAGAGCCGCAGAGCAAGCAGGATTTCCGGGAATGGCACGGGCGCATCACCTCACTTGCGCGGGTTCGCCCGAACGTATCGAGCGTACCGCATGACTTCTTCCCGGTCGGACGGAGCAAGCGCGGAAATCTCCAAGTAGAGCGTATCTGTATCTTTGGGAGACGGCGCGCCGTCGCACCCGGCAAGATAATCGTAGGAAACGCCGAAGATGTCAGCGATTTTTCCGAATACCTCAACGCTGGGCGAACGCTGGCACTTCTCCAACTGCGTTACGGACGCGCCGGAGATACCAAGCGCATCACCAAGCGCCGCAACGGAAAGCCCTGCTTGCTTGCGCAACGCCAAAAGGCGGGAAGCAAATTTTTCTCGCGAAAACATTGAAAACCTCTTGACATCAACGCAAAGTTGATGTATAATGTAAACAAGCAAGCGAAAAACACTTGCCGAGAGTTGATGAGAAGGGAGTAACAATGAGAGCCGCATTAAAGCGGGTCAGAGCCTTGCAAGGCTGGTCGCAAACCGATGTTGCAAAGCAACTCGGAATTACGGTACAGGCTTATAGCATGATTGAGACTGGGAAGCGTGACCCGTCCTATCCTGTGTTGGTAGCGCTGGAGGACGTATTTCACACTTCCCACCGAGAACTATTACGAGAGGAGTGACACGGAAATGCCACACGCAGACCCGGCAGGATTCGTCTTTTTGGGACTGAGCGTCGCAATCATCGCCGCGCTATGGCTGATTAACGAGGTGGCAACCTACATCAGCGTAGAGCGCGAGGGACGCAAGTCGCAGAGATGACAGAATCCTGCACACAAAGCATAACACAATGGGATTGACAAAATCAAACGTCTATCCCCAAAGAAGAAGAAAAATCAAATTTTTTTAGCGAAAAACTTGACCGCTGGGCAAGTTAAGGAAAGGAGAAACGTTGGTAAACATTAGAAACCTTGCGGAAAGCAGGGGGTTGAGGATGGCGGACATTGCGCGAATTACGGGCATTTCGGAATCAATGCTTTCGCGGATTGCGAATGGTGAACGCAACGTTACGCCGAAAGTTGCAAAGCAGCTTGCGCCGACTTTGGGCGTAGACTGGTGGACACTCATCGACTAACAAGCGCACAAAGCGCCAGAACAGAAAGGAAGTATCACAATGAGCAATGAAGTTGTCAAGGTACAAATCGCAAACCGGCTTCTGGACGAGTACGGCAAGGACATTCAGAGCCAGTGCATGGGTGATTGCGTATCGCGCGGTGACGCGAACAAGACGGTTTTCGCCATCCGCCAGAGTGCGCGGAAGCTGAAAGCCATGACGCGCGACGAGTTCGCGAAGCTGGGGGGCTGGGACTACATCAGCGAGGCATACGACACGTATGAAGCCGTGATGGAAGCCCTGCTGTTGGCAGTTAAGTACGAAATGGATAAGATGGCAGCGGTCGCTGTCTAAGGGGGGAAGGGTAATGCTTTTAGCGCATTTGGACAAACTTGTGCCGGACAAAGAGGCACGGAAAAAAATCTGGAAGGAAAACCTGATTGATAAAACCTTGCTGTACTACGCGAGCGACATTATTCACGAGCTTGACACTGTTTGTGACAGCAAAATCATTGCCAAAAACATTTGGCGATGGATTTCTCTGGACGCTCATAATCAAAGAGCGATGACATTTGAACAGTTTGCACGTGCTTATGCAAGCCTAAACAGAGCGAACGCAAGCTGCGCTGAATGGGATGCTTACAAAGGCATAGTAGACAAGCTACTTGAAGAGATTCGGAGCAGGGAGGAGGCATATACGGAATGACTGACTTCCAACGCGCAACCGGGGTAACGATGCAGCCGGAGGAAGGCGAGGGCTTGCGGTGGTGTCCCGTCGACGCGGTAATCGTCAAGCAGATTCGCAATCATCTGGGCGACAGCGCCGCAATGCGCATCGTCTACGACGCGGTTTGCAACATGGCGGGCATCAACACGCCGGACGACATTACAAAGCTGACGTTTGAGCGGGCGTATAGCCGCGCATTGTCCGAGACGGGGCGGTATCAGGCGGGGGAGATTGACGCACAGGGCAACTTTATCGCGGAAGTAATCGCGACGGCTTTCGCCCTTGCGCCTACGGAAATGATAACACATAAGGGGGCGAAGTAAATGCCGGAATTTCGCGGTTATGAGCTGAGAACCGCCAGAGAGCAAGCAGGGTTGCGCTTGTGGCAGGTGGCGCAGGAAATCCACACATCGGAATCGTGCATTCGCCGCTGGGAAGGAGACGAAGCAGAGCCATCGCCGGAAGTCATCGACCAGCTTGAAGAGCTGTACAAATGTCCCATGCTGTGGCATCGCTGGATGCTGTCACATAGCGACAGTTATCGGCGGCATTACAGCCCCATCAGCGACACAACCACGATGGGGAGCGTCCTGCGGAATCGGTACGCAATAGAGGACATCCTGCGATTGCAGGAAGCCATTGAGCGCGACGTGAGCGACGACGGGAAAATTGACAACCTGATGAACCGCGACAAGTACGTCGAGTTAATCAAAAAGGCGGTTGCTTGCCTGTCTGACACGCTTGCCAGAATCGAAAAGCGAGGTGGCGCGAAATGACGCAGTACCTCAACACCGAGCGCGTCGCCGAAATTCTCTGCATCAGCAAGGAGAGCGCCCGGAAATTCATGCGCGAAATGCCGCACATCTGCATCGGCGGCAGGGCGCACGAAACTATCCGCGTCACTGTCAGCGACTTTGAGCAGGAGATGGAGCGGCGCAAGCGTTACCCAGCGCAGGAGCAGGAGAACGAGGTCATCCGCCAGCGGAAGAAGCGCAACGACCTTGTTGCGCGCGGGCTGATGAATCCTGACGGCACAATCGCCCGGAGACGTGCATAAAAAAAGCGCCCGTGACGCGGGTACAAAGCGCGGCACGAGCAGACAGAAAGGGTAATGTGGCGGTTAAGCCACTGCCATTATAACACGGGAAAGAAAGGAAGTCAACAACATATATGGAGCAGTTTATCAGCGAAATCGAGGAAAACGAGCAGGAAGAACGCGCGGGTTTTGTTATCGACAACGACCAAAAGGCAGACTGGGCGGTTCGCCGCATCGCGGAGTTGGAAGCCGACACGCAGAAATGGAAGGACTACTACAAGGCACAGAGTGAGCGCGTGGCGCAGTCCAATCAGCAGGGCATTGACTACTTCACAGCGCTGCTGGAAAGCTACTTCGAGACTGTTCCGCACAAGGCGACGAAGACCAGCGAGAAGTACAAACTGCCGAGCGGCGTTCTGGTTCGCAAGGCGCAAGCGCCGGAGTACGAGCGCGACGATGCGCAGATTATCGCGTGGTGTGCCGAGAATGCGCCGTCCTGCGTGGAGAACGTGCCAAAGCTGAAATGGACGGCGCTGAAAGGGCTGTTTGTAGAAAACAACGGACAGGCGATTGATGAAATTACGGGCGAAGTCGTTCCCGGCATCAAAATTGTTCCGCGCGACCCGGTTTTCGCGGTGCAGAAGGGGTGAGCAAAATGGCAAGACGCTGCTGCCTGTGCGGGGCATATCTGGATAGCGGGGAGCGCTGCGACTGCGGATGCAGCCAGACGGACGAAGTGCCGCGAGGGTGCAAGAAGCCCGTGCGAAGGGTTGATGAAGCCAGTCGCACGGGAGAGGATTGGCGCTGGGAGAAGTACATAAACGAGCAGTATCAGAGATGGTACGAGTGCTGACAGGAGGGCGACAATGGAAACGTGCTTGGAGTACACGGACAAAACGATGTGGATTTCCACGGATGAGAAGTGGCTTATCACGCGCATCATGAGACTGCGAGACGTACACACGGAGGAAGTCGAGATTGTGAAAACGCCGCAGGAAAATCACGGTTGCCTGTATTGTAAAGTCCCGGCGAAGTGGCTGAAAGTTTCGCCGCCGAAGCGCGTAAATATGACGGAGGAACAGCGGAAAGCCGCCGCCGACAGAATGAGAAGCATGATAGGGAGGAAATAAGTCATGGAAAACGGGCAGATTTACGCCGCAATCAGCGCGGCGATGGCGGACATTTCCGCAATCGGCAAGGACAAGTACAACCAGCAGCAGGGTTTTAAGTTCCGCGGCATCGACGATGTGATGAACGCCTTGAAGCCCATCCTGACGAAAAACAAGATTTTCACAGTCCCGCAGGTTTTGGAGCAGACGCGAGAAATTAAGGTAACGGCGAAAGGCGGAGAACTGCGTTACAGTCTGCTGAAAATCGCGTTCCGCTTCTATGCCACCGATGGTAGCTTTGTCGAGGCGGTGACGCTGGGCGAGGGCATGGACAGCGGCGACAAGGCAAGCAACAAGGCAATGGCGATTGCTTACAAATACGCGCTGTTTCAAGTGTTCTGCATCCCTACGGAGGAGATGACCGACCCGGACGGCGAGAGCTACGAAACCAAGCACGAGGCGAAGCACGAACAGCCGAAGCCGCAGCCAAAGAACGCAGAGAACCCGGCAGAAACGCCGACGAACTACATCATGCGCGAATGCAGCAACATCGGCATGGATATGCAGGAGTTGGGCAGAGTTCGCGCCGCGCTTGTGGAAGAAAACAGCGTCCGCAACATCCCGACGAAAGAGATGACGATGGCGGACGCAAAGGCGCTGATGGACGCGGTGAAGGCTAATTTCCGGGAGGCATCGTGATGAATCGAGCAGAACGCAGAAGAGCGGCGCGGGACATGACCCACGCCACGCAGAGCATCATGAGGGCGCGGGGAGGCTACGAACGCGAGTATGAGCGAGGAGCGAAGGACGCGGAACGCCACGCAATCAAGATGATTTTCGCCGGAATGTGCCTTGCGATGAAAGAGGAGTTCGGTTTCGGCGCACAGCGGATTCATCGGATGCTTACGGCGACGCAAAAGTATCTTCAACCCGGCGCGTACTTTACAACGGCAGAATTGATTGATGATGTGTTGGAGAAGACGGGCATCAGGCTGGATTTCGACGACCCGTTTGACATGGTGGAGCGAATCGAGAAAGGGGAAAGACGATGAATGTAGTCAGCAACGTGGAAATCATGGGGCTTGTGTCGAGCGTAAAGGCAAGCCGCTATCCGATGGCAACCGACACGGAGAATTGCAGCGCGGAAGTCACAGAGCGGACGATGGCGCTTGCAAACTGCCAGACGGGGAGCGGACACGACCAGTTTTTAACGGGGATTGTCGTGCAGTTCGACCTCACGTTTACCGTAAAGGCGTGGGTGGAAGCCGAGCGGTATCACTTTTTGGACTTCGTTTCGAGTCAGTCCACAATGCACCGCATTATGAGCATGGACATCGACAAGCAGTGCATCGACTACGTTCGCCGGGAGACAATCGAGCTTGTGGAGAAGCTGGTTGCGGAGTACAAGGAAGCCCCAACGCCGGAACGGTATCTTGCAGTCCTTTACAACGTGCCTGTTGGCTTGCGGCTGACGGCGCGAATGACCACCAACTACCGCCAGCTTAAAACCATCTACCAGCAGCGGAAAAACCACCGTCTGCCGGAATGGAGGTCGTTCTGCGCATGGATTGAGACGCTGCCGAGGGCGGAATTTATTACTGGAAAGCGAGCTGACGCAAATGGCTGAACGCGGAATGGCGCGTCGACAATATCAACAGGCTTACTACCAATCGCGAAAGGAAGAACTGCAAAAGCGGCATCGCGAATATTATTGGGCGCACAGAGAACAGGTGCTTGCGAAATATCGCGAGAATAGAGAAAAACATCAGGAATATAGTCGCAAGTATTATTTGGCAAATAGAGAAAAAATCCGTAAAGCGCAGGAGTATCGGCGCAAGCACTATCACAAACCAAACACAGAACGAATGGAGAAGGGGGCGGAAAGCAACGATGCCAACTAAACAGCGAAATCGCGTTCTGACGTTTGCCGAAGCAATCACGCAGAACCAAAAGACGGCGCGTGTGTGGGTGGAACTGCGCTACAATATTCCAATCTGCGCGTATTTCCTCGTGCGCATAGACAAAACGTGCCGAGTGATTCCGTACAATCTTGGTATTGGCAGCTTCGTCGTCGAAGAAAAGGCGTACGGTACAAAGTGGCGATGCTGGGAGAAAGAGCCGACACGAGAAGAAACCAAACGCGAGCCGTGGAGTGAGCCATGATTGCGACAATCGGCAAAGTCATCGAGACACCGGGCAGCCTGACAATCCAGACTGCCCGCCCCGATGCGGAAAACTTATCCGATACCGTCACGGTGCTATGGCAGGACTGCCGCACAATCAGTCCAGAGCAGCGGCGCAAGGCGTGGGCGCTGATTGGCGAGATTGCCGCCGCGACGGGATACATCGGGCAGGGCGACAAGAGCGACCTAAACACGATGCTCAAGGCAGAGTTCCTGCGAGCGCGGATTGACAAGCTGCAAGCGGAAGCAATCAAGGCATTCAGCCTGGCAAACGTGGACATGACAACCGCGAGGCTTTATATTGATTGGCTGGTTGAGTTTTGCGTGGTGAATGACATTCCGACAAAGCAGCCGCTTGTGGAGTATGCGGAGGACATCGGCGCGTACATCTACGCTTGTGTGATGCACAAGCAGTGCGCCGTCTGCGGACGCAGACCGTCAGACCTGCACCACTGGGAGCGCGTCGGTATGGGCGCAGACCGCACGGAAATCAATCATATCGGGCTAACGTGCGAGCCGCTTTGCCGGGTACATCACACGGAGTGCCACACGATGGCACAGGCGGATTTCGACGAGAAGTACCACATTCAGCCCGTAAAAATCGACGAGAAAATAGCGAAGCTGTACAAACTGGGGAGGAAAAGCAATGAACAAGCTAACAATCATCGGGAATCTGACGCGGGACGTTGAGCTGCGCACGACGCAGAGCGGCAAGAGCGTCGCAAACTTCACGGTTGCGGTCAATCGCCGCGCGAAACCGGGTGAAAAGGCGGAAGCAGACTTCTTCCGCGTCTCCGTCTGGGATAAGCAAGCGGAAACGTGCCAAAAGTACCTTGCCAAGGGACGCAAGGTGTGCGTGATTGGAAGCGTCAGCGTCAGCACATACAACGCCAACGACGGAAGCACACGCGCAACGCTGGAAGTATTCGCGCAGGATGTTGAGTTTTTGGACAGCGCGAAGCAGGATGCACCGCAGACGGAAGCACGCGGAGCGGCGCAACCGCCCGCACAGACGCAATATACCCCGGTATACGATGAGGATTTGCCGTTTTAACGGCGGCTGATGGAGGTAGCAAATGGCGAAGGTAAAGTATGTGCCGATTCCGCTCGATATGGCTGAAGACATCGAGGAGCTGTCCGACGAGGAAATTGGACTTGTTGTCAGGGCGTATCTTCAATACGGCAGGAGCGGGGAAACGGCTGAAATGCCGCGTACAATCAAGTACCTTTATAACGCACTTGTCCGCGAACTGGACAGAGCGAGCGATGGATACGAGAAAAAAATTGCGGCTGGCAAATCCGGCGGACGTGGTCGCCCGAAGAAAGAACCGTCCGAAGAAATCCAGCAGCCCGAATCGGCACAGCTCAACCCCGAACCAGAGCAGAAGCCCAAATCGCACACCCATGCACCATTCATCAGCGACGAAGAAGCCGCAGAAATCCAGCAAGGCACAAACGCCGTGCTGGACGAAGCGCAACGGCAAGGATTTCCCGAAACAACAGCGACGATGGACACCATCAACCAGCTTGTAGCAGACAACGGCGCGGAAGAGGTGCTGGAATGCGTCAAAATCGCCGGGGAATCCGGGAAGGCAAATGTCCGATACCTAAAAGGTGTAATCAACGGACGCACGAAAGAAAAACAGGAGAAAGAGCGACGAGAGCAAGCACGGATTGAAGCAGAAAAGCACCCGATAAGGTTTATCAATAGTACGGATGAAATTGAAGGGCACGAAACGCCGAAAATCAAACAAAGAGATGTATTTTTGAGTAGCGTGGGGTATCCAGAGGTACGGACAAAGTTGGAAGAGATAGCGAGAAAATGGAGTAGTTAAAGATGGACGCATACATCAACGAGGACGCGGAAAAGAGCCTGATTGGGCTTGCGATGCAAGACGCAATCGTGGCGCAGGAAGTTGCCGCACTGCCTGATGAACTCTTTGGCTTAAAGCAGATGCAAGCCTGTCAGCGCGGAATCATGCGACTTGTGAAGCAGGGGAAAAACGTTGACCTTGTGACGCTGGATGCAGAAGTGCAATGCGACTTCCAAGATACCGCCCTCCTGATGCAATGCGTGCAGATGGGCATTTCGCCAGTCATGTCGCGACAGTACATAGCGATTTTGGCGGAGTGCGCGAAACGCCGCGAACTTGCGACGCTGGCGCGAAAAATCCTGCAAGATGTAGGAAATCCGGGCGTGTCGGTTGCGGCGCTGCAAGCGGATTGCGCAGCGGCGGCACAGTCATCAACCGCTGTTGATGATGGGGTGACGATGCACGAAGCGTCGCTCATGCTTGCGAATTCTTTCGACAAGAAGGATGGCGTAACTTGCGGAATCGCAGACCTTGATGTAATGCTGGGCGGCTTCAAGCCGGGACAGCTAATCTACATCGGCGCACGTCCTGGCGTTGGTAAAACGTCACTTGCTATCTGCATGGCGAAGTACGTTGCGGAACACGGTGGCGGGGTGCTGCTCGTGTCGCTGGAGATGAACCCGGTGGAGATTGCGGCGCGTTTCATGGCGAATGAATCCGGTGTGGACTTGCAGAAAATTTCCACGGGCAAGATGGAGTTAGAAGATTTCGCGCAGATTTCGCCATGCTATCAGGCGCTTGCAGATTTACCAGTCACCATCGAGGAAAGAGCAGTTACACCGCTTCAAATCCGAAACGCGGCGGCGAAAATGAAAGCGAGCAAGCAGGGGTTGAGCCTGATTGTGGTTGATTATATCCAACTCATGCGAGCCGACGAGAAGTGCGGAAATCGTACGGAGGAGGTAACGCAAATCAGCCGCGAGTTAAAGCTGATGGCGATGGATTTAGGCGTTCCGCTGCTCTGTATGACGCAGTTTAACCGCGAGAGCGAGAAGGGATTCGGCAAAGCGACAAGAAGCGAGCCGGATATGTCACAAGCGCGAGACAGCGGCGCGATTGAGCAGGACGCGAACGTGTTTCTCATCCTGCACGAGCCGGAAGAGCCGCAGGACGAGAACAGCGACAGATGGCAGATGTATCACAATTGCAAAGCGAACGGTTTGACGTGGCAGACGTGCAGAATCAGAAAAAACAGAAACGGCGCAACGGGGCTCGTGCATCTGGGCTTCGATAAGCCGCACATGCGGTATACATGCATAAAAAAGGACTAAAAGGAGGAAAGCCATGTACAACATCATCGTTTACGAGAACAAACGGTTTGGAAACATTCGGACATTTGTCGAAGAAGGGAAACAAGAGCCGTGGTTCGTGGCGGCGGATGTGTGCCGAGCGCTGGAAGTCAAGAACGCACGGGATGCAGTGGCACGTCTGGACGACGACGAAAAGAATACCGTCGTTTTAACCGACGGAAATCGCGGCAATCCAAATGTGACCGTCGTCAGCGAACCCGGGCTGTACGCACTCGTCCTCAGCAGTCGCAAGCCGGAGGCGAAAGAGTTCAAGCGCTGGATTACGCACGATGTCATCCCATCAATCCGAAAGAGCGGCGGCTACATCGCAGGGCAGGAAGACATGAGCGACGCTGACCTGATGGCGAAAGCCCTGATTGTTGCCCAGCGACAGATTGAGCAGCGCGACAAGCAAATCACGGAGATGCAGCCAAAGGCGCTGTTCGCGGATGCTGTGAGCGCAAGCAAAACAAGCATCCTTGTGAACGAGATGGCGAAGCTGCTGCGGCAGAATGGCGTTGAAATCGGCGAAAAGAAGCTGTTCAAACTCCTGCGCGTGAACGGATATTTGTGCAGCAAAGGGGAGCTTCACAACTGCCCGACGCAAAGAGCTATGGATATGGGACTTTTCGAGATAAAGGAAACGGCTATCACAACGTCGGACGGCAGCGTAATACTGCGGCGAACGCCGAAAGTGACGGGCAAAGGGCAAGTGTACTTCATCAACAAGTTTAAGGGGGGATGGGCGTAATGCGAGTAAAACCAAAACCTTGCCCGAATTGCGGGGGCAAGTACGTAGAAATGTTGTGTAAATTCTTCGGCGGTAACGGTTTTGAGGTGAGATGTCTGGACTGTGGCTATATCGGTGAGCTTGGGAAAACAAGAGCCGCAGCCGTGAGAGCGTGGAATAACGACGAAAGGAAGACGAAGGAAGATGAATGAGTACAAAAACCGTGTGCTGTCCATTGAAGAGCTTGCGGTAAGCGCAGGAACGCTCGTATGGATTGAAGATAACAACGGAGACGACGAGCCGTGCGTCCGTGCGCGAATGGTAACGTACTGGGAAAGTAAAAGCCACCGCATATATTTCGACGGCGGACGCACATGGTACGCCGATTACTTCTACGGCGAGACGTGGCGCTGCTGGTCGCGGAAGCCCACGCCGGAAGAGATGGCGAATACGCCGTGGGAGGAAAAGGCATGAGCAGAAAAACAAAGATAGATTGGGCAGACAGCACATGGAATCCTGTAACTGGTTGCCGGCACAGCTGCGAATACTGCTATGCGCGAAAGATTGCGGAGCGGTTCGGCGGCGTGTATTACGAGGACGAGCTGCCAAACCGCTGGGGTGAATATGAGTGCGAACGCCTACACGCAGATGGAGACTTACATGAGCTTGATTATCCGCTCAAGAATTACGGAAATAACAAAATAGCCCCGTATCCCTTTGAGTTCGACCCCACCTTCTACCGCTACAAGCTGGATGAGCCGCAGCGCTGGAAAAAGTCACGCACCATCTTTGTGTGCAGTATGGCAGACCTGTTCGGCGACTGGGTTCCAGATGAATGGATTGCGGAAGTATTCATGGCGTGCGAAGCCGCGCCGCAGCATCGGTATTTGTTCCTGACAAAAAATCCAGCCAGACTGTGCAAAATGGCGAGCGCCTATAGAGTAAAGCGCTGGAATGAAACGCATGGAGGGAAGACACATCCGCAGACGGCAGAATACGCGCATACGCTCGCCCTTCCAAGCCATGAAAACTGGTGGTTTGGAAGCACGCTGGACAACAAAAATGCCAGAAGATTCCAAGGAGATAACCATTTTCACACGTTTACGAGCATTGAGCCGCTAACCGAGGACATGGACGTTGGACTTGGTTCTTTCGGCTCGGACGAATGGGTAATCATCGGCGCAGAAACGGGCAATCGAAAAGGCAAGATTACTCCAAAGCGTGAATGGGTTGAAAATATTGTCGAAGCCGCACAGATTACTGGCATGAAGGTATTCATGAAAGAGAGCCTTCGCAAACTTATGGGAAACGACTTCCGGCAGGAAACGCCGTGGGAGGAAAAATGACGTTAGCTAGTCTTTTTGATGGGAGCGGAGGTTTTCCTCTTGCGGGGGCGCTCTCCGGCATCCGCCCGGTCTGGGCGGCGGAGGTGGAGCCGTACCCCATTGCGGTTACGCGCTCCCGCTTCCCCATGATGCAGCACCTCGGCAGCGTGACCGAGGTGCATGGCGACAAGGTACAGCCTGTGGATGTAATTACGTTCGGAAGCCCTTGCCAGGACCTTTCAGTGGCTGGCAAGCGCGCAGGCATCCATGACGGTCAGCGCTCGAATCTGTTTTTCGAGGCAATTCGTATTATAAAGGAAATGAGGGCGGCAACCAATGGACGGTATCCAACTTTCGCTGTTTGGGAAAACGTGCCAGGAGCATTCTCCTCAAACCAGGGAGACGACTTCCGATGCATCCTCCAAGAGTTCGTTGAAATCTGCGGGAACGGCACAGTACCTCGACCTGACAAAGGCAAGTGGAAATCAGCCGGAGAGGTCGTGGGTGACGGTTACAGCGTCGCGTGGCGGCAGCTCGACGCGCAATACTGGGGAGTGCCCCAGCGTCGCAAGAGAATCTACCTTGTGGCAGATTTTGCAGGCGGACGAGCCGGAGAAATACTATTTGAGCGCGAGGGCATGCAAGGGCATCCTGCAGCGTGCGGAACGACGGGGCAAGGCGCTGCCGCCGATGCTGCGGGAAGCGCTGGAAGAAGCCGTGGTCTTGAGAGCCTGAATCCGTTGGATTGCCAGAGCAATCGCGTATATCGCAGCCAGAAATTTGGAGAGTATGCCGCTGATGGCACAGCATCCACAATAGCAGCGCGAGATTTCAAAAGTCCTCGCGATTTGGTTGTGTCGAGCATTCGACCACCTACTGCGGGCGTGGACTGCCGGAATGCTAAGCTGGACGCGGAGAAGACGCACACTTTGCAAGCCGGACAAACACCCTATGTGCTGTTCTCCGGCAAGCCGCCGCGCAAGTACAGCATTCGCCGTTTGACGCCGCTGGAATGCTGCCGCTTGCAGGGTTTCCCCGATGGCTGGGGCGTCCCTGCCCACAAGGATAAGCTGTCCGACGAGGAGCTGGTGTTCTGGCAGGGTGTACGCGACACCTGCGCCGCGATTAGCGGCAAGCCATCCAAGAAATACAGTGAGAAAGCGCTGACCAAGTGGTATAACGCCCTGCACACGGATAGTGCAGAGTACAAAATGTGGGGCAATGGCATCGCACTTCCATGTGCGGCATTCGTGTTGGGAGGTGTCGCCGAAGCCCTGATGGAGGGAAACCAAAAATGAAAAAGTATGAGTTTACTGGCGAAGTAAAAAACATCGGCGGTGTAACGCTGCATCGCATCCGTGCGCTGATTGATATTCCGGAGCACGACGTGAAGGCTGGTGACTTTGGCGGATGGGTTGAGGCGGAGACAAATCTGTCTCAAAACGGCGCAGCGTGGGTGACGGGTGCGGCGTGGGTGACGGGTGCGGCGTGGGTGACGGGTGCGGCATGGGTGACAGGTTCGGCGTGCGTGATGGATTCGGCGCGCGTGACGGGTGCGGCGTGGGTGACGGGAAAGGCATGTGTGACGGATTCAGCGTGTGTGACGGGAAAGGCATGGGTGACGGATTCAGCGTGTGTGACGGATTCGGCGTGCGTGATGGATTCGGCGCGCGTGACAGATTCGGCGCTGGTGATGGGCACAGCGTGTGTGACGGGAAAGGCGCACGTGAGGGGAAATGCGCGTGTAATGAAGTCGTCTGATTGCATCACCATCGGCGCAATCGGAAGCCGTAACGACACAACCACTTTTTACCGTGGCGCAGATGAGAAAATATACGTTTCCTGCGGATGCTTCAACGGCACGATTGACGACTTTGCCGCAGAAGTCAAGCAAGTCCATGCCGGGACAAAGCACGAAAGGACGTACCTGTTGGCAATCGAACTGGCAAAGGCGCAGATTGCGACGGAGGAGGAAAGCGATGGCTGACCGAAAAATCACGGCTATGCACCGCGAATACGGGAAAAACACTGCACACAGGTGCGCAGACTGCCCGAATCTCTGCATCCACGTAACAACAAGCCATACGCTATATAAGTGCATGGCATACGGCGTGAGCGCTTCCGCGGCGACGGACTGGACGAAGCGCTGGACGGCTTGCGGGCTGTACGGGAAGCACTTGCCAGCAGACCATGTGCCGCTCATGAAGCGCCTGAAATCTGCAAGGCGGCAGGAAGAGCCGCTTGATGGGCAAATTACATTCTTGGAGGAACGCTGATGAATGATAAGTGGATTCCGGTATCCGAGCGTCTGCCTGAGGAAGGCACGCTGGTCTTGGTGCTGTGCCAATACGAGCGCGGCAAGTTTCCCATTACGTATGAGCGGTACGACCCGCGCAGCAATATGTGGCACGATGGCTGTGCGCAATACTGGTTTCCAGTGCCGGAGGAGGAAAGATGATGGAGATGGTGACGCTGCCCGCTGCGGTGATTTTCGGCGCGCTGATTGGTCTGGGGCTGACGGGCTTCCTGCTGGCGAAGGAAACGCGCCCGTGGTACATTTACATTCTGATGGCACTTGTCAACTGCATCATTTCTATTCTTGTGTACGCCGGAGTGGATGCGCTTTCGGCGTGGTTTGGGGGATAACAATGAAGGTTATCGGTCTGCTGTATCTGCTGGCGGCTACGGTGTGCGTGGCTTGCGCACTTATCAACAAGGAGTGATGATGATTGTGAGAGAATTGAAAGACGAAATTGTAACGGTTGTGTTTTCCGAACTTCTGCGAGCGCAAAAAGAGCATGGGGAGACGTTCAACTCCATGCCGGAGGCGTTCTCCGTCATCTGGGAGGAAGTCGAAGAAACGAAGGAGGATATGCAGCGCGTTATCACAAAGGCGAACGACATTTGGCTTGCAAATCGCCGGGACGATGTAGAAGCGTTTCAGGTGTACGCGGACAAGATGGCGGCAGCGGCTTCCTTGCTGGCTTGTGAAGCTGTGCAGGTTGCCGCAATGTGCATGAAGGCGCAGAGAGGAGGTGCAGCATGGTCGAAAAGCAAGATTGGCTGAATGCGCTGACAATCTGCCCGGTTTGTAACGCAGTGATGAAGCGATACACTACGATTGATGTGCAAGGAGGCGCATGGGTAAAATGTACAAATCCAGAATGCGGACTACACGGCGTTCTCTTTATTCCGATATAATCCCGACGGAGGACGAAGAGCAGGAAGCCCTTTTCCGCTGGGCGGAGGCTCAAAGCGCAACGAAGCCGTGGCTGAAAGGGATGTTCGCTATCCCGAACGGCGGTTATCGCGCAAAAGCAACCGCCGCAAGAATGAAGAGAACCGGGACGCGTGCAGGAGTGCCGGACATCTTCCTGCCCGTCTCCAATGGACGAGAACACGGGCTTTTTATTGAGATGAAGCGGCGGAAGGGCGGGACAGTATCGACATCGCAGAAAGAGCGCATGAAAATGCTTACCGCCGAGGGCTACCGCTGCGTAGTGGCAAAGGGATGCCAAGAAGCGATTGACGCAATTATGCGATACATGGACGGAGAGTGAGACAATAGTGGACACCGACGAAATCCGTTACTCCTTTTGGCTGGAGAAAGAGCTGGAAAAGAACGTAAAGCGGCTTGCGGGGAACGTTTCGAGCGGATGCAAAAGCCGCCACGATGCCTACAAAGTCAGGGCGACGCAGGACGCAATCAGGCGGCTAAACGGCGAGAAGGAGGCAAACGGAGCAATCGAGAAGGTACAAGATATGCTGTACACGGAGCTTATGAGCGGACAGATTCGCCCTGCGCTGTATACAGCGATTGTAAAGGCGTTTGAAGGGGTAAAATAATCGTTGGGCGGTTGCGGGAGGGGAAAATGGTTGACTTAAAGCGGATGCGGTATCTCATCAGGCGGTATCCTATGGCGTGCTTGCGAGCGGAGCAGGCGCGAATCCGGGCGCAGAAGCTGACGCGGACAATCAGCGACGCGCCGCGCGGGGGCGGGAGTATGAACAGCACGGAGGAAGGGCTGCTGTATCGCGTCGAGGCGCTGGAGCGCAAGAAAGCAATCTGGGACGAATTGTGCAGGATGCGCAAAGAGCTTGCGCCGCTGGTTGATGCGCTGGAAAGTCCGCTGGAAGTGCAGTGCATGAGGATGCGGTATCTGGAGGGAAGGAGTGTCCGGGAAATCAGCTACAATCTGGCGTATTCCGAACAGCACGTCTTCCGCGTGATTGGTAACGCGGAGCGGAAAATCCAGAGCGCGGAATGAGGCGGTCGCGCATCGAAAGGTGCGCGATTTTCTTTGCAAAAAATCTCGAAAAAAATGTGATTTGCCCCTTGGCATATACAGCAGTATATGCTATAATAATAGTGTCAGGAGGGCATGAGCCAACCGACAAGGGCGGTCACAGCCAATTGCGACAGTTGCCAACAAGCTCAACTGTTGGGAAAATAAAATCAACTTGAAGTCCCTATGGGGGCTACTATCATCGAGCTTGCTGCATAGGCAGCGGAAAGGCGGTAAATCATGAGCAACATCAATATTCCCGAAATCCTCTTGCTGACGGACGTGCTGCAATCACGGCTGATTCGCAAGGCGGCTACAGGTTGCCTCTTCTCTGGTGCCGATATATCTCGGCTCGTTTGCTACTTTGAAAAAGAGAGGGCTGCGCTGAGCGTAACCTACGATGCGCTGGTGCAGCTTGACGGCACGGTGTACGACGGCACGGTAACAATCGACCGTCAAGGGCATCTGGCAGTCCGTTTGAAGCATTAAGCGGACAAGCCACCGGGCGGGGCGGTATAACCCCGAAGAAGGAGGAGAAAGGCAATGGAAGTGACGCTGACGAAGGAAGAATACAGAGAGCTTAAAAAGCATGGTCGCCTTGAAAAAGATGGTTTCGTGTACAGCCACCTTGCAACGCTGGACGGGAAAATGGTCGCAGTCTGCGAAAGAGCAAACGATTTGGACTACATCGTAGAGGTAAAGCGTGAAAAGTAACAGCTTGCAAAATCAACCATCCTATGCTACAATATCCCCGAAAGGGGTTGTGGCAATGAGGAAAGAGTACTACCAAGGCGACGTGTCAGTCCGAGCGATGCGGAAGTATCGCGAAAAAGAAGGAATCAAGACGGTGCGCTTCGACGTTCGCGCTGGGAGCAAGGAGGCGCTGGAAGAAGAAGCAAAGCGCCGTGGTCTTTCGGTGGCGCAGCTAATCGTTGATTCCGTAAACGCATATGTCGGGCGTGTAATAATTTCCAACAAAAAACAATAATAGCATGGGGCGCATCCGCTGGGGTGCGCCTTTTTCGTTGCGCAAAAAGTTTGCAAAAAATCTCGAAAAAATGTGATTTACCCCTTGACATATACGGCAGTATATGTTATAATAATAGTGTCAGGAGGGCGGTACAAAAAATAAAGCCCCCGACAGAAAGAGGTAAGAATTATGAAGTTCGCGAGCATCAAGAAGGGCGTCCGCATTACCGAGAAGATGGCGCAGAAGCTGGCTATCAACTGGTACTACGAAACGAAGAAATACTGCTACGAGTTGCAGTACGGGGACGAAACGATGGATGGCGACTACGAGCGCAGCATCGTTCGCTGGGAGAAAGGCGAAGAAGATACGCCAGCTGCACCCGAAGTCGTTGCGAAGGTTAAGTAATCAAAAAAGAGAGGAGAAAGCCCCATGACGAACGAGCAGATTATCGCGAACTCCGCAGTCGCAGCGGGAATCTTCACGCAGGAGGAAGCAGAAGCCTACTTCTCACACGGAATGCGCCTCCCGATTCACACCTTCGCGGAGTGGAAGAATCACGGGTACATGGTCAAAAAGGGCGAACACGCCGCGCTGACCGTGAGCATCTGGAAGCCCAAGACGCGCAAGCAGAAGAAGGACGAAAAGAACGTGGAAGCGGACAAGGAGGAAAACAGCGGGTTCTTCCTCACGACCGCCTACCTGTTCACCAAGCAGCAGGTGGAAGCAATCAAGCCCGCCTAATCGCAACAGAATGCCGCCTGAGAGCCGCCGGAGCAATCAGGCGGCATAAATTATGAGCAAAAACAAACAAGCCGTTAGAACGCGAAATAGGCGGCATTGCTGGCAATGTTAAAGAAGCAAAAACATATAGAAATAAAAAAATGAGAGTTATGAGAGTAATTTCCGTGCTATAATGTAAAATGTAAAAGCAGCAAGAGAGGCGCGAGCAGTAATGCAAGCGCCTTTTTTGTTGGAAGAGGCGACTATGGAAGTGCTACTCTTGCCTCTTCAGCAGCGGGATTTATGCGCGAGTGCGCTTTGTTGCGTTGGTGGGGACGCGACGGAAGAAGAGGAGGAAAAAATGGAGCAATTGACGCTTGAAGAAGCATCGGAGGAGTACAAGGCGTTTGTTGATAAATTCAAACCGAAACTGACAACGGACGATTGCTATACGCCGCCGAACATTTACGAAACGGTAAAAGAGTGGGTGTTCGAGCATTACAACCTTGATAAAAGCACGAAGGTAATTCGTCCATTTTATCCGGGCGGCGATTACGAACACGCAGAATATCCAGAAAACAGCATCGTTATTGATAACCCGCCGTTCTCCATCCTCTCCAAAATCGAAAAATTCTACCTTGCGCATGGAATCCGCTTTTTTTTGTTTGCACCCGGAACTGCTTGTTTCAAACCGTACAACGGATTACATTTCGTCTGTGTCGGGTACAGCGTGACATACCAAAACGGCGCAAAAGTCAATACGGGATTTGTAACAAACTTGGGGGGGCATTTGGTTGAGACTGCGCCGGACTTATACCGCAGAATAAAGGCAGCAGACGCAAAAAACGTCAAAGCGCAGAAAAAACAACTTAGCAAGCTGAAATTTCCGCCGCAAGCCGCAACCGCCGCGCAACTCAACCAGCTTTCCGCGAAAGGACAATACTTCATGCTCGACGAGAAGGAAGTTTTTTTTACAAGAACGCTCGACAACGCGAAGAAAGGCGTTTTTGGGGATTGCTTCCTGCTATCGGAGAGAGCAGCAGCAGAGAGAGCAGCAGCGTATCACATTGAGCTATCCGAGCGAGAAAAGGAAATCATCAAAGGGTTAGGAGGTGCGGCGGAAACGTGACGGACTTTAACATCGACATCCCGGAAATCCACTTTCCCGACACAATCGAACTCGACGACGACATAGACTTCTCCGTCGCCGACTTTTCCCTTGTAGACGAGGAAGAACAGACGCGCATCATAAAGCCCAAGATGGCAAAGTCGGCAATCTACAACAAAGCGGACTTTCAGTACGCACGCGACCTTGCCGCAAAAATTTGTCTGGAACGCAACGCACGGACTACATGCATCGTTCCTGGCAATTTCATTTTTGGCGACTTGCCGGAAGCACTTGTAATGTATCGCGGCATCGACCTCAAAACAATCTACTGTTCCACGTTGTCACTATCAGAAAACAACGTTGACAGCTTCAAAAATCTGCTGCTTTTCCGCAACGTGGAGAAAATCAATCTGATGCTATCCGGCTACTTCTACAGCCACTACAAAACGGATTTAATTCCGTACTTGTATGAGGAGCTGGACATCGACAACAAATTGCAAGTGGCGTTCACAAACACGCACATGAAAATCCTGCTGATGGAAACGCATAAGGGAAATCACTATGTGCTGACGGGGAGCGCGAATTTGCGGAGCGCATCGTGTCTGGAGCAGTTCGACTTCGAGGAGAACGAGGAGCTGTTTAACTTCTACAAGGAAGCGTTCGACAGCCTTATTGACAAGTACAAAACCATCGACTACACAAAACCAAAAATCGCAAAGGGGAATAAAGCATGGCAAGCGGTTCAGTGCGAAAGCTAAGGAACGGTTCGGCTTTGGCGAAGAAATCATCTGGCGCATACCAGCGCCGAGTAGCATACACCATCAACCGGCAGACAGGCGAAATCCGCAGGCAGCCCAAGAGGTGACATGAATGCCGAGAGGAACTCATCCTAATAGCCTTGCAAACCTGCAAAAGGGGAAAAGGTTCGGGAGCGGGAAGGACGGGGCGACGAGTGACGCGAGGAAAGCGCACGAAAAAGCAACGCAGGCGCGCAAAGCAAATTTTACCGTCAAGGAGCTGATGCTCAATCTGCTTGACGAGCCGTTGCAAAATGGCGGGACGTTGCGAGAAGCACTTGTGAAACGCACCGTCAAAATGGCAGCAGACGGGAATTTACCCGCTTTTCAGTATATCATGCGGATTATCGGGGAAGACCCCGGAGACACCGTGACCGTCAAAGCGCCGCAGTTGTCCGAGGACGCGAAAGCCGACATTGACAAACTGCTGAAAGAGACGCGGGGAGAAGTAAAATGACGACGCTGACGCGGGATGAAGTGTGGAACATTTGGCGATACCATCCCGCCGCCGTCGGCAGAATGTGCGGATTCCGTGATTTAACGGACGAACTTCACGGGCGCTGGATGCAGCACATTATCTTCGGAGCGGACGATTACACGCTTCAAGCGCATCGTCTATCCTACAAGTCTTCCTGCCTTTCCGTGGCGCTGGCAATGTGGTGCGTCCTTAACCACGGCAAAAACGCAATTTTCATGCGGAAAACCGACAGCGACGTTGTGGAGAGCATTGCACAGGCGAAAAAGGTATTCGCGAACGAGGCTTTTTGCTACATGGCGCAAATCCTCATGCAGCAGGACGTGACGCTGCTGAAATCAGGCGGCAACTGCATGACGGTGAGCGTGTACGATTCGCCGCGTGGCGCTGACCAGCTCATCGGCATCGGCTGCGGTTCGTCCATGACGGGCAAGCACGCAGATTTGATTGTTTGCGACGACGTTGTAAACCTCAACGACCGCATCAGCCGCGCAGAACGAGAGCGCACCAAGGGCGTTATACAAGAGCTAAGAAACATCGTCACCCGCGACGGGCGAATCGTCTTCATCGGCACACCGTGGCACATCGAGGACGCGTTCACGCTGGTTGCGCCGCCGGAGAAGCACGACTGCTACACGACCGGGTTGATTGTGCCGGAGAAGCTGGAAGAGCTGCGGAAGTCCATGTCACCGTCTCTGTTTGCCGCGAACTACGAGTTGCGCCACATCGCCGCCGAAAATGCGCTGTTCGACACGCCGCCGACGTTCACGCCGGACGCGGAAAAGCTGCGGGACGGCATCGCGCACGTTGATGCTGCCTATGGCGGCGAGGACTACACCGCGTTGACGTGCGCAAAGCGGGACGGCGACACGCTATATTTGTACGGGCGTTTGTGGCGCAAGCACGTTGACACGCTGATGGATGTACTGCAATCGGAGACGGAGCGCCTAATGTGCGCCCCGATTTACTGCGAAACAAACGGCGACAAGGGATATTTGGCGAGGGAATTGCGCCGCCGCAATATGGCGGTACGCGCATACCCGGAAAAGATGAACAAGTACCTAAAAATCAGCACATACCTCAAAAAGTGGTGGGATAATATCGTGTTTTTGGAAGGCACGGACAAGGATTATATCGCGCAGATTATGGATTACACCGAGGACGCGGAGCACGACGACGCGCCGGACAGTGCCGCGTGCTGCTGCCGGATTCTCGATAGGAGCGGCGCGAGTTTGTATGTTGGGGGGTGATACATATGTTTACCAAATTTACATGGCAGGACTGGCAGAACGAGCCGGACAAAGCAAAGGCGACGCTGGCGGTTATTGGTGCGTACAAACACAGCGAGGACTTCGACAAGGCTGGAATCGCGCAAAGATACTATGAAGCGCAGAACGATACAGTTTCCGCGAAAGTCGTGCTGCGAGCCACCACATCAGAATCGGAGCAAAAAACAGCCGACGGGAAAATAGTCAAGAAGAAGGGGACGGCAACGGAAGCAGTCCCCGGACAGCGCATTTACAGCGACTTTTTCCGCCGATTTACCATGCAGCAGGCTAATTATCTGCTTGGCAACGGCGTGGAGCTGGAAAACGACGCGATGAAGGGCAAGTTAGGCATCGGGTTCGACACGACGCTTGCGAAAATCGGGCTGTATGCGCTGGTGCATGGTGTGTGTTGGGGCTATTGGAATCTCAACCACGTTGAGATTCTGCGAGCGTACACGGACAAAAATAGCGGGTTCGTGGCGCTGCTGGACGAGCTGACGGGCGAACCGATGGTTGGCGTGCAGTTCTGGCAGATTGGCGACGACAAGCCGCTGATGGCGCGTGTATTCGAGCCGGACGGCGTGACGGTCTACAAAACGCGCGAGAATGCCTCTGATTTGGAGGTTGCGCAGGAAAAACGCGCCTACAAGCGCACATACGCGAGGGACATCACAGGCGAGCGCCTTGTGTCCGAGGAGAATTATAGCGCACTGCCGATTGTTCCGCTGTATGCCAACGACAAGAAGCAGACGGAGCTGACGCTTGCAATCCGTTCAAAAATCGACCTGTACGACATCGTTCTTTCCGACTTTGGCAACAATCTGGAGAAAGCGAACGATGTTTACTGGGTGCTGAATAATTTCGGGGGCAACTTCGACGAGGTTGCGCTGATGCTTGAACAGATTCACCGCCTGAAAGCAATCGCGAACATTTCGGACGGTACGTCATCCAGCACAGTAACGCCGGAAACCTTTGAAGTGCCATATGCCGCGCGTCAAACCGCGCTGGAACTGCTGGAACGGCAGCTTTATCGCGATTATATGGCGCTGGATGTGTCGGAGCTGACGGGCGGCAGCCTGACGAACGTTGCTATCCGGGCAAGCATGGCGAATCTGGACTTGAAGGCGAACGCCTACGAATGGCAGTGCTTTGAGTTCGTACAAAAGTTATTGCGGATTCTGGGCATTGAGACGGAGACAATCCGTTTCAAGCGACAAACAATCGCAAACGAGAGCGAAATCATCCAGAACATCTACACCGCGCAGGGCGATTTGGACAAGGAGACGCGCCTGAAACTTAATCCGATGATTCTGCCGGAGGAAATCGACGACATCATCAAGCGTGGGGAGGAAGAATCGCTTTTGGGCACGCGGATGGCGCAACAGGCAATGCAGCAAACAGGCAAGGAGGAAGAAAATGCTGTATCTGATGGTGATTCTGCAAGTGCTGGCGGCAAATAACGTCATCGTTCCGGACTGGCTTTTGTGCATCGGTTGGTGGCTGGTGGCGGTTCGACTTATCTTGCGCATCCTGATTACATTTTTTGACGCTGGGGAGACGGGCAAGCCGTGACGGACGTGGAGCGCAACGATTTGCGCGAAGCCGCGCTGCAAATGCGCATAAAGTCGATGTACCAAGAGGCGCTTGACATCGCCACGAAGCGCCTGAAAGACTTCTTGCGCAAAAAGCAACAAGTGGACGAAGGCAAGATAAAGCCGCCCGCGTACTACGACACGCCGGAAAAGGTGGAGCAATGGAAAGCGGGTTTTGTCCGTGAACTCATCCGCCAATATCGCGTGGAAGAAGTCATCATGGAGGAAATCTGCAAGGCTGGAAACCGTGCAACCGACGACATCCGCAACACGATGGGCGACGTGTACGCCGATAGCTTAGGCGAGGCGCAAACCGTCATCGAGGCGCAGGCCGACCGCGCGGGTGTAAAGGTGTCGTTCGCGCAGCCGAATAAACGCGAAATCAAGGCGATTTTCGCCGCGAACGAAACAGCATTCACGAAGCTGGCGTACAAGAATTTAGGGCAGAACACCGAAATTCGCCACAAGCTGCAAAACGCGCTGGCGCTGTCTTCCACGCTTGGCGAGGACAGAAAGAAGCTGATGAACCGCATCAGCGACATCACGGGGCAGAGCGAGTGGCAAGCGCGGAGAGTAGCGCAGACAGAGCGGACGCGCTCACAAAGTCAAGCGAGTTACGCCGCGTCGCAGGAGGCAGCAGACCAAGGCGTAACGGTTTACAACAAGTGGTTCTGCCGCTTCCAGAATAGCCGTGAAGCGCATATGGCACGACATGGCAAGATGGCAAAGCAAGGCGAGTGCTTTCCGAACAGCAACATCCGCTTTCCGGGCGACCCGAACGGCAGCGCAGCGGAAACAATCAACTGCTACTGCATGATTATGCCGAAAGTCATCCTGTCCACCGAGTATGTGGACGAAGACGGCAACATCCGAAAGAAGGAAAAGAAATGAGCGGGTTTGCAGACCACACGCCGGAAATCAATCAGAAGCTGGAACAGGCAATGTTTGTTGGGCTTTTGGCGGTTGCGCAAGAAGCTGTCGGCATGGTGCGCGAGAAGATGGTCACTGGATACGAGCATAAGGTCTACGATACCGGCAATCTGGCGCGGAGCATCACCGCCGACATCGACCCGGACAACAACGAAGTAACCATCGGCACAAACGTTGAGTACGCGCATTATGTACACGATGGACACGCCGGGCACGCCGTTTTCTTCCCAAAACTGGGGGATAAAGGCGAGTTCCGCGTCATGCCGGGAGGATACACCCCCGGCAGACCGTTCATGACGGACACATTCGCGGATTCTGCAAACGCGGAACGCCTTGTGGACATTATGGCGGACACAATCAAGCAGAATATGGACTAATTACAGCAATATCAGCGCATGGCAAAGAACCGCCGTGCGCTGTTTGCATATATGCGGAAAGGCAAAGCACCGCATTTCCGCAAACAATCAAAGGCGCAAAGCACCGCGCCCCGAAGCAAAGGAGATTGAATCATGAATATCCTCACTCGGAAAAACCTGAAAGCCCTGAATGTGCCTGATGAAGCGATTGACGCGATTGTGGAAGCCCACAGCGACGCAATCAACGACATCAAGGCGGAGCGTGACAAGTACGCGGAACAGGCGAAGCAGATTGCAGCGCTGACCACGGAGCGCGACACGCTCAAACAGCAGCTTGCCGACGCGAAGAAGAGCGGCGGAGACGCGCAGAAGATTCAGGAGGCGTTCGACGCCTACAAGCAGCAGGTGGAAACGGAAAAGAGAACTGCGACGCTGACAACCGCCGCGAGAAAGCTGCTGACCAGCAAGGGGATGCAGGAGAAACTTGCCGACCTTGTGATGGCAAAGCGCGGACTGGACGGAATCGAACTCGACGACAAGGGCGCAATCAAGGATGGCGACAAACTGATTGACGCGCTCAAGGGCGAATATGGCGACCTTTTCTCCACGCAGCAGCAGCAGGGTACACCTACCACAACCCCGCCGAGCGGCGGCAATGCCACGCACGGCAGCGGACGCGCCGCAGCACTGGCGGCGAAGTACGCGCAAGATATGTATGGCGCAGTTGCGCCGGAAGGAGCTAAGTAATGAGCTTTACCAACAATTCTACCGGGCGTGTGTATCACCCCGGTTATTTTCTTGAGAACGCGGAGGACGCAATCCGCGAAACCAAGCAGATTAAGCAGTCTGGCGCTACCACCGCCGAAAACGGCGCGAAGTACGTCAAGATGGGGACTGTTTACCCCGCGAATGACGGCACTGCCGTCGGCATCGTGTACGAGGACGTGGACGTTACAAGCGGCGATATGCCTGGCAGCGTCGTGACGCGCGGCACGGTTTACGAGAGCCGTCTCCCCGTCGCAATCAACAGCACCGCCAAGAGCGCGCTGACGGCAAAGGGCTTCTACTTCATCGCCGCCGAAGCCGCGACGGTGCGCCCGTACTGACGAAAGGAGAATACTATGCAGATTCCGTCTTTTGAAAACAATATTTTCGGTCTTATTCCCAAGGAGGAGTGGCTGGATGTTGGCTTTAACGTCAGCCGCCCGAATGACCCGGTTGACGCGCTGTTTCCCGACGAATATAGTGAAAATCTCGTGGCTAAGTGGCAGGAGATTGCCAACCAGTACCAGCTTCCCGTGATGGCTGACTTCCACAGCTTTGATAGCCGGACGAACATCGCCACCCGCATCCCCGTCGATACGCACAGCATCGAGAAGGGACTGATTAAAGTAAAGATTAACCAGTCCGAGCGTATGCGTGCGCTGCTGCGTTCCGGCGTGCAGAATGACGCTATGTATGACTACGTTATCCGTGACGGCATCATGCTCGCCGACCAAGTTGTTACGCGAACCAAGGTTGCGAAGAACGAGGTTCTGGCAACCGGCAAGATGACCATCAAGGAGAACGACCTCGACCTGACTATCGACTATGGCGTGAAGCCGGAACAGACGGAATTCACGTTCGATTTCAGCGAGGACGCGGACATCCCGGCACAGATTCAGTTTGTGTCTGACACCGCGCAGGAAGCGGGAACAACGGTTGACACCATCGTTACAAGTCGCAAAGTGCGAAATCAGATGCGTGCAAACCGTGCAATCCAGAAGCGCATCAACGGCACGTTGAGCGAGGGCGCGTATGTGAGCAACGCCGCGCTGGATACGTTCCTTTCCACGGAGTACGGCATCAACCGCGTTATCACTAACGATTTGCAGTACGCCATTGATGGCGGCATCGGTGCGGACGGGCGACCGATTCGCACGACCAAGCGCTATTTCCCGCAGAACAAGATGACGTTCCTCGGCACTGGCAGCGCCATGACGCGCATCGGCGCGGGCTTGTGGGGACAGACCCCGGAAGAAACGGTCAACACCGCGAACACCGGGCTTAACGTCAACCAGTCCGGTCAGCACCGCTATGTGATGGTGTCGCAGTGGGTGGAGAACGACCCCGTTGTGCTGTGGACGCGGGCATCCGGCTTGTTTATGCCGGTTATCTTCAACCCGCAGAGCATCTGGATTGCAACCATCACGGACGCGGCGACGGGACAGTTGACGGTTTCCTCTGCCGCTGGCACGGGCAAGGGCAACACGACGCTGACTGTCAACCCCGCGAAGGAATCAAGCTCCAACCTGTACAAGGTGAAGGCTGGTACGACCGCTCCGACCGCAGCCTATGGGCAGAATGTCCGCACTTGGAGCAACTGGGACGGCACGTCTGACCTTGCGATTGCGACGGGGCAGAAGGTGACGGTTGCGGAATGCACCAGCGACTACCGCGTGATTCGCTCCGGCAGCGCGACGGTGACGGCAGCGACTTAATGGAGGTGGAAACATGGCTGTGACGCTGGAAATGGCAATGCGCGAGTGTAACAACTTTTTCGAGCGCTGCAAGTACACGGGAGAGATTCGCATCTTGGGCGGGAAAATCGTCCCTGACGTAGGTTCGCCCTATGTGTACATCAGCGGCAGCGCGCGGAACGACGGCGTTCACAGCCTTGTTTCTGGCGCAATGGAGGACGCGGCCGGGGAGGAAACTTTCGACGGCACGTTGTGGTTTCTGTACCCGCCGCGCCCGTTTATCGAGATTGCAAAACAGTGCGCGGAGTACGAAACAAAAAACCCGACGGGGGCTTATACAAGCGAATCGTTCGGGCATTACAGCTATTCGCGCGCTACTGGCAGCAACGGCGTTGTAACGTGGCAAGCGGCATTTGCGGACAAACTGCGACCGTATAGGCACATGTATACGGAGGTGGGCTGATGGCGTGGATTGACTTTGGCGAGGATGCTTGCATTGTTGACAAACGCACGGAATCCGACGGCATGGGCGGCGTGACTGTGTCGTGGACAGATGGAGCGTCTATCAAGGCTTGTTTTGTCCGCGAAAGCACCACGGAGGCGAAAATCGCGTATCAAAACGGCATCCGCGAGATTTTCACAATCGTCTTTTCTGATTTGCTAGAGCTTGCGCCAAATGACCGAGTAAAGCGCCTGTCCGACGGCAAGGTTTTCCGCATCACGTCCGATGCGCGGGACATGACAACGCCCAAGCAGAGCGATATGCACTTCCGAGAGGCGGACGCGGAGGTGGTGACTGCGTGATTGACTTGCAGCGGAAACTATACAAGTTTTGGAGCAGCTTCACCTACGAGGGCAAGCCCATCCCTGCATACATCGAGGACGCAGTGCCGGAGGAAGCGTCTTTTCCCTATTTTGCGTTTCAGGTGCAAGAGGGAGACACATTCGGAAAATCTACAATGATTTGCACGCTGTGCTGTCAGGCGGAAAACGGCAGCAACGTCAACTTGCAGCGCGCAGCAATCCTTGACGAGGTTCGCCGCGCTATTCCGCCGGAGGGAACAGCGATTTATTGCGACGACGGCTTTATCACGCTATACCGCAACAATAGCAACTTTTTCCGCCTTGAAGTAGATACGACGCTCAAAAGCGTCTGCTATGGGCGGATTTACTACGAAATCGTGACTTATTACACCTAACAGGAGGTAAAAAAATGACGACTGGGCTTCGGGCAAGCACATTTGAGAATCTGCAACTCAATGCCGGGATGTTTCTTGCTAATTTCGATTATTCCACCGCCACAGACGCGGCGACGCTTGGCGCGCTGCTGAAAACGGAGCGCGAAAAGACAAGCGGCTCTGCGCTGATTGGCGCAACGCGCGGCGGCGGCACGTTCGTCTGCACGCCCAACACGCGCAGCATCGAGGCGGACGGCAAGCGCGAGGAATGGAAAGGCAGCAGCGTCAACGATGGCTGGACTATCAAGCTGACGACTACCCTGCTTGAAATCAATGCCACCAACCTTAAGCGGTCTTTTGGCACTGCCGACGTAACGGACACGGAGAAGAAGCACACCATCAAGATTCGCACCGACATTAAGGACGCGGACTACATTGAGAGTCTTGTCTGGGTGGGCGACACCTCGAAGGGCTATGTGCTGATTGCCATCAAAAACGCGCTGAACACGGCGGGCGCAACGCTGACTTGGACGGACAAGGGCGAGGGCACTATTCCGGTGGAGTTTACCGCGCATCAGGATGGGCTGGAAACCGACGGATATGCACCCTGCGAGGTTATTTTCTTCGACCCCGCCGCCTAATAACACGCGGCAGGGTTCGCGCCCTGCCGCACTTTCGTAAATTTCGAGGAGGAAAACGCATGAATACCGCAACCGCATTTGAGCAGATGGCGAACGCCATTCCGTACATCGACAAGCTGGTAAATAGCAAGGAAATGAAAGCCTTCGTGGAAGAAAAGAGCAAGGGCGACGTTGTCGGGCGCGACATTCTGATGAAGATGCTGCCGATTTTGTACGCCAAGCACCCCAAGGAAACGATGGGCATTCTCGGCGCGATGCACGGCAAGACGGCGGAGGAAGTCGCAGAAATGGACTTCACGGAAACCGCCGCCATGATGGACAAGGACACGCTCGATTCGCTGTTTGCTTTTTTTACCTTTGCGCTTCGTCTGGGGTGCATCATGTAATCCCAGTACTGTACAAATACCGCCCGCAAAACGTTCACGCGCTGGGGGTGCTTCTGGCGCACGAAACGCAGGAGGAAGCAAAACGTTGCTATATGGCTAATATGGCGTGGATGACGGTGCTCGCTATTTCGTCGTTCGGCGGCGCGAATCTGGAAATCCCGTCATACAGCGACGTTTTCGGCGAAGAGAAGCATGAAACAAAGCAAAAAACAGCAGAGGAAATCTGCGACGATATTATAAACGGACTAATGGCGAGGGGAGGTGCAGAAGATGGCGGAAGCATTTGAGTTGTACGCAAGTTTTAAGATTGATACAAGCGGCTACACGCAGGAGCTGAACAAAATCCGGCAGGAAATGGAGCAGTTTCAACAAGAGCTCAACAGCCTTGCTATTCATCCGACGTTTGACGGCGGACGTTTTCGGACGGAATTGCAGCAAGCGCAGCAGCAGTCCACGCAGGCGACGGAAGAAATCAAGCGTTTGCAGCAGCAAATCCAGTCCTTGCAGGAAGCCGCAGAGGATTCGGGGGACGATTCCAAAAACAGCATCACTGGGCTTCTAAAACGCATCGGCATCGTCGGCGAAATTGCAAGCGGACAGTTCCTCGGAAATATGTTTGTGAATGGCGTCAATACCGTTATCGACGGCGTCACAGGTTCAATCAGCGAATCAATCGAACTTGCGTCCGACCTTACGGAGACGCAGAACGTTGTTGATGTGACGTTTGAGGATTCCGCGTCCACCATCAACAAGTGGGCGCAGGAGGCGCTGAACGCCTACGGCATCACGGAAACCAAGGCGAAACAGTATTCGTCTACACTGGGCGCTATGCTGAAATCCATGGGCATTGCCGATGACCAAGTTCTCCAAATGTCAATGGATATGGCGGGTCTGGCGGCGGATATGGCGTCATTCTACAACCTCGACCACGATACGGCATTTGAGAAAATCCGCTCCGGCATCTCCGGGGAAACAGAACCGTTGATTTTAGCGGCTTAACGGAGGAATCCGTTTTGAAACTGCTGGTGAACGCAAGCAAAAGCGGTGTGCATGAAAATGCGCTAACGGTAAAACTCTAAACTTGTTGAAATGTTTGTGGATTTGTGATATAATACCTTTGAGGTGAAAAATTTGAAAGGTGTTATCTATCGCTATAATTCTCCAAGCGGGAAAATCTATGTAGGGCAAACAATGATTCTCGAAAGAAAGCGAATCGACAAGCATAAATTCGAGGCATATACAAAGAAATGTAATACGCCGTTTGGGAATGCGATTCGCAAGTATGGATGGGAAACTATCAGGGCAACATACGCAGTAATTGAGTATGTCGAAGGAACAGACAAGAAGGACTTAAAAGCTAAACTGACGGAACGCGAAAACTATTGGATTCAAGAGCTTGATACATTCGTTCCCAACGGTTACAATGTAAAGCTGACAAATCAGCACACATTAGGCGAGTACCGGAACAAAGAAGCCATGTATAAGAAAATCAGCAACACGCTGAAAGGAAAATACATGAACCAGCCGTCTACGAGCAAACCAGTTATTGATGCAACCACAGGGATAACGTATCCGTCAATCAGCGAAGCAAGCCGCAGCACGGGCATATTCGTTCAATCAATATGCGGAGTGCTTAAAGGCAGATACCTTCACGCGGGCGGGCATCGTTTCTGCTACATAAAGGACGATGGAACACCCGACACGTCAAATCTTCGACAGAAAAGAAGAAAGCAACTGCCAGTGTATTGCCCCGAATTGGATAAATCGTTTGTTTCAGCCTATGAAGCAGCTAAGTATATTGGGCATCCGGACGGGAAAAACAACATACGCACTGCTGCACAGACTGGGAAAAAACGATATGGGTTCTCATGGATTTACAGCAAGCAAGACAATACCGTGCCAAGCCAACAATCATGACGCAGAAATGCGTCTTTTTTGTTGGAAGGTGTAACGACTAATTGTAGCGTCGGGATTAGCACGACGCGAAGTGCCAGCCGCCCCCCGAAAGGGCGAAGAGATAGTCTAATCCCCTACAAAATATCGGGAAACCGAGGGTATAAATGTAAAATCTTTGGGCATCAATATGTCCGTTGCGAACCTGAACGCCTTTGCCCTCGAAAAGGGCATGAATAAGGCGTTTGATAAGATGTCGCAGGCGGAACAGGCGACGTTGCGCTATCAGTATCTTCTGGAAGCCACGAAGGACGCGCAGGGCGACTTCGCGCGAACCGGGGACAGCTTCTCAAATGAGATGCGCAAGCTGCAAACGAACCTCGACCGCATCAAGACGGAGTTCGGCAAGGGTCTGCTGGGCGTTGTAACGCCCGCGATTTCGCTGCTCAACAACGTGCTGTCGGATAAGTCATACCAGTACACCACAGCCGAAAAAATCATGCAAGAACGGGACGAATCAATATACGACGCAAAGGCGACCTATGCGCAGTCGCTCACAATCGTTAATTCCATGCGCAACATGGAGCAGGAGAGCGGCAAAGCTGTAAAGGCAACGAAAGCGTGGCAGGAAGCCCTCGAAAACCTTAAAAACGTTATGCCGGGACTTTCGCAATACGTTGATTTAACCTCTGACGCCATTATGGGCAACACAGAGAGAATTAAACAGTATGTGGATACCGTGAATGGCGTGTCGCTGTATGGTGCACATGATACCGCCGTTACCGATGCACAAGCAGCAGTTAATGAAACGGAAAAACAGCTTGAATCCCTATATGCACGCAGAGATTATCTAAACTCGCTAATTGTGGGGTCTAATGCTGAAGAAGTAAAAGCAGCATATCATGATGTGGTAGAAAATGCCTATCAGTCCTTTGTCCGCACAATGGCTGAAACAAATGCCAACTATACGTTTGCCAATACATTTGACGAATTTTTTGCATCGCAATATGATGAAGTCGACAGGGCGATTCGCGGGGTTGGAGATTCTTCCATAAATCTCTTCGATTTCGGAGACATGCAAGCTGCGGCGTGGAGCAAGCTCACAGAAGCAATGAGCTTGCAAACATTCGATAGCAGCGCCGCCGCCGGAGAGTTGGAAGACGTCAATAGGCAAATCGAAGAAACTAACGATAAACTGAGCGAGAATCAGACCGCGCTTGCAAGGGCAACAGCGGAATGGGAAGCGTACAAACGTGCACACCCGGAAGCCGAAAAACAGGTAAAATTCAACGAAGCCATCGAGGACGAGAAGAAAGCCCTCGAAGACCTTGAGACCGCGCTGAAAGACGTTGACACCTACCGCGCGGACACGCTGAAAAAGGCGCAGGAAGCCTACAAGGGCGTTGCGTCTGGCATGGGCTACATGGTAACGCACACGCAGGAGGAAATGAAGAAGCTCCTCGATACCGATTACAGCAAGGAAAATGTGCTTAGTTGGTACGGCACGAATGCAGATGCGCTACACGCCTACAATGATGCTTTGCAGCAAGCCGAAGCGTCTGGCGTTGACGTTGGCATCTTGTCAGGGCTTACTACATACTCCCGCGATAACGATGCGTACCTTTCGCGTCTGCTGAACCTAACGCCGGAAGAAATCAAGCAGCTAAATGCAGACTACCAGCGCGCCCGCGACGAAGAAAACGCGATGGCGGAAACCAAAACGCGGTATACGCTGGCGGACGATGAGACGTATCAGGCGATGCTGGAAACCGTGCAAAAGTCGCTCGAAGCGTTTGAGCAAAAGGACGCAATCGCGGCATACATGGCGGAAAATAACAGCGCGGTTTTGGCTGGCATCAACACAATGCGCGCGACGCTGGAAGCAAAAATTCCGGGCATCAATGCGCTTCTCGAACAGTTGGGGTTCAAGCAAATTGATTACGAACTGAAAGATAAGCCGTGGATATCCGATTTCTTCGTTCGCGGAGATGCTGACCAGCGAGAAGAAGATATTGCGCACGAAAAAACAGCCCCGACGCTAAAAGAGCAAGCGCAAGCACGCCGCGCCCGCGAACAGGCACGAGCGCGAAGCGGCTATGCGGACATGATTGAAGATGGGCTAATGCCCGACGACATCAAAGCCCGCGCGCAGCGGTGGAATCGGCTCGTCGAAATAAAGACGCAGGAAATGAACGACATCGTTGATATTTTGGAACAGCGCATGGAGGAAAACCAGCGTCAGCGTGAAGAGGAAGAGGCGGCAAGAGCAGCGAAGGAAGCAAGAGACAACGCATTGCCCAAAACGTGGTCTGACTTGTCTCCCATCATTTCGACGGATGAGTTCAAAAACGCCGAATCCTACGCACCTGTCTCAAATGAAAAAACAAACATCTTTGCATTGCCGCAAACGAATAAACAAGAGGGTTCGCATTTTGAGACATTCGACGAGTACCGGACACGCACAATGCTCGAAAATAGCCGTGTAATGCAAGACACGATTAACAGCATGGTTGAGACATTCAAAACGACAACGCAGCAGAGCCAAACGACGCAGGAAGTCACGATTTCAAATCCGCAAGACCTTGCGGCGTACTTGCAGCAACCTGTCACGGTTGTTAATAATTTCTCCGTTGACGGGACATCCGTTGCAACCGTCATCGCGCCTATCGTAAATAAAACAATCGGCAGGGGCATCCGTGGAAATCTGATGGAGGTGGCGCGATAAATGGTAACACGATACCGCGCATGGATGGGGGAGGAAGCGCTGGAAGACCTCGACCCGTCCATTATCATCATCGACATTTCGGAGGACGCGCCTAAGGAAGCAGTGACAACCGAAGCACGCCCGGGCGGGGGGATGTACCTCACCGGGCAGCTTCGGCAGTCCATCACGGTAACAATCGCCGTGGAAATCCACGAAGCAAACACCATCCACAGGCAGCTTGTCCTCGGTAAAATCATGCGCTGGGGCAGCGGTGGACAGTACCTGCGCACGTCATACCGCCCGGAACAGCGGTTATACATCGACAGCATCGAGGCAGCGAGTGTTTCCGCGCTCAAATGGACGGACACGCTTGCAATCAAGCTGACGGCATATCAGCGTCCGTGGTGGGAGGAAGCAACTGTTTCCAAAATGGAAACAGTTGAAGTAAGCAAAAGTGGCATCCTGACGGTTTACAACCGCGGGGAAATGCCTTGTCCGCTGGAAGCCGTTTTTGTGGCAATCGACCCGCTGACAAACGTTGCAATCAGTTGCGGAAGCGAAAAAATCGTGCTGACGAATATCAGCGTGAAAACGGGCGAGGAAATCCGCATAGCACACGACGACAACGGCATCCAGCAAATCACGGCAGCGGGGACATCCGCGATGGGCAACCGAAACGGACAGTCTGCCGATGAAATCACGCTAAAGCCCGGAATTAACAAGGTGTCGTTTAGCGGCGACGGGCTTTTGTCGCTGACGGTCACGGCGAGGGGGCGGAAATATTAACTACAAAGCATATGGCACACCGCAGGAAGTAACCTTAACGTCCAAAATAAAATGTCGTGTTGTGGTAAACCCTAATGTGGAAAATCCAACTGGTTGGGATATAGAGAAAGGCTATCCAACAATCGGTAGGAAAAAGGTTACTTTTCCGGTTGTTCTTCCAGCCGACGCAGTAATCACATCCGCACGAGTACACGCGGATTTTCGGCGCGACCTTTGGGGCAATCAACAAAAGCAGGACGTAAACGACGTCCATGTTGACGAGGCTGGATTTTCGTCCATCACGCTTCCAGACGGAGCAAGTACAACATCGTTTGTTGCAATACTCTCTTTCCAAATGTGGAAAAAGATTTACACAGACAGCGACGAACGAACGTTTAACGTAGACGTCCGCGACATCTACCTCACAATCGACTATGTTTCCGGCATCATCCCCGACCCAGACGCAAGCAAGGCATACACCAACAATGTGCGTTTGCCGCGTCTGCTGGACAAAAATCTGCGAGAAATCAAGCGCTTGCGCCCCTCTTCGCTATCTCTATCGCTAACAATCGACGACATTTCTACCGCGAGTATGACGCTCGTTGACGGTACATGGATGGACGTAACGCAGTTTGTGGAGCTGTACCACATCGGCGGCAGCGTCGGCATCTTCCGCTTGCGCTCGGACACGCAGACTTACAGAAATTACGCAACGCAGGAAGTCAACCTCGACCACGCCATTTCTACGCTGATGGACGGGCTTCTGCCGGAGCAGCTCAAAATAGGCAGTGCATCCGTTGACGCGGTTGATGTGCTGGCACAGCTTCTCACCTACCAGCCGGAAACGCGCTGGCAGATGGGAACGTGCGAGTTATCGCAACACCTCACATACGATTTCGACGCGGGAACAAACATCTGGACAGCAATCAACAACGTCAAGAACTTGTCGCCCGCAGAAATGATGTGGCAGTACGACTTTTCCACCCATCCGTGGACGCTCAACCTTGTTAATATGCCAAACACCGTCTCCTGCGAAGCGCGTTTTAACGGCGCGCTGACCAGCGCAACGGTAAGCACCGACCGCGACGACCTTGTGACCCGGATGTACGCATACGGCAAAAACGGCATCACCGTTGGCACGGTAAACGATGGAAAGGACTACATCGACGCGGACACCATCGACGAGTGGGGCATCGTGTGCGGCAAATACTCCGATAACAGCATCACGGACAAAGAGACGCTGTTGGAAAACGCAAAGAAGGAACTGGCGAAAAAGAAAACCCCGCCGATTTCCATCGACGTTTCCCTTGTGGAGCTTTCCGCCATAACAGGATTACCCTACGACCATTTCCGGCTGGGGAGCATCTGCCGCGTTGCAATGCCTAAATTCGGGCGCTGCTACGATGAGCGCATTCTGACACTTAACGCGGATAACGTGCTGCTTGAGCCACAAAAGGTACAAGTAACCATGTCAACGGAGGGCAAGAGCGTCAGCGGCATCATCGAGGCGCTGGGCGGCAAGAGTGGACTTATTTCCGCCGGAACGGAATAAGGAGGACGCATGAATGAGTTAAATTATACTTGCAACTTGTCTGCTGGGTTGCGGATGACACCGCTCAAAGCGGCGCTCGTGCAAGGCGAAGCGAACGCCCACACGCTGAAAATCGCGTTTGAGAAGGACGGCGCGCCGTACAGCATGGATTCGGGCGCAACGATTGTCGGCAGCTTTATCAGGCTGGACAGCGTCGCAAGCACGGACGATAACCCGACGATTCTTCTCCAAGGCGCGGTTAGCGACGGCATGGCATCCGTGACGCTTTCCGCTGCTTGCTATGCTGTTGTTGGGCGTTTCCGCCTGATGGTCACGGCAACGGTCGGCGAGGACACGACGGCTATCTTGTGGCTTGAGGGGCGCGTCGCGGCGGGGGCAACCGGGACAGTGTACGACCCGGATAACGTCATCCCCGACATTACAACGGTGCTTGCAAAGGTGCAAGATTGCACAAACGCAGCGGCAAGCGCGAATGCAGCGGCAGAAAGCGCAACATCCGCAGCGCAGCAGTTTCTGGGGAAGTACATCACGGATGAGGAAAAATTGTTACTGCTGGAACTGCTGCAAATGGCGGCATATCGCTCAAACACCGCCGCGCAAAATTATAGCAAGCTATACGCAGCGTGGAAGGACGATGTATCAGCGCTTGAGGCACAGCGTCCGCGAATCGTCAGCGTTGAGGCGGACAAAACGACAATCGCCGTCGGCGAGAGCGTGACATTCACGGTGACGCAGAAGAACGCGGCATCAATCCGTTTCCTTGTGGACGGCACAGTAAACGAACGAATCTATGACGTTCAGCAGGAAACGATAACGTTCACAAAGCAGTTTCAATCTACCGGGAGCGGAACGCGGATTGTTGCATTCCAGGCGGTTGACGCGAGCAGCAACGTCGGACTGGAATCGGATAGTATCATCATCACAATTAAGGAGGCGGCACAAAATGGCGTGGAATCTAATCCGCAGGAATAACGGCGAGACTATCCACACGGACTATGTTGAGTGGATGTTGGATAGCGCCGCCGACATCTCCAACGGCACAGAGCCGGGGAAGTCTGGAAGCATCGGCAGTCTGGCGTACACCGCCGGATTTGGGTCGATGTGGCAGAAGGACGCGCAGGGCGCGTGGGTGAAGCTGGGAGGTGGCATGAATGGTTGACGCAAGCACGCTTGGTGTGATTCTGGCGCTGTATGGCGCAGACGTGAATGGCGAGATTCCTACGGTGCTGGTGACGGACAAGACGCTGACGCTGGAAAACCGCGCGGCTGACGCGAAATCTGCTGGCGACGCTATCCGCGCGGTTACAAATACCGCTAACACGCTTTCCGCGCGCGCGAATGTTTTGTCTGGCAGTGTGTCCGGCGCGGCGATTACTGCGACGGATTCTTTTGCCGCGCCTTTTGTCGGTCTGCGCATCTGCGGCAAAAGCACGCAGGACGGTACGCCACTCCCGAGCGCGCCCGTACCGATTGTCAGCGCGGGTGACGGCGGAACGGTGGTGGTCACGGTGTCGGACGGCGCGAACGAATCGCAGACGCTGACGCTGCAAACGCCGAATGCGCTGCCGGGCATCCCGGTTTCCTCCGGCGGGAACTACACGGACGAGAACGGGCAGCAGTGGGTGTGCGATGAGGTGGACTTGGCGCGCGGGGTGCGCGTGCAGCGCATCACCAAAATCAAGGTGACGTCTTCGCTCAACTGGCAGATGTCTGGACAAAAGGTTGATAGATACTTTGCGTGGTTCGCTGGCACTTCTGCGACAAATGTTCTTTGTACGCACTTTTCCACCACGGTAGGTTCGGAAGTCATCGGCGGCGCTATCGCCAATCAAAACAACCTCATCGGCTTTGCATACGCACAAAAAGGCGCATCAACACTTGATGAGTTCAAAGCATTCCTCGACGCGAACGAGGTATATGTTTGGACATCGCTTGCAGAACCCGTCGAAACCGCCCTTTCCGCTGCTGAAATTGCCGCGTACAAGGCGCTGACCACCTACGCCCCGACGACCAGCATCAGCGTTACTGATGGCGCTGGCGCAGAAATGAAGTATCAGCGTGACGTAAACATTGTAATCAAAAATCTTGAGGATGCGATTGCATCCATGACGCAAAATTAAGGGGGTATCTTTATGGCAATCAATAGTAAGGCACGGCATGATTTGACGCTGCGCGCGATTAAGCGCGAGATTTCCGCTGGGCGCGACGTGGCATTCTGGCTCGATAAGGCTTATGCCCACCTCGATAACGGTCTGTTTGGCGAGAACGACATCGCCGAAATTGAGACGTTGGCACAGGCGTACTATGATTCGCTGGACGCAGCGGAAAATGAGGGAGAAAACGCAATCTAAGTTGCAATTAAGTTGTAAGCAAGTTGCAATCTCGACTTTTAGCACTGCACAAATGCCGAAAAATCGGCATTTTTTAAGTTGCACGCAAGTTGCAAGTTAGTACAAGTTAGTACCAAGTTAGTACCAAGTTTGAGGAGGTGTCATCATGCCCAAAATCGCAGTATCCGCCATTCTGGGCGACTTCCAGCGGATGCTTGACGAGCACTGGAAGTATACGGCTGGCGCAGCGGAGACGGGAAACGTTGACTGCTCCGGCGCGTTTGTCTGGTCATACCGTCAGCACGGGCAGAGCATCTACCACGGCAGCAACCGCATTGCGCGGACGGAAATTGTTGAGCTTGTCCCAATCTCCGCCGCAAAGCCCGGAATGGCAGTTTTTAAGTGCCGGAATCCTGGTGATTCGCGGTATGCCTTGCCGTCTGGCTACAAACAGGGCGGCAAATACTACAACGGCGATTTGAGGGACTTTTACCACATCGGACTGATGGGGAAGGACGGCAAGGTTCTCAATGCGCAGAGCAGCGCAACGGGCTTCGTCGCTTCACCCGTCAAATCGTGGACGTGCGCAGGACACCTCAAAAAAGTCGAATACAAGGAGGATACACCAATGGTGGATGATAGCAACGATGTTATCTGCGTTGGACGTGTGACAGCGCAGAGCGGCAGCACGGTCAACCTTCGCGCAGAGCCGAGCAAATCCGCAAAGGTGCTGGAAAAAGTAAAAATCGGCACGACTGTCAACGTCATCGGGAATAGTGGCGGATGGCTTCACGTCGAGACGGAGACGAATCAGGGCTACATGATGGCGGAGTTTGTCGATGTGGGTATTTCCAAAACGGAAACACCCACGCTTGACGAACTTGCGGAACGCGTCGAGAAGTTGGAAGCCCGCGTCACAGCGCTGGAAGGCGGGGTAGGTTGAGATGGAAAACATCACCGCCGATAAACTGATTCTGGCGCTGGGCGTGATTCTCGTCCTGCTGGGAGCATACAATACATTTTACACCGCGCGAAAAAATGTGAGGGACGAACGCAAGCGCCAGGAGCAGCCAACAAACGCGCTTGCATCCAGCGTATCAGACATCAATCGCAAGCTGGACACAGACAAGCGCCGCCTTGATGGGCACGAAGAGCGCATCGGCGGCTTGCGTGACGGACTGATGGTAACGTGCGCCGGAGTACAGGCACTTTTGGAACATGAGTTACACAACGGCAACGCCGACGAAATGACGGCGGCAAGCAGGGAAATTGATAATTGGTTGAGGGGCAATGCCCTAAAGGGAGGAAATGCAAAATGAGTGAGAATTTGAAGCGCAAACTGACAAGCCGCAAGTTCTGGGCGGCAGTTGTATCCTTTGTGACCATGCTAACTATGGCGTTCGGCGTGGCGGATGAAACCGCAACACAAGTCGGCAGCATCATCATGGCGGGTGCTACGGTCATCGCCTACATCATCGGCGAGGGCATGACGGACGCAGCTGCGGTCGCGGATGGCAAGGATAAACCAAAGGAGTAACACATGAGCCGCGAAGTCGTATGGACAAAAGCGGTTGTTGATGCTTTTGTGGATGAAGCCTGTTTGTCCGATGAAGAAGAACTGATTATCAGGTCGCGGGCGAAAGGCTGGACACGAACAAAGCAATCAATGCAGTACAATATGAGCATTCGCAAGATTGACTATATTATACACACGCTGAAAACCAAGTACGACGAAGCGCAGAAATACTCCGAGATTTTACCCAAGCGGAATACAAAGAAAGCCGGGACGTAATGTCCCGGTTTTTTTTGTTGTGCACTATTCTTGCGCCTGACGCTTGCACTCAGCTATTATGGCGCGAGAATTTCTCCACTGGTTGTGTACTGCCATTGCAAATATATTTCTTTGTTTTTGCCGAGGATAAGGACACCTGCAAGCGCCTTATTGTGTACATCCGCACACCAAGCACCAATCTCTCTGCCTAAATAATATGGGTAGCCGTCAATGCGCTTTATGTAGTGTTCTGGATTCTTCTTGATAAATGCCTCGAACAAAGCATATACTTCTTCGCGCGTAAAATCTTCTTCGCAATAGTCAAGGTACATGTTTTCCATGCTCTCTTCTCCTTTTGCTTAATTGTGGGGTTGACAAACTAAAAATGATGTGGTACAATCACGGTGTCACCTGTTTCGGCAGGTGTGGAATTGAAACAATGTGAGTATCATCATTGGTTCAGGGGAAAAGCATCAGCTTCGGCGGATGCTTTTTTCTTTGCTCTGCATCGTCTGATGCGTTTTGCGTTTGCGCTGTCCGGGGCAAGGCAATATCCGCCTTTGCTATACGGCAGATGGGAGCGAATCGTGTTTGGCGCTACGCCAAATTTCCGCGCTGCATCTTCCGGGCTATCGCCTGCGTCGATTGCGGCAGCTATGGCGGCATCGTAGTCGCTCAAAATGCCGTTGTCGATTAGAATTCTGCGAACGCGGTATTCGGACAAGCCCAATTCACGGGCGACTTGCTTTCTGGAATGCATTTTGTTGTATAGCCCGATGATGTAGGCTATATCTTGAATAGTGAGCTGCTGCATGGGGCTTCCTCCTTAGTCCCAAACGTGTTCATCGCAATAATCCGTCCACTCTTTTTCCATGTCGGCGATAACTTGTGTGTAGTCTTCGCCGTCGATGATGCGTTCACGCGCCTTGCGCCCGGCAGAGCACTTCGCAACGTTGCTTGCGCGCGAATAGTCTTCTGCTTGCAGCATGGCAGCAGCTTTCGGGTATTTCTCGCAAAGCTCGGTGGTGCTGACGGCGGGCTTCGTCGGCATCCGCCCTTCTCCGTCGGCTATCACCTTATCGTAGATGTAGTGGTACTTGTCCCACGCGCTACGAGCTTCCTCAATCTCCTTGATTCCGGGGATGGCATCGCGGCGTGCTTCGCGTTCCGAGCGGATGCGGTCGGCTTCTGCGCGCGCTGCGTCGCGTTCCGCCTTTTCTTCCAGCAGAATCGTTTTGATTTCATCCAGAACAGCGGGTTCGGGGCGCTTCATCGTTTTCTTCAAGCCGCTTATGCGCATCCTTCCGGCGTTTTCTCCGTCGGTGACGATGGAAAACTCAAACCGGTGGTCGTCATAGAGCTTTCTGGCAGAAGCTGACAGCTTTGCGTAGTTTTCGGGCTTCATTTCCTTACCTCTTTCTGTCTGGGGCTTTTATTTTGTACCGCCCTCCTGACACTATTATTATATCACAAGATATATACTTTGTCAATATCTTTTTAGGGTTTTCCGCAAGTTTTTTTGCATCTTTCACTCTTATTCCTTCCGCACTCTTTCCTCCAGCCACTCCGAGATGGCAAGCCGAATGACAGCAGAATCGTTCAGGCTTAACTTTTTTGCTACGTCCTTAATCTGCGCATTCTGCTCTTTCGTCAGAATGATGCACTTTGCAACCTTGTTTCCGTTTTCGCTAATCATCTGTTACTCCTCCTTTCTGGTGCTGCCGTAAATCGGCTTGCACCAGTTTCCCATGTTTCCAACTACCACCTGCGGCAAGTACGCGCCTGTGGTGCGGTCGTAGTGCATCAGCGTCAGCTCAATGCCGCGATACACGCAGCCGCGGATAACCGCCGCCACGCAAGCAGTTAACCCAGTTACATAGACTACCAGCGGACGGTCACCCGTTACGACCTCGATGTCTGACATCTCGTTGTCGTTAAAACGGGTTCCGTAATTTGACAAATGAGTCCCCACACGATTGTCCAGGAACGCGTCAACCGTCCGCGACATAGCGCGGAAGTCTGTGGGGTCAACCTCCGTCGGGAAGATAAACTCCCCAACGGGCATGTCGTGCCGCCCGGCGCAAAGACCGACGACGACGGCATTGTCCGGGATGTGAAAAGTAAAGTTAAAGTTAGTCATAATTCCCTCTCGCTTTCTGCCCTCGTAACCTCCGGGGCGGGGTAGTTGCATCAGTCTGCCAGCACTTCGCCACTTGTGGTGTGCGTCCATTCCAGCGCGATTTCTTTATTTGCGCCGAGAACGAGAACGCCATATAGCGCACGATTATGCACATCAGCGCACCATGCACCAAGCGTTCCGCCGCAATAGTAGGGATAGCCGTCGGTGCGCTTGATATGGTGCTCCGGGTGCTTCTGGATGTACGCAGCAAACAGGGATGCGGCTTCGTCGCGCGTGAAGATTTCTTCACAGTAATCAAGTTCCATTTCGTCCAACATTTTTTATCCTCCTGCTTATTCTTTTTAGTAGCTCGTCAGCGCGTCGATGATTTCTCGCGCTTCGCTGCTATGCAGCACAGTCCATGCTGCATGATTTTCGTAATCGTAGGGCGTGCTGTTTGCCCTTTTCTCTATCCATGCTGTGACGGACAGTCCTTCTTTTTTGGCTTCTGCCTCGCATTGTTTCCGTCCTTTGAATTGCTCAAAGAGACAATTATGCATGAAGCGAATATATTCAGCGGACCTCACAATGTATTTGTTCCGCAAGTCACTCGCGTACTTGACTTGCTTCTCCGATTTTCCGACGATTTCTGGGAGATGCAGTTCTTCAATCAGAGCCTCCGCCTTCGCCGCGTCCTTCTCCTGCTTTTCCTTCTGCCAGCAATCGGGGCAGACGGTGCAGTTCTCTTCTGCCCACTCCTTCCACTCGTCCGCCATTTTGCGGTTAGGGCGGAACTGTACCTTTTCAAACTTCGCGCCGCACTTGTTGCATTTGCATTCTGCGATTGCTCTTGCCATACTCGTTACCTCTTTCTGTCCGGGGGCTTTTATTTTGTACCTCCCCTTGACACTATGTATTATATCACAAGATATATACCCTGTCAATACCTTTTTGAGATTTTTCGCAAGTTTTTTTGCAACTTTCAAGCGTTTTGTCTGCATTTCCCAACCGTCTGAATCGCCTATACTATAATCAGTAGGAGGTGGTGCGGTGTATATCCACTACAACCCTAATCCGCGCGGCTTGCGCGTCGGGGATTGCGCTGTCCGCGCAGCATCCAAGGCGGCAGGGGAGACGTGGGGCAGCACCTATGCGTCGCTCTGTGCGCTGGGCTATGACTGCGGAGATATGCCTAACGCCAACCACGTCTGGGGACGGTACTTGCATGAGCGCGGATTCTCGCGCCACGCACTGCCGGATACTTGCCCAATCTGCTACACTGTCGCGGATTTCTGCCGTGAACATCCGCGCGGGGTGTACGTCCTCGGCATCGGCGACCACGTTGTGTGTGCCGTAGACGGGGACTGGTACGACGCATGGGATAGCGGCGCTGAAATACCAGCGTATTATTGGGAGAGGGAGGATTGATGTATGGCGTATGGTTATCCACAATATTATCCACAGATTCCGTATTATAACGCGCAGCAGACGGCGATGCCCGACCAGCTTGCGCAGCTTCGAGCAGCACAGCAGCCGATGATGCAGCAGCCAGCGCAGCCATCAAGCAACGGACTGATTTGGGTGCAGGGTGAAGCCGGAGCGAAGAGCTACCTTGTCGCCAACGGTTCGAGCGTGCTGCTGATGGACAGCGAGAAGCAGACGTTTTATATCAAGTCGGCGGACGCGGCAGGAATGCCATCCATGCGCACGTTTGACTACACGGAGCGCAACGCATCCGTAAAGCCATCCAGCAGCGCGCAGGACGCGCCGGAGTATGTAACGCGGGACGAACTCAACACGCTTACAAAGCGCCTTGAAGCGCTGGAAGGGCGCAAGAAGAAGGGGGTAACGCAGGATGAACCCACTGTTTAATGCACTTGGCGGCGGGCAGATGCCCGGAGCGCTGGGAAATTTCCAGCAGATGATGCAGCAGTTTCAGCAGTTCCGAGCGACGTTTCAAGGCGACCCGGAACAGGAGGTTCGCAAGCTGATTGCATCCGGCAAAATCTCGCAAAACCAGCTTAACCAGCTTCAACAGGCGGCGCAAATGTTTCAATCGTTCCTCGGTTCTTAACTTTGGCTATCATTGTTGCGCAACAATTTAGCATACACTTCAAATTCCGAAAGGAGAAAAACAATGAGCATGACTTCGGAACTCTCCGCGTCTGACGTGGCTCTGCTTTCCGGGCGGAACAGCAACCAGAACGGCGACGGCTTCTTCGGTGGCAATGGCGCATACTGGATTATCATCCTTTTCCTCTTCGTTTTCTGCGGCTGGGGCAATAACGGATGGGGCGGCTTTGGCAATCGCAACGGTGGACAGGGTTCTGTCATGGACGGTTACGTCCTCACCTCCGACTTCGCCAATATCGAGCGGAAAATCGACAACGTGAACAGCGGCTTGTGTGATGGATTCTATGCACAGGCGCAACTTACCAATGGCGTACAGATGCAGATGGCTAACGGCTTCGCTCAGGCGGAACTCTCGCGCGCCAATCAGCAGACCGCGCTGATGCAGCAGCTTAACGCGATGCAGGCACAGGCGGCGGATTGCTGCTGCAAGACGCAGACGGCAATCCAGGGCGTGAACTACAACCTTGCCACTCAGGCTTGCGACACTCGCAACACCATTCAGAGCGGCGTTCGCGACATTTTGGACAACGCCAACGCTAACGCTCGAGCGGTGATTGACGCACTGACCGCACAGCGCATCGAGGCGAAGGACGAGAAGATTGCGGCGCAGAATCAGCAGATTTTCGGCTTGCAGCTTGCCGCGTCTCAGGCAGCACAAAACCAGTACCTCGTGAATACGATTCGTCCTTGCCCTGTTCCGGCGTACACGGTAGCCAATCCGTTCTGCTGCAATCAGGCGCAGTATTGCGCTGGTTAAGCTCCAGACAGCTTCCTGCCTGCGCAGGATGAGCCGATAACGGCAACTGAAAAAGCGACGGGGCGTTGATTGATTCGCGCCCTGCCGCTGAAAGGAGAAAAATCATGGCTGAATATACTGCGGCGGCGGCTCAAACCGTCGCCAATGGCAACAACGTCCTTTTTACTGCCACGCCCGTTTGCGCTACGCGGTGCATCGTCCATCGTGAAGGCTCTGGCATCGTAACGCTGCGGGGAATTACCAACGGACAGTGCCGCGCACGTTTCCGCGTCAACTTTGGTGGCAATATCGCCATTCCGACGGGCGGCACTGCCGGAGCTATCTCTGTTGCGCTTGCAATCGCAGGGGAGGCGCTTCCGGCTTCTACCGCCATCGTCACCCCTGCTGCGGCGGCGCAGTACCAGAACGTCAGCATTGATACCTTTGTGGACGTTCCGGCGGGGTGCTGCACAACCATCAGCGTCAAAAATACCGCTGGCGTGGATATTGACGTGCAGAACGCCAACCTGATTGTCACGCGGGTTGCGTGAGGAAAGGAGAAACGCAATGAAATATCTTCACGAACTTAAAGAAAAACTCTGCGAAGAGCTGCAAGAGATTGCGGAGAAGCAGGACATGTCTGCTGGCGACCTCGAAGCCGTTCACAAGCTGACAGACACCATCAAAAATATCGACAAGATTGAGATGCTGGAAGCGGACGGGTACAGCAATCACGGCGGCGACTGGGAAGCGCGGGGCAGTTATGACGGTATGTACCGCGATGACCGATATAGCCGCCGCGGACGCGATATGCGCGGGCGGTACAGCCGCCACGACGGCACGGACAAGCGACTGATGGACGAGCTGGAAGAGCTGATGCGTACCATCGAGCCGGGAAAGCGTGACGTGATTCGGCGGGCGCTGGAAGAACTGAAAGAAGCATAACGGAAAGGGGCTGGCTGCGTGGTTACGCTAACGTGGATTGATGGGCAGATTGAGAAGGCAATCGAGGAGGGCAACAATCCGCAGAACATCCGCGATTTGGCGGCGCTGATTACAGTGCGTGAGTACCTCGCCACGCGGTCAGCCCCGAAAGCCGATGCACAGAGTGTGCAGGAATCCGCCGATGACAAGAAACGCCGGGATGCGGTTGTCCTCATGACGCACAGCGCGGACTTGGACACAGTGCCGACAATCCAGCAGGTGGAGACGGCGCTTCATTCCATCAGCGTCAACACGCCGGAGGAACGAAAGCGTGTGCAGGACGCGAAGAAGTGGGCACAGATTATCTCGCAAAAAAACGCCTGACAAGCCGATTAGAAACGCTTATAATAGGTATGTACTGGTATCTTCCTTTATCCATTCCCCCTCATGCGTTGCCAGAGCATGAGGGGATTTTTTGACCCCCGTTTTGACTACTTCGCACGACGGAAAGAGGGTCAAAATTGCGAATTTGGGAATTGCGCATTTCGGCTGATTGTGCTGCACTCAAGTATTATCAAGGGATTGCAGCGGGTGAAAAAATGCAGTCGTAAAAATACCACTTCTTCATGGGGGAGAATTAAAAAATCCGCAATCCGTTGAAATCACGATGTTTCCGCATTGCACGTATTAATTTTGACTACCATCTTGACCACTTGACCGCTTCGTAAGAGCATTTTCAACTTTTTCGATTGCGCTCTCTTCCTTTTTTGTTGTGAGGTGTGCGTAAATCCTCATTATCATTTCCTCGTTTGCGTGTCCCATCCATTTTACAGCAGTTTTAATATCAACATCCGCATCATATAGCATTGTTGCGAACGTATGTCTACAATCGTGCTGACGTATCGCAACTTTCTTTCGCGCAACCGATGACAAAAAGCTCAAATATCTGCGCCATTCCACATCCACGTCGTTCATTGACATTTTTTTGCCATCTTTTGGCGTAAGAATATTACCGTGCTTGCCTGTTAGTGCCTTCCTCAGTGGCAGGAACAGGGGAACATCACGGATTCCTGCTTTTGTTTTTGGCTGGACGATAACACACGAGGAATGTTCGGCGCGCAGAGAGTGCCGAACGTGAATTACGCCATTCTCAAAATCAACGTCCTTGTCGATGTCGAGTGCAAGCGCTTCGCCACGCCGCAACCCTGCATAGAGCATTACCATGGCAAAAAGTCCCATCGGATTTTCTTGGTGTGTATCTTCTATTATTTGCACTTCCCAATCTTCAAGGTTGCGGTGCGTTCCAACTTCGCCTTTCGCTGGCTTGATGTTTTCGCATGGATTTTTTGTTACAATCCCATCACCTAACGCGGCGCGGAAAACCGCTCGTACCGTCGTTGCTACTTTTTTTCGTGTCGCATCCCCACGATTAGCAAAAGCGTTGTATAGCCGCTGTATGTCCGACGGCGTGATTAGTCGCATCTCAACTTTTGGCAAAATCGACGCGATTTTGTTAAGTCTTGCCACATAGTCATCATACACTTTCGCCGTCACCTCGCTCTTGTACGTCGGCAACCACTCCGCCGCGTACTCCGCGAACGTGTACTTTTCCCGTGGTTTCCTGCCGTATTTTTCCTGTTTCTTGTACTCTTCACGGGCTGCAAGGGCTTCGGACTGCGTTCTACCGTAGAACGAGAATCCTTTATATTTGCAAACGTAACGCCCGTCTGGGCGCTTTTTTAGTGTCTGGCGTGGCAAGTGTATCACTCCTTTTCTCTTATTGTGCCGCAAAACGCAGCAAAGTGCCATCGTAAATTGTGAACAAATTGAAAACATTTTGCAAACGCACGGAAAATTTTTGGTCATATCCCGCTGTGCGTCAGCATATGGTATTGCGGTGGACGGTAGAAAATACGCGACTGGAAAGAAAAATATGACTGATTTTGATAAAAAGTTTGTTGTTAAAATGATTGCCGAGAAGGTGAAGAAACTGCCGAAGGACTTGCAAGCGGAATTTTTCGCGTGGCTGGGAAGGGAAATTTCCGCAAAGGAAACATTATGAATATATAAACAATATCGGCTGTGCGAAGCATCGAATCAGAAAGCAAGTAGAAAAAAATTAAGCAAGTAAGAAGCAATCCGTGGGAAATAACGGAAAAAATTAGCTTCATTATTATTTCCCATCCAGATTCGTGATGCCGCCGTTCTATCAGTTTGCAACAATTCTACTTGGTAGTATTGTGATGTCCTTGCATGGTTAATTTTGGGATGCGAAAGTAAGGAAAGGTCAAACTCCGCTTGTGAAAGTCAGGGAAAGTCAGGGAGGCAGGTACAGAATAGCAAAAGCAAAAGTCAGAGAAAGTCAGAAACTTGCAGGAATGCGACGGGCATCAGCGAATAAAAAGTGTCTGAAACGTAGTAATTGCAAGGTTTTGCGCCACTTTTGCGAACATGCTGCATTAGCACAAAAAATATGCTATTCATTGCTTAGCTCGAAAAATACGCTATTCGTTGCTTAGCATAAAAAAAGTGCTTAGCATATTTTTTCTGCTATTCATCAAATAGCACATTTTTTTTGCTTAGCTATAAAAAAAGAAAGAAAAGAAATAAAAAAAAGAAAACAAGAAAAGAAAAAACGCTGACGCGCTGTGGCAGTGGCGGTCTTTTTTTTACAAACGAACGTTATTCCTTCGCGCGCGACATAGTATTCGGGCGATGATTTGCCGGCGTCGGCAAAATGTTCGTTTGTTTCCTCTCGCGCGCGCGACATAGTATATTATATATCCATACTTGTGTGTAATATATATATTATATATCATACAGTGTAATATAAGCTACTATACAGCACAAGTATGTATATATAAATAATATATAATAATAAAAGACCACTACTACCACCACAAGAACACATACTTGACAGAGTAGGGTAGGGGGATAATAGGGGGTATAGAGTAATAGGGGGTATGGGGGGAAGAGGGGAAAGGGGGGAAGAAGCGGGAGGGGAGAGGGACGGGCGGTGGTCTTGTGGTGGTGGCAGCGGCGGTGGTCTTTTTTTTATCCAGCACCTTTCTGCGGGCATCCGCAGCATGGTCATCTTCGCGGCTTCGCGAAATTGATAGCCACGAGGCAGACCATTTTCGTGGTGTCGCGCAAATGGTTCTCGCTGCCCGTTTTGTTGGGGTCAACAAAACGTCTTGCCATTTTTGCCCAACAAAAAAATCAGCAGGGGGGCTTGACAAGCGGGGCAATCTGGCATATAATCATGGCATCTTGCTTCTCCGCTCTGCTCCTCTGCTGATTCTCCTGATTGTCCTCACGCGCTTGCCGCTCTCAGGCGTTCGGGGACGCGCGGTTCTTCTTGCTGGTTTCATGTTCCCGACATTCGCGCCGTGGGCATCACGGTTCTCCCTTTTCAGCATCCCCCTTGTCCGCCATGCGCTTTAAGCTATGTTCCTTGCGCTCCTGCCGCATCCGACGTTCCGCCTTCGCGGTGAGATACTCAACGTAGTCCATCGCTTCACGCACAACGTCATCCGGCGCGCCCATCAGCTTGGCGATAATCGCCTCGCAGGTTGCGTCGAGAATCGGGCGGTCAGACGTTCCATGCGGGTTGTCGGACAGTCCGCAAAGGTAGTCGGTGGTAACGCCGAGCGCTTCGGCGAACTTAACAACGCTGGTAATCTCCGGCGTGATGGTTCCACGCTCATAGCAAGAATACGTCGCTTGCGACACTCCAACGATGCTTGCCATTTCGGCTTGCGTCTTTTTTTTTGCCTTCCTCGCTTCCTTGAGCCTATCTCCAAGCATAAAAAACACCTCAAAAATTTTTTTGCGTATTATCTTGACATATAAAATTGAGTATGCTATTATTAGCATTGATAATAAGCACTGATTGGAGGAATTTGGAGGGAGGCGGATGCAGAATCGTTTGCGGGAGTTCCGCGCGAAGAAGGGCTTTACGCAGATGCAGCTTGCGTGCAAAATCGGATGTCAGCCGGGACTTGTATCACAGTATGAGAGGGGTGTATATTCCCCGTCACTGCATATCGCTATCCGCCTTGCCCGTGCGCTTGGCACGACGGTCGAAGCCCTTTTCGGGGGTGAGGTCGATGGCTGAGAAACTGCGGCACTTTCTCCACGTCGCCGGGGTACAAGGAATCAGCGTCGCCGCGCTGTCCGAAAAGTCGGGTATCTCGAAGCCGACTATTTACCGCTACGCCAACGGACAGGGAAGCCCAACGGTTGACGCGATGAAGCGCATTGCGAAAGCCCTCGGATGCACAGTCCGGGAGGCGTTCCCGGAAGTTTACAGCGAGAAGGTGGACGTGCCGACAGTTAACATCACGGACACGCAGCCCATCAGCACGGCAAAGCTGGCGATGCAGTACGGCATGTCAACACGCGAGTTTAATCAGGCGCTGTTCCGCGCTGGCATCCAGATACAGCGCTCTGATGGTACTTGGGTGGTCGCCGGAAACTTTGCCGACATGGTGACTTACAAGCCCGTCAAAACGGAGAACGGCACTGTGCGGCTGTTCGCAATGTGGACGCTAACGGCGCGAAAGGTGATTCAGTCCTTGCTGGCGGAGCAAGGAATAGTTCCGGCGGACGGCGTGAACGTGGGGTCGTCGGAACGCCCGACAAGATAGTCGAGCGACACGCCGTAGAAGTCGGCGAGGGCTATCAGGCAATCAAAAGACGGCGAGCGTTCGCCGTACTCATAACGCTGGTAGCCCAAGGCTGACATTCCAACGGCGGAATAGACTTGTTTCTGCGTCAACCCGCGCTCATGGCGCAGATGCTTTAATCGTCCGGGAAAATCCATGAAGCACCTCCAAAAAACGCTTGACATAACCGTTTGGTAGTGCTATAATAAGACTACCGAACGGTTATGCAGAAAGAGGGGCGAAGGTTGAGAAACGTTCGGATGGTTGAAGCACGGAAGCTCTGCGGAAAGACGCAGGAAGCCGTTGCGAAAGAGGTTGGCATTTCGACGCTTGCGTTTCAGCGCTACGAGGGTGGACAGCGAACCCCCAACGTTACGACAGCAATTCGCATTGCCGATGCGCTGGGGGGAGTGGACATTAGGGTGTTATTTGGTTGAGGAGGGTGCGATGAGACCGGAGAGATTTCCGCAATCGTACCCGATATAGCCGAGATAATCATCACTGTCTGGGTCTTGAAATAAAACAGTGATTTTCAGCTTCTCTTTGTCGCAAGGCAGCTTGTCCACTAACTTTGATAAAAGGTACTTCTGAAACTCCAAGCATTGATTTAATGCGGCGGAATCTCCATCATTTAACAAGTCGGTAAATATACTGGGGTAAATTGAATCAGTAATGATAGAGTATCCGGAATCCGCAGAGTATACAATCATGTAGTCATCCTTAAAAACCCCGTAGGTGTCAATAAGTTCGCGAAGTATCGCAGGGGTTGCTCCGGCTTTTACATAGTTGTTGTTTTTGCTGATTGAAACATAAGGCGTGTAACATGAAAATTTACCATTAAATGCGGTAAAGGTATAATACGCAGACTCTTGCTTATCTGTAACGTCAACAAACTTTACTGTCAGCTGTGAATGGGTGCTATAATTAAGCCAAATATAGCGTGCGAACTGGATAAAAAGCGAAGTATATCTATCAATGAGTCCTTGAAAAGCGGACGGGTAGCAGTTCTTGTAGGTAACAAAATCGTCGTGGATAATTTTAACGTCAAAGTTGTCCATGTTCGATGATATGGATACAGAGTCAAAAATGCTATCATCAAGGATGGATAAAAATTCGACAACCTGCGTATCTGTAAGTCCACCCTGCACCGGCTGTCTTTCGGCAAACGCGGAAACGCAGGAAGCCATCAGGCAGCAGAGGACAAGCAGGACGGAAACAAACTTCTTCATCGTGATACCCCTTTCGTAACCTTGGAGGTGTGAACGTGTATCAGAGAAAACGGCAGTTAGAACCTCGAATCAAAGAAATGCAGAAGCGAATCAAACGTTTCGAGCAACAAGTGAAAGCGACCTGACCGATACCGTTCCATCTCTTCCAGAGCGTGACGGTTTAACTGCGGTACATAGTCCGGTGGACGTGCTTCAATGTCTGCGGGGCATAGCGGTTGCTCCAAGAAGCCAGATGAACGCAACCGCGCAAGCTGTTCCGCCGAAAGCTGTTTGCCGCGCTGAAAGTCACGGCAGAGACGATATTCCGACTCAAGCAAGGCATACCCACCTCCATTCCTGCATAGGATATGACTGCATAGCAATCAGTTCTGATTTTGAGGGAGGACGATTTCGCCGTACTTGTCCTCATAGTCCGCGATGTGCTGACGCATTAGCATCTCCAATTCGCGGTTGACGGTTCGCAGGTTCTTTTGCGCAACCACGCGGAACTTGTCAAGCGTCTGCTTGTCAGTGCGGAGCGTAAACTTCGGGAGGTCGGACGGCAAGGGAATCACCACCTTCAAAAAAATTTCGGTCAGCACCTTGACAGCAAGGTGACGGCACTATATAATAAAAGAGAGGTGACGGCACATTGACGGCAGAAAGCAGAAAGGTAACACTGCGGATGGGCGCGGGGCTTCATCGCAAGCTGCAAGTCCTTGCAGAGCGCGAAAATCGAAGCGTCAACCAGCAGATGATTCACATCATCCAGCACGCCATTGAGGGGAGCGAGAAGTAGTCTTGGCGACATAGGCAGAAGCGAAAATGGCTTTGCGCGAAATCAACGTCTAATTCGCACAAAAACGCCCGCAGGAGCGCTTGCACGTCGGGACTGGTATTTCCTCACCTGACGGGCTGGAAGCGCTCAGGACGCCGTTTTTGTCCTTGTAGAGTGTTGTCCAGCGCAAACGCGAATCAGGAGCGCGATTTGATGAACTCGATGTACTTCATCACATCCGCACGTTGTGGAGCAGATAGGGATTTTACCTGCTCAACAAGCGGGTCGAAATCGGGCGGCGAGAATGAGTTCTCATCACGTCCAACGAGCGTATCGAGCGAAACACCGAGAGCATCCGCGATTGCGAGAAGCCGCGTCGGCACGGGGTTGCTTCTTCCAGATTCGTAGTTTTGGATTGTAATCTCTGCGACATTGGCGCGTTCTGCAAGCTGCTGCTGGGTCAGTCCGTTCGAGAGCCGCAGAGCAAGCAGGATTTCCGGGAATGGCACGGGCGCATCACCTCACTTGCGCGGGTTCGCCCGAACGTATCGAGCGTACCGCATGACTTCTTCCCGGTCGGACGGAGCAAGCGCGGAAATCTCCAAGTAGAGCGTATCTGTATCTTTGGGAGACGGCGCGCCGTCGCACCCGGCAAGATAATCGTAGGAAACGCCGAAGATGTCAGCGATTTTTCCGAATACCTCAACGCTGGGCGAACGCTGGCACTTCTCCAACTGCGTTACGGACGCGCCGGAGATACCAAGCGCATCACCAAGCGCCGCAACGGAAAGCCCTGCTTGCTTGCGCAACGCCAAAAGGCGGGAAGCAAATTTTTCTCGCGAAAACATTGAAAACCTCTTGACATCAACGCAAAGTTGATGTATAATGTAAACAAGCAAGCGAAAAACACTTGCCGAGAGTTGATGAGAAGGGAGTAACAATGAGAGCCGCATTAAAGCGGGTCAGAGCCTTGCAAGGCTGGTCGCAAACCGATGTTGCAAAGCAACTCGGAATTACGGTACAGGCTTATAGCATGATTGAGACTGGGAAGCGTGACCCGTCCTATCCTGTGTTGGTAGCGCTGGAGGACGTATTTCACACTTCCCACCGAGAACTATTACGAGAGGAGTGACACGGAAATGCCACACGCAGACCCGGCAGGATTCGTCTTTTTGGGACTGAGCGTCGCAATCATCGCCGCGCTATGGCTGATTAACGAGGTGGCAACCTACATCAGCGTAGAGCGCGAGGGACGCAAGTCGCAGAGATGACAGAATCCTGCACACAAAGCATAACACAATGGGATTGACAAAATCAAACGTCTATCCCCAAAGAAGAAGAAAAATCAAATTTTTTTAGCGAAAAACTTGACCGCTGGGCAAGTTAAGGAAAGGAGAAACGTTGGTAAACATTAGAAACCTTGCGGAAAGCAGGGGGTTGAGGATGGCGGACATTGCGCGAATTACGGGCATTTCGGAATCAATGCTTTCGCGGATTGCGAATGGTGAACGCAACGTTACGCCGAAAGTTGCAAAGCAGCTTGCGCCGACTTTGGGCGTAGACTGGTGGACACTCATCGACTAACAAGCGCACAAAGCGCCAGAACAGAAAGGAAGTATCACAATGAGCAATGAAGTTGTCAAGGTACAAATCGCAAACCGGCTTCTGGACGAGTACGGCAAGGACATTCAGAGCCAGTGCATGGGTGATTGCGTATCGCGCGGTGACGCGAACAAGACGGTTTTCGCCATCCGCCAGAGTGCGCGGAAGCTGAAAGCCATGACGCGCGACGAGTTCGCGAAGCTGGGGGGCTGGGACTACATCAGCGAGGCATACGACACGTATGAAGCCGTGATGGAAGCCCTGCTGTTGGCAGTTAAGTACGAAATGGATAAGATGGCAGCGGTCGCTGTCTAAGGGGGGAAGGGTAATGCTTTTAGCGCATTTGGACAAACTTGTGCCGGACAAAGAGGCACGGAAAAAAATCTGGAAGGAAAACCTGATTGATAAAACCTTGCTGTACTACGCGAGCGACATTATTCACGAGCTTGACACTGTTTGTGACAGCAAAATCATTGCCAAAAACATTTGGCGATGGATTTCTCTGGACGCTCATAATCAAAGAGCGATGACATTTGAACAGTTTGCACGTGCTTATGCAAGCCTAAACAGAGCGAACGCAAGCTGCGCTGAATGGGATGCTTACAAAGGCATAGTAGACAAGCTACTTGAAGAGATTCGGAGCAGGGAGGAGGCATATACGGAATGACTGACTTCCAACGCGCAACCGGGGTAACGATGCAGCCGGAGGAAGGCGAGGGCTTGCGGTGGTGTCCCGTCGACGCGGTAATCGTCAAGCAGATTCGCAATCATCTGGGCGACAGCGCCGCAATGCGCATCGTCTACGACGCGGTTTGCAACATGGCGGGCATCAACACGCCGGACGACATTACAAAGCTGACGTTTGAGCGGGCGTATAGCCGCGCATTGTCCGAGACGGGGCGGTATCAGGCGGGGGAGATTGACGCACAGGGCAACTTTATCGCGGAAGTAATCGCGACGGCTTTCGCCCTTGCGCCTACGGAAATGATAACACATAAGGGGGCGAAGTAAATGCCGGAATTTCGCGGTTATGAGCTGAGAACCGCCAGAGAGCAAGCAGGGTTGCGCTTGTGGCAGGTGGCGCAGGAAATCCACACATCGGAATCGTGCATTCGCCGCTGGGAAGGAGACGAAGCAGAGCCATCGCCGGAAGTCATCGACCAGCTTGAAGAGCTGTACAAATGTCCCATGCTGTGGCATCGCTGGATGCTGTCACATAGCGACAGTTATCGGCGGCATTACAGCCCCATCAGCGACACAACCACGATGGGGAGCGTCCTGCGGAATCGGTACGCAATAGAGGACATCCTGCGATTGCAGGAAGCCATTGAGCGCGACGTGAGCGACGACGGGAAAATTGACAACCTGATGAACCGCGACAAGTACGTCGAGTTAATCAAAAAGGCGGTTGCTTGCCTGTCTGACACGCTTGCCAGAATCGAAAAGCGAGGTGGCGCGAAATGACGCAGTACCTCAACACCGAGCGCGTCGCCGAAATTCTCTGCATCAGCAAGGAGAGCGCCCGGAAATTCATGCGCGAAATGCCGCACATCTGCATCGGCGGCAGGGCGCACGAAACTATCCGCGTCACTGTCAGCGACTTTGAGCAGGAGATGGAGCGGCGCAAGCGTTACCCAGCGCAGGAGCAGGAGAACGAGGTCATCCGCCAGCGGAAGAAGCGCAACGACCTTGTTGCGCGCGGGCTGATGAATCCTGACGGCACAATCGCCCGGAGACGTGCATAAAAAAAGCGCCCGTGACGCGGGTACAAAGCGCGGCACGAGCAGACAGAAAGGGTAATGTGGCGGTTAAGCCACTGCCATTATAACACGGGAAAGAAAGGAAGTCAACAACATATATGGAGCAGTTTATCAGCGAAATCGAGGAAAACGAGCAGGAAGAACGCGCGGGTTTTGTTATCGACAACGACCAAAAGGCAGACTGGGCGGTTCGCCGCATCGCGGAGTTGGAAGCCGACACGCAGAAATGGAAGGACTACTACAAGGCACAGAGTGAGCGCGTGGCGCAGTCCAATCAGCAGGGCATTGACTACTTCACAGCGCTGCTGGAAAGCTACTTCGAGACTGTTCCGCACAAGGCGACGAAGACCAGCGAGAAGTACAAACTGCCGAGCGGCGTTCTGGTTCGCAAGGCGCAAGCGCCGGAGTACGAGCGCGACGATGCGCAGATTATCGCGTGGTGTGCCGAGAATGCGCCGTCCTGCGTGGAGAACGTGCCAAAGCTGAAATGGACGGCGCTGAAAGGGCTGTTTGTAGAAAACAACGGACAGGCGATTGATGAAATTACGGGCGAAGTCGTTCCCGGCATCAAAATTGTTCCGCGCGACCCGGTTTTCGCGGTGCAGAAGGGGTGAGCAAAATGGCAAGACGCTGCTGCCTGTGCGGGGCATATCTGGATAGCGGGGAGCGCTGCGACTGCGGATGCAGCCAGACGGACGAAGTGCCGCGAGGGTGCAAGAAGCCCGTGCGAAGGGTTGATGAAGCCAGTCGCACGGGAGAGGATTGGCGCTGGGAGAAGTACATAAACGAGCAGTATCAGAGATGGTACGAGTGCTGACAGGAGGGCGACAATGGAAACGTGCTTGGAGTACACGGACAAAACGATGTGGATTTCCACGGATGAGAAGTGGCTTATCACGCGCATCATGAGACTGCGAGACGTACACACGGAGGAAGTCGAGATTGTGAAAACGCCGCAGGAAAATCACGGTTGCCTGTATTGTAAAGTCCCGGCGAAGTGGCTGAAAGTTTCGCCGCCGAAGCGCGTAAATATGACGGAGGAACAGCGGAAAGCCGCCGCCGACAGAATGAGAAGCATGATAGGGAGGAAATAAGTCATGGAAAACGGGCAGATTTACGCCGCAATCAGCGCGGCGATGGCGGACATTTCCGCAATCGGCAAGGACAAGTACAACCAGCAGCAGGGTTTTAAGTTCCGCGGCATCGACGATGTGATGAACGCCTTGAAGCCCATCCTGACGAAAAACAAGATTTTCACAGTCCCGCAGGTTTTGGAGCAGACGCGAGAAATTAAGGTAACGGCGAAAGGCGGAGAACTGCGTTACAGTCTGCTGAAAATCGCGTTCCGCTTCTATGCCACCGATGGTAGCTTTGTCGAGGCGGTGACGCTGGGCGAGGGCATGGACAGCGGCGACAAGGCAAGCAACAAGGCAATGGCGATTGCTTACAAATACGCGCTGTTTCAAGTGTTCTGCATCCCTACGGAGGAGATGACCGACCCGGACGGCGAGAGCTACGAAACCAAGCACGAGGCGAAGCACGAACAGCCGAAGCCGCAGCCAAAGAACGCAGAGAACCCGGCAGAAACGCCGACGAACTACATCATGCGCGAATGCAGCAACATCGGCATGGATATGCAGGAGTTGGGCAGAGTTCGCGCCGCGCTTGTGGAAGAAAACAGCGTCCGCAACATCCCGACGAAAGAGATGACGATGGCGGACGCAAAGGCGCTGATGGACGCGGTGAAGGCTAATTTCCGGGAGGCATCGTGATGAATCGAGCAGAACGCAGAAGAGCGGCGCGGGACATGACCCACGCCACGCAGAGCATCATGAGGGCGCGGGGAGGCTACGAACGCGAGTATGAGCGAGGAGCGAAGGACGCGGAACGCCACGCAATCAAGATGATTTTCGCCGGAATGTGCCTTGCGATGAAAGAGGAGTTCGGTTTCGGCGCACAGCGGATTCATCGGATGCTTACGGCGACGCAAAAGTATCTTCAACCCGGCGCGTACTTTACAACGGCAGAATTGATTGATGATGTGTTGGAGAAGACGGGCATCAGGCTGGATTTCGACGACCCGTTTGACATGGTGGAGCGAATCGAGAAAGGGGAAAGACGATGAATGTAGTCAGCAACGTGGAAATCATGGGGCTTGTGTCGAGCGTAAAGGCAAGCCGCTATCCGATGGCAACCGACACGGAGAATTGCAGCGCGGAAGTCACAGAGCGGACGATGGCGCTTGCAAACTGCCAGACGGGGAGCGGACACGACCAGTTTTTAACGGGGATTGTCGTGCAGTTCGACCTCACGTTTACCGTAAAGGCGTGGGTGGAAGCCGAGCGGTATCACTTTTTGGACTTCGTTTCGAGTCAGTCCACAATGCACCGCATTATGAGCATGGACATCGACAAGCAGTGCATCGACTACGTTCGCCGGGAGACAATCGAGCTTGTGGAGAAGCTGGTTGCGGAGTACAAGGAAGCCCCAACGCCGGAACGGTATCTTGCAGTCCTTTACAACGTGCCTGTTGGCTTGCGGCTGACGGCGCGAATGACCACCAACTACCGCCAGCTTAAAACCATCTACCAGCAGCGGAAAAACCACCGTCTGCCGGAATGGAGGTCGTTCTGCGCATGGATTGAGACGCTGCCGAGGGCGGAATTTATTACTGGAAAGCGAGCTGACGCAAATGGCTGAACGCGGAATGGCGCGTCGACAATATCAACAGGCTTACTACCAATCGCGAAAGGAAGAACTGCAAAAGCGGCATCGCGAATATTATTGGGCGCACAGAGAACAGGTGCTTGCGAAATATCGCGAGAATAGAGAAAAACATCAGGAATATAGTCGCAAGTATTATTTGGCAAATAGAGAAAAAATCCGTAAAGCGCAGGAGTATCGGCGCAAGCACTATCACAAACCAAACACAGAACGAATGGAGAAGGGGGCGGAAAGCAACGATGCCAACTAAACAGCGAAATCGCGTTCTGACGTTTGCCGAAGCAATCACGCAGAACCAAAAGACGGCGCGTGTGTGGGTGGAACTGCGCTACAATATTCCAATCTGCGCGTATTTCCTCGTGCGCATAGACAAAACGTGCCGAGTGATTCCGTACAATCTTGGTATTGGCAGCTTCGTCGTCGAAGAAAAGGCGTACGGTACAAAGTGGCGATGCTGGGAGAAAGAGCCGACACGAGAAGAAACCAAACGCGAGCCGTGGAGTGAGCCATGATTGCGACAATCGGCAAAGTCATCGAGACACCGGGCAGCCTGACAATCCAGACTGCCCGCCCCGATGCGGAAAACTTATCCGATACCGTCACGGTGCTATGGCAGGACTGCCGCACAATCAGTCCAGAGCAGCGGCGCAAGGCGTGGGCGCTGATTGGCGAGATTGCCGCCGCGACGGGATACATCGGGCAGGGCGACAAGAGCGACCTAAACACGATGCTCAAGGCAGAGTTCCTGCGAGCGCGGATTGACAAGCTGCAAGCGGAAGCAATCAAGGCATTCAGCCTGGCAAACGTGGACATGACAACCGCGAGGCTTTATATTGATTGGCTGGTTGAGTTTTGCGTGGTGAATGACATTCCGACAAAGCAGCCGCTTGTGGAGTATGCGGAGGACATCGGCGCGTACATCTACGCTTGTGTGATGCACAAGCAGTGCGCCGTCTGCGGACGCAGACCGTCAGACCTGCACCACTGGGAGCGCGTCGGTATGGGCGCAGACCGCACGGAAATCAATCATATCGGGCTAACGTGCGAGCCGCTTTGCCGGGTACATCACACGGAGTGCCACACGATGGCACAGGCGGATTTCGACGAGAAGTACCACATTCAGCCCGTAAAAATCGACGAGAAAATAGCGAAGCTGTACAAACTGGGGAGGAAAAGCAATGAACAAGCTAACAATCATCGGGAATCTGACGCGGGACGTTGAGCTGCGCACGACGCAGAGCGGCAAGAGCGTCGCAAACTTCACGGTTGCGGTCAATCGCCGCGCGAAACCGGGTGAAAAGGCGGAAGCAGACTTCTTCCGCGTCTCCGTCTGGGATAAGCAAGCGGAAACGTGCCAAAAGTACCTTGCCAAGGGACGCAAGGTGTGCGTGATTGGAAGCGTCAGCGTCAGCACATACAACGCCAACGACGGAAGCACACGCGCAACGCTGGAAGTATTCGCGCAGGATGTTGAGTTTTTGGACAGCGCGAAGCAGGATGCACCGCAGACGGAAGCACGCGGAGCGGCGCAACCGCCCGCACAGACGCAATATACCCCGGTATACGATGAGGATTTGCCGTTTTAACGGCGGCTGATGGAGGTAGCAAATGGCGAAGGTAAAGTATGTGCCGATTCCGCTCGATATGGCTGAAGACATCGAGGAGCTGTCCGACGAGGAAATTGGACTTGTTGTCAGGGCGTATCTTCAATACGGCAGGAGCGGGGAAACGGCTGAAATGCCGCGTACAATCAAGTACCTTTATAACGCACTTGTCCGCGAACTGGACAGAGCGAGCGATGGATACGAGAAAAAAATTGCGGCTGGCAAATCCGGCGGACGTGGTCGCCCGAAGAAAGAACCGTCCGAAGAAATCCAGCAGCCCGAATCGGCACAGCTCAACCCCGAACCAGAGCAGAAGCCCAAATCGCACACCCATGCACCATTCATCAGCGACGAAGAAGCCGCAGAAATCCAGCAAGGCACAAACGCCGTGCTGGACGAAGCGCAACGGCAAGGATTTCCCGAAACAACAGCGACGATGGACACCATCAACCAGCTTGTAGCAGACAACGGCGCGGAAGAGGTGCTGGAATGCGTCAAAATCGCCGGGGAATCCGGGAAGGCAAATGTCCGATACCTAAAAGGTGTAATCAACGGACGCACGAAAGAAAAACAGGAGAAAGAGCGACGAGAGCAAGCACGGATTGAAGCAGAAAAGCACCCGATAAGGTTTATCAATAGTACGGATGAAATTGAAGGGCACGAAACGCCGAAAATCAAACAAAGAGATGTATTTTTGAGTAGCGTGGGGTATCCAGAGGTACGGACAAAGTTGGAAGAGATAGCGAGAAAATGGAGTAGTTAAAGATGGACGCATACATCAACGAGGACGCGGAAAAGAGCCTGATTGGGCTTGCGATGCAAGACGCAATCGTGGCGCAGGAAGTTGCCGCACTGCCTGATGAACTCTTTGGCTTAAAGCAGATGCAAGCCTGTCAGCGCGGAATCATGCGACTTGTGAAGCAGGGGAAAAACGTTGACCTTGTGACGCTGGATGCAGAAGTGCAATGCGACTTCCAAGATACCGCCCTCCTGATGCAATGCGTGCAGATGGGCATTTCGCCAGTCATGTCGCGACAGTACATAGCGATTTTGGCGGAGTGCGCGAAACGCCGCGAACTTGCGACGCTGGCGCGAAAAATCCTGCAAGATGTAGGAAATCCGGGCGTGTCGGTTGCGGCGCTGCAAGCGGATTGCGCAGCGGCGGCACAGTCATCAACCGCTGTTGATGATGGGGTGACGATGCACGAAGCGTCGCTCATGCTTGCGAATTCTTTCGACAAGAAGGATGGCGTAACTTGCGGAATCGCAGACCTTGATGTAATGCTGGGCGGCTTCAAGCCGGGACAGCTAATCTACATCGGCGCACGTCCTGGCGTTGGTAAAACGTCACTTGCTATCTGCATGGCGAAGTACGTTGCGGAACACGGTGGCGGGGTGCTGCTCGTGTCGCTGGAGATGAACCCGGTGGAGATTGCGGCGCGTTTCATGGCGAATGAATCCGGTGTGGACTTGCAGAAAATTTCCACGGGCAAGATGGAGTTAGAAGATTTCGCGCAGATTTCGCCATGCTATCAGGCGCTTGCAGATTTACCAGTCACCATCGAGGAAAGAGCAGTTACACCGCTTCAAATCCGAAACGCGGCGGCGAAAATGAAAGCGAGCAAGCAGGGGTTGAGCCTGATTGTGGTTGATTATATCCAACTCATGCGAGCCGACGAGAAGTGCGGAAATCGTACGGAGGAGGTAACGCAAATCAGCCGCGAGTTAAAGCTGATGGCGATGGATTTAGGCGTTCCGCTGCTCTGTATGACGCAGTTTAACCGCGAGAGCGAGAAGGGATTCGGCAAAGCGACAAGAAGCGAGCCGGATATGTCACAAGCGCGAGACAGCGGCGCGATTGAGCAGGACGCGAACGTGTTTCTCATCCTGCACGAGCCGGAAGAGCCGCAGGACGAGAACAGCGACAGATGGCAGATGTATCACAATTGCAAAGCGAACGGTTTGACGTGGCAGACGTGCAGAATCAGAAAAAACAGAAACGGCGCAACGGGGCTCGTGCATCTGGGCTTCGATAAGCCGCACATGCGGTATACATGCATAAAAAAGGACTAAAAGGAGGAAAGCCATGTACAACATCATCGTTTACGAGAACAAACGGTTTGGAAACATTCGGACATTTGTCGAAGAAGGGAAACAAGAGCCGTGGTTCGTGGCGGCGGATGTGTGCCGAGCGCTGGAAGTCAAGAACGCACGGGATGCAGTGGCACGTCTGGACGACGACGAAAAGAATACCGTCGTTTTAACCGACGGAAATCGCGGCAATCCAAATGTGACCGTCGTCAGCGAACCCGGGCTGTACGCACTCGTCCTCAGCAGTCGCAAGCCGGAGGCGAAAGAGTTCAAGCGCTGGATTACGCACGATGTCATCCCATCAATCCGAAAGAGCGGCGGCTACATCGCAGGGCAGGAAGACATGAGCGACGCTGACCTGATGGCGAAAGCCCTGATTGTTGCCCAGCGACAGATTGAGCAGCGCGACAAGCAAATCACGGAGATGCAGCCAAAGGCGCTGTTCGCGGATGCTGTGAGCGCAAGCAAAACAAGCATCCTTGTGAACGAGATGGCGAAGCTGCTGCGGCAGAATGGCGTTGAAATCGGCGAAAAGAAGCTGTTCAAACTCCTGCGCGTGAACGGATATTTGTGCAGCAAAGGGGAGCTTCACAACTGCCCGACGCAAAGAGCTATGGATATGGGACTTTTCGAGATAAAGGAAACGGCTATCACAACGTCGGACGGCAGCGTAATACTGCGGCGAACGCCGAAAGTGACGGGCAAAGGGCAAGTGTACTTCATCAACAAGTTTAAGGGGGGATGGGCGTAATGCGAGTAAAACCAAAACCTTGCCCGAATTGCGGGGGCAAGTACGTAGAAATGTTGTGTAAATTCTTCGGCGGTAACGGTTTTGAGGTGAGATGTCTGGACTGTGGCTATATCGGTGAGCTTGGGAAAACAAGAGCCGCAGCCGTGAGAGCGTGGAATAACGACGAAAGGAAGACGAAGGAAGATGAATGAGTACAAAAACCGTGTGCTGTCCATTGAAGAGCTTGCGGTAAGCGCAGGAACGCTCGTATGGATTGAAGATAACAACGGAGACGACGAGCCGTGCGTCCGTGCGCGAATGGTAACGTACTGGGAAAGTAAAAGCCACCGCATATATTTCGACGGCGGACGCACATGGTACGCCGATTACTTCTACGGCGAGACGTGGCGCTGCTGGTCGCGGAAGCCCACGCCGGAAGAGATGGCGAATACGCCGTGGGAGGAAAAGGCATGAGCAGAAAAACAAAGATAGATTGGGCAGACAGCACATGGAATCCTGTAACTGGTTGCCGGCACAGCTGCGAATACTGCTATGCGCGAAAGATTGCGGAGCGGTTCGGCGGCGTGTATTACGAGGACGAGCTGCCAAACCGCTGGGGTGAATATGAGTGCGAACGCCTACACGCAGATGGAGACTTACATGAGCTTGATTATCCGCTCAAGAATTACGGAAATAACAAAATAGCCCCGTATCCCTTTGAGTTCGACCCCACCTTCTACCGCTACAAGCTGGATGAGCCGCAGCGCTGGAAAAAGTCACGCACCATCTTTGTGTGCAGTATGGCAGACCTGTTCGGCGACTGGGTTCCAGATGAATGGATTGCGGAAGTATTCATGGCGTGCGAAGCCGCGCCGCAGCATCGGTATTTGTTCCTGACAAAAAATCCAGCCAGACTGTGCAAAATGGCGAGCGCCTATAGAGTAAAGCGCTGGAATGAAACGCATGGAGGGAAGACACATCCGCAGACGGCAGAATACGCGCATACGCTCGCCCTTCCAAGCCATGAAAACTGGTGGTTTGGAAGCACGCTGGACAACAAAAATGCCAGAAGATTCCAAGGAGATAACCATTTTCACACGTTTACGAGCATTGAGCCGCTAACCGAGGACATGGACGTTGGACTTGGTTCTTTCGGCTCGGACGAATGGGTAATCATCGGCGCAGAAACGGGCAATCGAAAAGGCAAGATTACTCCAAAGCGTGAATGGGTTGAAAATATTGTCGAAGCCGCACAGATTACTGGCATGAAGGTATTCATGAAAGAGAGCCTTCGCAAACTTATGGGAAACGACTTCCGGCAGGAAACGCCGTGGGAGGAAAAATGACGTTAGCTAGTCTTTTTGATGGGAGCGGAGGTTTTCCTCTTGCGGGGGCGCTCTCCGGCATCCGCCCGGTCTGGGCGGCGGAGGTGGAGCCGTACCCCATTGCGGTTACGCGCTCCCGCTTCCCCATGATGCAGCACCTCGGCAGCGTGACCGAGGTGCATGGCGACAAGGTACAGCCTGTGGATGTAATTACGTTCGGAAGCCCTTGCCAGGACCTTTCAGTGGCTGGCAAGCGCGCAGGCATCCATGACGGTCAGCGCTCGAATCTGTTTTTCGAGGCAATTCGTATTATAAAGGAAATGAGGGCGGCAACCAATGGACGGTATCCAACTTTCGCTGTTTGGGAAAACGTGCCAGGAGCATTCTCCTCAAACCAGGGAGACGACTTCCGATGCATCCTCCAAGAGTTCGTTGAAATCTGCGGGAACGGCACAGTACCTCGACCTGACAAAGGCAAGTGGAAATCAGCCGGAGAGGTCGTGGGTGACGGTTACAGCGTCGCGTGGCGGCAGCTCGACGCGCAATACTGGGGAGTGCCCCAGCGTCGCAAGAGAATCTACCTTGTGGCAGATTTTGCAGGCGGACGAGCCGGAGAAATACTATTTGAGCGCGAGGGCATGCAAGGGCATCCTGCAGCGTGCGGAACGACGGGGCAAGGCGCTGCCGCCGATGCTGCGGGAAGCGCTGGAAGAAGCCGTGGTCTTGAGAGCCTGAATCCGTTGGATTGCCAGAGCAATCGCGTATATCGCAGCCAGAAATTTGGAGAGTATGCCGCTGATGGCACAGCATCCACAATAGCAGCGCGAGATTTCAAAAGTCCTCGCGATTTGGTTGTGTCGAGCATTCGACCACCTACTGCGGGCGTGGACTGCCGGAATGCTAAGCTGGACGCGGAGAAGACGCACACTTTGCAAGCCGGACAAACACCCTATGTGCTGTTCTCCGGCAAGCCGCCGCGCAAGTACAGCATTCGCCGTTTGACGCCGCTGGAATGCTGCCGCTTGCAGGGTTTCCCCGATGGCTGGGGCGTCCCTGCCCACAAGGATAAGCTGTCCGACGAGGAGCTGGTGTTCTGGCAGGGTGTACGCGACACCTGCGCCGCGATTAGCGGCAAGCCATCCAAGAAATACAGTGAGAAAGCGCTGACCAAGTGGTATAACGCCCTGCACACGGATAGTGCAGAGTACAAAATGTGGGGCAATGGCATCGCACTTCCATGTGCGGCATTCGTGTTGGGAGGTGTCGCCGAAGCCCTGATGGAGGGAAACCAAAAATGAAAAAGTATGAGTTTACTGGCGAAGTAAAAAACATCGGCGGTGTAACGCTGCATCGCATCCGTGCGCTGATTGATATTCCGGAGCACGACGTGAAGGCTGGTGACTTTGGCGGATGGGTTGAGGCGGAGACAAATCTGTCTCAAAACGGCGCAGCGTGGGTGACGGGTGCGGCGTGGGTGACGGGTGCGGCGTGGGTGACGGGTGCGGCATGGGTGACAGGTTCGGCGTGCGTGATGGATTCGGCGCGCGTGACGGGTGCGGCGTGGGTGACGGGAAAGGCATGTGTGACGGATTCAGCGTGTGTGACGGGAAAGGCATGGGTGACGGATTCAGCGTGTGTGACGGATTCGGCGTGCGTGATGGATTCGGCGCGCGTGACAGATTCGGCGCTGGTGATGGGCACAGCGTGTGTGACGGGAAAGGCGCACGTGAGGGGAAATGCGCGTGTAATGAAGTCGTCTGATTGCATCACCATCGGCGCAATCGGAAGCCGTAACGACACAACCACTTTTTACCGTGGCGCAGATGAGAAAATATACGTTTCCTGCGGATGCTTCAACGGCACGATTGACGACTTTGCCGCAGAAGTCAAGCAAGTCCATGCCGGGACAAAGCACGAAAGGACGTACCTGTTGGCAATCGAACTGGCAAAGGCGCAGATTGCGACGGAGGAGGAAAGCGATGGCTGACCGAAAAATCACGGCTATGCACCGCGAATACGGGAAAAACACTGCACACAGGTGCGCAGACTGCCCGAATCTCTGCATCCACGTAACAACAAGCCATACGCTATATAAGTGCATGGCATACGGCGTGAGCGCTTCCGCGGCGACGGACTGGACGAAGCGCTGGACGGCTTGCGGGCTGTACGGGAAGCACTTGCCAGCAGACCATGTGCCGCTCATGAAGCGCCTGAAATCTGCAAGGCGGCAGGAAGAGCCGCTTGATGGGCAAATTACATTCTTGGAGGAACGCTGATGAATGATAAGTGGATTCCGGTATCCGAGCGTCTGCCTGAGGAAGGCACGCTGGTCTTGGTGCTGTGCCAATACGAGCGCGGCAAGTTTCCCATTACGTATGAGCGGTACGACCCGCGCAGCAATATGTGGCACGATGGCTGTGCGCAATACTGGTTTCCAGTGCCGGAGGAGGAAAGATGATGGAGATGGTGACGCTGCCCGCTGCGGTGATTTTCGGCGCGCTGATTGGTCTGGGGCTGACGGGCTTCCTGCTGGCGAAGGAAACGCGCCCGTGGTACATTTACATTCTGATGGCACTTGTCAACTGCATCATTTCTATTCTTGTGTACGCCGGAGTGGATGCGCTTTCGGCGTGGTTTGGGGGATAACAATGAAGGTTATCGGTCTGCTGTATCTGCTGGCGGCTACGGTGTGCGTGGCTTGCGCACTTATCAACAAGGAGTGATGATGATTGTGAGAGAATTGAAAGACGAAATTGTAACGGTTGTGTTTTCCGAACTTCTGCGAGCGCAAAAAGAGCATGGGGAGACGTTCAACTCCATGCCGGAGGCGTTCTCCGTCATCTGGGAGGAAGTCGAAGAAACGAAGGAGGATATGCAGCGCGTTATCACAAAGGCGAACGACATTTGGCTTGCAAATCGCCGGGACGATGTAGAAGCGTTTCAGGTGTACGCGGACAAGATGGCGGCAGCGGCTTCCTTGCTGGCTTGTGAAGCTGTGCAGGTTGCCGCAATGTGCATGAAGGCGCAGAGAGGAGGTGCAGCATGGTCGAAAAGCAAGATTGGCTGAATGCGCTGACAATCTGCCCGGTTTGTAACGCAGTGATGAAGCGATACACTACGATTGATGTGCAAGGAGGCGCATGGGTAAAATGTACAAATCCAGAATGCGGACTACACGGCGTTCTCTTTATTCCGATATAATCCCGACGGAGGACGAAGAGCAGGAAGCCCTTTTCCGCTGGGCGGAGGCTCAAAGCGCAACGAAGCCGTGGCTGAAAGGGATGTTCGCTATCCCGAACGGCGGTTATCGCGCAAAAGCAACCGCCGCAAGAATGAAGAGAACCGGGACGCGTGCAGGAGTGCCGGACATCTTCCTGCCCGTCTCCAATGGACGAGAACACGGGCTTTTTATTGAGATGAAGCGGCGGAAGGGCGGGACAGTATCGACATCGCAGAAAGAGCGCATGAAAATGCTTACCGCCGAGGGCTACCGCTGCGTAGTGGCAAAGGGATGCCAAGAAGCGATTGACGCAATTATGCGATACATGGACGGAGAGTGAGACAATAGTGGACACCGACGAAATCCGTTACTCCTTTTGGCTGGAGAAAGAGCTGGAAAAGAACGTAAAGCGGCTTGCGGGGAACGTTTCGAGCGGATGCAAAAGCCGCCACGATGCCTACAAAGTCAGGGCGACGCAGGACGCAATCAGGCGGCTAAACGGCGAGAAGGAGGCAAACGGAGCAATCGAGAAGGTACAAGATATGCTGTACACGGAGCTTATGAGCGGACAGATTCGCCCTGCGCTGTATACAGCGATTGTAAAGGCGTTTGAAGGGGTAAAATAATCGTTGGGCGGTTGCGGGAGGGGAAAATGGTTGACTTAAAGCGGATGCGGTATCTCATCAGGCGGTATCCTATGGCGTGCTTGCGAGCGGAGCAGGCGCGAATCCGGGCGCAGAAGCTGACGCGGACAATCAGCGACGCGCCGCGCGGGGGCGGGAGTATGAACAGCACGGAGGAAGGGCTGCTGTATCGCGTCGAGGCGCTGGAGCGCAAGAAAGCAATCTGGGACGAATTGTGCAGGATGCGCAAAGAGCTTGCGCCGCTGGTTGATGCGCTGGAAAGTCCGCTGGAAGTGCAGTGCATGAGGATGCGGTATCTGGAGGGAAGGAGTGTCCGGGAAATCAGCTACAATCTGGCGTATTCCGAACAGCACGTCTTCCGCGTGATTGGTAACGCGGAGCGGAAAATCCAGAGCGCGGAATGAGGCGGTCGCGCATCGAAAGGTGCGCGATTTTCTTTGCAAAAAATCTCGAAAAAAATGTGATTTGCCCCTTGGCATATACAGCAGTATATGCTATAATAATAGTGTCAGGAGGGCATGAGCCAACCGACAAGGGCGGTCACAGCCAATTGCGACAGTTGCCAACAAGCTCAACTGTTGGGAAAATAAAATCAACTTGAAGTCCCTATGGGGGCTACTATCATCGAGCTTGCTGCATAGGCAGCGGAAAGGCGGTAAATCATGAGCAACATCAATATTCCCGAAATCCTCTTGCTGACGGACGTGCTGCAATCACGGCTGATTCGCAAGGCGGCTACAGGTTGCCTCTTCTCTGGTGCCGATATATCTCGGCTCGTTTGCTACTTTGAAAAAGAGAGGGCTGCGCTGAGCGTAACCTACGATGCGCTGGTGCAGCTTGACGGCACGGTGTACGACGGCACGGTAACAATCGACCGTCAAGGGCATCTGGCAGTCCGTTTGAAGCATTAAGCGGACAAGCCACCGGGCGGGGCGGTATAACCCCGAAGAAGGAGGAGAAAGGCAATGGAAGTGACGCTGACGAAGGAAGAATACAGAGAGCTTAAAAAGCATGGTCGCCTTGAAAAAGATGGTTTCGTGTACAGCCACCTTGCAACGCTGGACGGGAAAATGGTCGCAGTCTGCGAAAGAGCAAACGATTTGGACTACATCGTAGAGGTAAAGCGTGAAAAGTAACAGCTTGCAAAATCAACCATCCTATGCTACAATATCCCCGAAAGGGGTTGTGGCAATGAGGAAAGAGTACTACCAAGGCGACGTGTCAGTCCGAGCGATGCGGAAGTATCGCGAAAAAGAAGGAATCAAGACGGTGCGCTTCGACGTTCGCGCTGGGAGCAAGGAGGCGCTGGAAGAAGAAGCAAAGCGCCGTGGTCTTTCGGTGGCGCAGCTAATCGTTGATTCCGTAAACGCATATGTCGGGCGTGTAATAATTTCCAACAAAAAACAATAATAGCATGGGGCGCATCCGCTGGGGTGCGCCTTTTTCGTTGCGCAAAAAGTTTGCAAAAAATCTCGAAAAAATGTGATTTACCCCTTGACATATACGGCAGTATATGTTATAATAATAGTGTCAGGAGGGCGGTACAAAAAATAAAGCCCCCGACAGAAAGAGGTAAGAATTATGAAGTTCGCGAGCATCAAGAAGGGCGTCCGCATTACCGAGAAGATGGCGCAGAAGCTGGCTATCAACTGGTACTACGAAACGAAGAAATACTGCTACGAGTTGCAGTACGGGGACGAAACGATGGATGGCGACTACGAGCGCAGCATCGTTCGCTGGGAGAAAGGCGAAGAAGATACGCCAGCTGCACCCGAAGTCGTTGCGAAGGTTAAGTAATCAAAAAAGAGAGGAGAAAGCCCCATGACGAACGAGCAGATTATCGCGAACTCCGCAGTCGCAGCGGGAATCTTCACGCAGGAGGAAGCAGAAGCCTACTTCTCACACGGAATGCGCCTCCCGATTCACACCTTCGCGGAGTGGAAGAATCACGGGTACATGGTCAAAAAGGGCGAACACGCCGCGCTGACCGTGAGCATCTGGAAGCCCAAGACGCGCAAGCAGAAGAAGGACGAAAAGAACGTGGAAGCGGACAAGGAGGAAAACAGCGGGTTCTTCCTCACGACCGCCTACCTGTTCACCAAGCAGCAGGTGGAAGCAATCAAGCCCGCCTAATCGCAACAGAATGCCGCCTGAGAGCCGCCGGAGCAATCAGGCGGCATAAATTATGAGCAAAAACAAACAAGCCGTTAGAACGCGAAATAGGCGGCATTGCTGGCAATGTTAAAGAAGCAAAAACATATAGAAATAAAAAAATGAGAGTTATGAGAGTAATTTCCGTGCTATAATGTAAAATGTAAAAGCAGCAAGAGAGGCGCGAGCAGTAATGCAAGCGCCTTTTTTGTTGGAAGAGGCGACTATGGAAGTGCTACTCTTGCCTCTTCAGCAGCGGGATTTATGCGCGAGTGCGCTTTGTTGCGTTGGTGGGGACGCGACGGAAGAAGAGGAGGAAAAAATGGAGCAATTGACGCTTGAAGAAGCATCGGAGGAGTACAAGGCGTTTGTTGATAAATTCAAACCGAAACTGACAACGGACGATTGCTATACGCCGCCGAACATTTACGAAACGGTAAAAGAGTGGGTGTTCGAGCATTACAACCTTGATAAAAGCACGAAGGTAATTCGTCCATTTTATCCGGGCGGCGATTACGAACACGCAGAATATCCAGAAAACAGCATCGTTATTGATAACCCGCCGTTCTCCATCCTCTCCAAAATCGAAAAATTCTACCTTGCGCATGGAATCCGCTTTTTTTTGTTTGCACCCGGAACTGCTTGTTTCAAACCGTACAACGGATTACATTTCGTCTGTGTCGGGTACAGCGTGACATACCAAAACGGCGCAAAAGTCAATACGGGATTTGTAACAAACTTGGGGGGGCATTTGGTTGAGACTGCGCCGGACTTATACCGCAGAATAAAGGCAGCAGACGCAAAAAACGTCAAAGCGCAGAAAAAACAACTTAGCAAGCTGAAATTTCCGCCGCAAGCCGCAACCGCCGCGCAACTCAACCAGCTTTCCGCGAAAGGACAATACTTCATGCTCGACGAGAAGGAAGTTTTTTTTACAAGAACGCTCGACAACGCGAAGAAAGGCGTTTTTGGGGATTGCTTCCTGCTATCGGAGAGAGCAGCAGCAGAGAGAGCAGCAGCGTATCACATTGAGCTATCCGAGCGAGAAAAGGAAATCATCAAAGGGTTAGGAGGTGCGGCGGAAACGTGACGGACTTTAACATCGACATCCCGGAAATCCACTTTCCCGACACAATCGAACTCGACGACGACATAGACTTCTCCGTCGCCGACTTTTCCCTTGTAGACGAGGAAGAACAGACGCGCATCATAAAGCCCAAGATGGCAAAGTCGGCAATCTACAACAAAGCGGACTTTCAGTACGCACGCGACCTTGCCGCAAAAATTTGTCTGGAACGCAACGCACGGACTACATGCATCGTTCCTGGCAATTTCATTTTTGGCGACTTGCCGGAAGCACTTGTAATGTATCGCGGCATCGACCTCAAAACAATCTACTGTTCCACGTTGTCACTATCAGAAAACAACGTTGACAGCTTCAAAAATCTGCTGCTTTTCCGCAACGTGGAGAAAATCAATCTGATGCTATCCGGCTACTTCTACAGCCACTACAAAACGGATTTAATTCCGTACTTGTATGAGGAGCTGGACATCGACAACAAATTGCAAGTGGCGTTCACAAACACGCACATGAAAATCCTGCTGATGGAAACGCATAAGGGAAATCACTATGTGCTGACGGGGAGCGCGAATTTGCGGAGCGCATCGTGTCTGGAGCAGTTCGACTTCGAGGAGAACGAGGAGCTGTTTAACTTCTACAAGGAAGCGTTCGACAGCCTTATTGACAAGTACAAAACCATCGACTACACAAAACCAAAAATCGCAAAGGGGAATAAAGCATGGCAAGCGGTTCAGTGCGAAAGCTAAGGAACGGTTCGGCTTTGGCGAAGAAATCATCTGGCGCATACCAGCGCCGAGTAGCATACACCATCAACCGGCAGACAGGCGAAATCCGCAGGCAGCCCAAGAGGTGACATGAATGCCGAGAGGAACTCATCCTAATAGCCTTGCAAACCTGCAAAAGGGGAAAAGGTTCGGGAGCGGGAAGGACGGGGCGACGAGTGACGCGAGGAAAGCGCACGAAAAAGCAACGCAGGCGCGCAAAGCAAATTTTACCGTCAAGGAGCTGATGCTCAATCTGCTTGACGAGCCGTTGCAAAATGGCGGGACGTTGCGAGAAGCACTTGTGAAACGCACCGTCAAAATGGCAGCAGACGGGAATTTACCCGCTTTTCAGTATATCATGCGGATTATCGGGGAAGACCCCGGAGACACCGTGACCGTCAAAGCGCCGCAGTTGTCCGAGGACGCGAAAGCCGACATTGACAAACTGCTGAAAGAGACGCGGGGAGAAGTAAAATGACGACGCTGACGCGGGATGAAGTGTGGAACATTTGGCGATACCATCCCGCCGCCGTCGGCAGAATGTGCGGATTCCGTGATTTAACGGACGAACTTCACGGGCGCTGGATGCAGCACATTATCTTCGGAGCGGACGATTACACGCTTCAAGCGCATCGTCTATCCTACAAGTCTTCCTGCCTTTCCGTGGCGCTGGCAATGTGGTGCGTCCTTAACCACGGCAAAAACGCAATTTTCATGCGGAAAACCGACAGCGACGTTGTGGAGAGCATTGCACAGGCGAAAAAGGTATTCGCGAACGAGGCTTTTTGCTACATGGCGCAAATCCTCATGCAGCAGGACGTGACGCTGCTGAAATCAGGCGGCAACTGCATGACGGTGAGCGTGTACGATTCGCCGCGTGGCGCTGACCAGCTCATCGGCATCGGCTGCGGTTCGTCCATGACGGGCAAGCACGCAGATTTGATTGTTTGCGACGACGTTGTAAACCTCAACGACCGCATCAGCCGCGCAGAACGAGAGCGCACCAAGGGCGTTATACAAGAGCTAAGAAACATCGTCACCCGCGACGGGCGAATCGTCTTCATCGGCACACCGTGGCACATCGAGGACGCGTTCACGCTGGTTGCGCCGCCGGAGAAGCACGACTGCTACACGACCGGGTTGATTGTGCCGGAGAAGCTGGAAGAGCTGCGGAAGTCCATGTCACCGTCTCTGTTTGCCGCGAACTACGAGTTGCGCCACATCGCCGCCGAAAATGCGCTGTTCGACACGCCGCCGACGTTCACGCCGGACGCGGAAAAGCTGCGGGACGGCATCGCGCACGTTGATGCTGCCTATGGCGGCGAGGACTACACCGCGTTGACGTGCGCAAAGCGGGACGGCGACACGCTATATTTGTACGGGCGTTTGTGGCGCAAGCACGTTGACACGCTGATGGATGTACTGCAATCGGAGACGGAGCGCCTAATGTGCGCCCCGATTTACTGCGAAACAAACGGCGACAAGGGATATTTGGCGAGGGAATTGCGCCGCCGCAATATGGCGGTACGCGCATACCCGGAAAAGATGAACAAGTACCTAAAAATCAGCACATACCTCAAAAAGTGGTGGGATAATATCGTGTTTTTGGAAGGCACGGACAAGGATTATATCGCGCAGATTATGGATTACACCGAGGACGCGGAGCACGACGACGCGCCGGACAGTGCCGCGTGCTGCTGCCGGATTCTCGATAGGAGCGGCGCGAGTTTGTATGTTGGGGGGTGATACATATGTTTACCAAATTTACATGGCAGGACTGGCAGAACGAGCCGGACAAAGCAAAGGCGACGCTGGCGGTTATTGGTGCGTACAAACACAGCGAGGACTTCGACAAGGCTGGAATCGCGCAAAGATACTATGAAGCGCAGAACGATACAGTTTCCGCGAAAGTCGTGCTGCGAGCCACCACATCAGAATCGGAGCAAAAAACAGCCGACGGGAAAATAGTCAAGAAGAAGGGGACGGCAACGGAAGCAGTCCCCGGACAGCGCATTTACAGCGACTTTTTCCGCCGATTTACCATGCAGCAGGCTAATTATCTGCTTGGCAACGGCGTGGAGCTGGAAAACGACGCGATGAAGGGCAAGTTAGGCATCGGGTTCGACACGACGCTTGCGAAAATCGGGCTGTATGCGCTGGTGCATGGTGTGTGTTGGGGCTATTGGAATCTCAACCACGTTGAGATTCTGCGAGCGTACACGGACAAAAATAGCGGGTTCGTGGCGCTGCTGGACGAGCTGACGGGCGAACCGATGGTTGGCGTGCAGTTCTGGCAGATTGGCGACGACAAGCCGCTGATGGCGCGTGTATTCGAGCCGGACGGCGTGACGGTCTACAAAACGCGCGAGAATGCCTCTGATTTGGAGGTTGCGCAGGAAAAACGCGCCTACAAGCGCACATACGCGAGGGACATCACAGGCGAGCGCCTTGTGTCCGAGGAGAATTATAGCGCACTGCCGATTGTTCCGCTGTATGCCAACGACAAGAAGCAGACGGAGCTGACGCTTGCAATCCGTTCAAAAATCGACCTGTACGACATCGTTCTTTCCGACTTTGGCAACAATCTGGAGAAAGCGAACGATGTTTACTGGGTGCTGAATAATTTCGGGGGCAACTTCGACGAGGTTGCGCTGATGCTTGAACAGATTCACCGCCTGAAAGCAATCGCGAACATTTCGGACGGTACGTCATCCAGCACAGTAACGCCGGAAACCTTTGAAGTGCCATATGCCGCGCGTCAAACCGCGCTGGAACTGCTGGAACGGCAGCTTTATCGCGATTATATGGCGCTGGATGTGTCGGAGCTGACGGGCGGCAGCCTGACGAACGTTGCTATCCGGGCAAGCATGGCGAATCTGGACTTGAAGGCGAACGCCTACGAATGGCAGTGCTTTGAGTTCGTACAAAAGTTATTGCGGATTCTGGGCATTGAGACGGAGACAATCCGTTTCAAGCGACAAACAATCGCAAACGAGAGCGAAATCATCCAGAACATCTACACCGCGCAGGGCGATTTGGACAAGGAGACGCGCCTGAAACTTAATCCGATGATTCTGCCGGAGGAAATCGACGACATCATCAAGCGTGGGGAGGAAGAATCGCTTTTGGGCACGCGGATGGCGCAACAGGCAATGCAGCAAACAGGCAAGGAGGAAGAAAATGCTGTATCTGATGGTGATTCTGCAAGTGCTGGCGGCAAATAACGTCATCGTTCCGGACTGGCTTTTGTGCATCGGTTGGTGGCTGGTGGCGGTTCGACTTATCTTGCGCATCCTGATTACATTTTTTGACGCTGGGGAGACGGGCAAGCCGTGACGGACGTGGAGCGCAACGATTTGCGCGAAGCCGCGCTGCAAATGCGCATAAAGTCGATGTACCAAGAGGCGCTTGACATCGCCACGAAGCGCCTGAAAGACTTCTTGCGCAAAAAGCAACAAGTGGACGAAGGCAAGATAAAGCCGCCCGCGTACTACGACACGCCGGAAAAGGTGGAGCAATGGAAAGCGGGTTTTGTCCGTGAACTCATCCGCCAATATCGCGTGGAAGAAGTCATCATGGAGGAAATCTGCAAGGCTGGAAACCGTGCAACCGACGACATCCGCAACACGATGGGCGACGTGTACGCCGATAGCTTAGGCGAGGCGCAAACCGTCATCGAGGCGCAGGCCGACCGCGCGGGTGTAAAGGTGTCGTTCGCGCAGCCGAATAAACGCGAAATCAAGGCGATTTTCGCCGCGAACGAAACAGCATTCACGAAGCTGGCGTACAAGAATTTAGGGCAGAACACCGAAATTCGCCACAAGCTGCAAAACGCGCTGGCGCTGTCTTCCACGCTTGGCGAGGACAGAAAGAAGCTGATGAACCGCATCAGCGACATCACGGGGCAGAGCGAGTGGCAAGCGCGGAGAGTAGCGCAGACAGAGCGGACGCGCTCACAAAGTCAAGCGAGTTACGCCGCGTCGCAGGAGGCAGCAGACCAAGGCGTAACGGTTTACAACAAGTGGTTCTGCCGCTTCCAGAATAGCCGTGAAGCGCATATGGCACGACATGGCAAGATGGCAAAGCAAGGCGAGTGCTTTCCGAACAGCAACATCCGCTTTCCGGGCGACCCGAACGGCAGCGCAGCGGAAACAATCAACTGCTACTGCATGATTATGCCGAAAGTCATCCTGTCCACCGAGTATGTGGACGAAGACGGCAACATCCGAAAGAAGGAAAAGAAATGAGCGGGTTTGCAGACCACACGCCGGAAATCAATCAGAAGCTGGAACAGGCAATGTTTGTTGGGCTTTTGGCGGTTGCGCAAGAAGCTGTCGGCATGGTGCGCGAGAAGATGGTCACTGGATACGAGCATAAGGTCTACGATACCGGCAATCTGGCGCGGAGCATCACCGCCGACATCGACCCGGACAACAACGAAGTAACCATCGGCACAAACGTTGAGTACGCGCATTATGTACACGATGGACACGCCGGGCACGCCGTTTTCTTCCCAAAACTGGGGGATAAAGGCGAGTTCCGCGTCATGCCGGGAGGATACACCCCCGGCAGACCGTTCATGACGGACACATTCGCGGATTCTGCAAACGCGGAACGCCTTGTGGACATTATGGCGGACACAATCAAGCAGAATATGGACTAATTACAGCAATATCAGCGCATGGCAAAGAACCGCCGTGCGCTGTTTGCATATATGCGGAAAGGCAAAGCACCGCATTTCCGCAAACAATCAAAGGCGCAAAGCACCGCGCCCCGAAGCAAAGGAGATTGAATCATGAATATCCTCACTCGGAAAAACCTGAAAGCCCTGAATGTGCCTGATGAAGCGATTGACGCGATTGTGGAAGCCCACAGCGACGCAATCAACGACATCAAGGCGGAGCGTGACAAGTACGCGGAACAGGCGAAGCAGATTGCAGCGCTGACCACGGAGCGCGACACGCTCAAACAGCAGCTTGCCGACGCGAAGAAGAGCGGCGGAGACGCGCAGAAGATTCAGGAGGCGTTCGACGCCTACAAGCAGCAGGTGGAAACGGAAAAGAGAACTGCGACGCTGACAACCGCCGCGAGAAAGCTGCTGACCAGCAAGGGGATGCAGGAGAAACTTGCCGACCTTGTGATGGCAAAGCGCGGACTGGACGGAATCGAACTCGACGACAAGGGCGCAATCAAGGATGGCGACAAACTGATTGACGCGCTCAAGGGCGAATATGGCGACCTTTTCTCCACGCAGCAGCAGCAGGGTACACCTACCACAACCCCGCCGAGCGGCGGCAATGCCACGCACGGCAGCGGACGCGCCGCAGCACTGGCGGCGAAGTACGCGCAAGATATGTATGGCGCAGTTGCGCCGGAAGGAGCTAAGTAATGAGCTTTACCAACAATTCTACCGGGCGTGTGTATCACCCCGGTTATTTTCTTGAGAACGCGGAGGACGCAATCCGCGAAACCAAGCAGATTAAGCAGTCTGGCGCTACCACCGCCGAAAACGGCGCGAAGTACGTCAAGATGGGGACTGTTTACCCCGCGAATGACGGCACTGCCGTCGGCATCGTGTACGAGGACGTGGACGTTACAAGCGGCGATATGCCTGGCAGCGTCGTGACGCGCGGCACGGTTTACGAGAGCCGTCTCCCCGTCGCAATCAACAGCACCGCCAAGAGCGCGCTGACGGCAAAGGGCTTCTACTTCATCGCCGCCGAAGCCGCGACGGTGCGCCCGTACTGACGAAAGGAGAATACTATGCAGATTCCGTCTTTTGAAAACAATATTTTCGGTCTTATTCCCAAGGAGGAGTGGCTGGATGTTGGCTTTAACGTCAGCCGCCCGAATGACCCGGTTGACGCGCTGTTTCCCGACGAATATAGTGAAAATCTCGTGGCTAAGTGGCAGGAGATTGCCAACCAGTACCAGCTTCCCGTGATGGCTGACTTCCACAGCTTTGATAGCCGGACGAACATCGCCACCCGCATCCCCGTCGATACGCACAGCATCGAGAAGGGACTGATTAAAGTAAAGATTAACCAGTCCGAGCGTATGCGTGCGCTGCTGCGTTCCGGCGTGCAGAATGACGCTATGTATGACTACGTTATCCGTGACGGCATCATGCTCGCCGACCAAGTTGTTACGCGAACCAAGGTTGCGAAGAACGAGGTTCTGGCAACCGGCAAGATGACCATCAAGGAGAACGACCTCGACCTGACTATCGACTATGGCGTGAAGCCGGAACAGACGGAATTCACGTTCGATTTCAGCGAGGACGCGGACATCCCGGCACAGATTCAGTTTGTGTCTGACACCGCGCAGGAAGCGGGAACAACGGTTGACACCATCGTTACAAGTCGCAAAGTGCGAAATCAGATGCGTGCAAACCGTGCAATCCAGAAGCGCATCAACGGCACGTTGAGCGAGGGCGCGTATGTGAGCAACGCCGCGCTGGATACGTTCCTTTCCACGGAGTACGGCATCAACCGCGTTATCACTAACGATTTGCAGTACGCCATTGATGGCGGCATCGGTGCGGACGGGCGACCGATTCGCACGACCAAGCGCTATTTCCCGCAGAACAAGATGACGTTCCTCGGCACTGGCAGCGCCATGACGCGCATCGGCGCGGGCTTGTGGGGACAGACCCCGGAAGAAACGGTCAACACCGCGAACACCGGGCTTAACGTCAACCAGTCCGGTCAGCACCGCTATGTGATGGTGTCGCAGTGGGTGGAGAACGACCCCGTTGTGCTGTGGACGCGGGCATCCGGCTTGTTTATGCCGGTTATCTTCAACCCGCAGAGCATCTGGATTGCAACCATCACGGACGCGGCGACGGGACAGTTGACGGTTTCCTCTGCCGCTGGCACGGGCAAGGGCAACACGACGCTGACTGTCAACCCCGCGAAGGAATCAAGCTCCAACCTGTACAAGGTGAAGGCTGGTACGACCGCTCCGACCGCAGCCTATGGGCAGAATGTCCGCACTTGGAGCAACTGGGACGGCACGTCTGACCTTGCGATTGCGACGGGGCAGAAGGTGACGGTTGCGGAATGCACCAGCGACTACCGCGTGATTCGCTCCGGCAGCGCGACGGTGACGGCAGCGACTTAATGGAGGTGGAAACATGGCTGTGACGCTGGAAATGGCAATGCGCGAGTGTAACAACTTTTTCGAGCGCTGCAAGTACACGGGAGAGATTCGCATCTTGGGCGGGAAAATCGTCCCTGACGTAGGTTCGCCCTATGTGTACATCAGCGGCAGCGCGCGGAACGACGGCGTTCACAGCCTTGTTTCTGGCGCAATGGAGGACGCGGCCGGGGAGGAAACTTTCGACGGCACGTTGTGGTTTCTGTACCCGCCGCGCCCGTTTATCGAGATTGCAAAACAGTGCGCGGAGTACGAAACAAAAAACCCGACGGGGGCTTATACAAGCGAATCGTTCGGGCATTACAGCTATTCGCGCGCTACTGGCAGCAACGGCGTTGTAACGTGGCAAGCGGCATTTGCGGACAAACTGCGACCGTATAGGCACATGTATACGGAGGTGGGCTGATGGCGTGGATTGACTTTGGCGAGGATGCTTGCATTGTTGACAAACGCACGGAATCCGACGGCATGGGCGGCGTGACTGTGTCGTGGACAGATGGAGCGTCTATCAAGGCTTGTTTTGTCCGCGAAAGCACCACGGAGGCGAAAATCGCGTATCAAAACGGCATCCGCGAGATTTTCACAATCGTCTTTTCTGATTTGCTAGAGCTTGCGCCAAATGACCGAGTAAAGCGCCTGTCCGACGGCAAGGTTTTCCGCATCACGTCCGATGCGCGGGACATGACAACGCCCAAGCAGAGCGATATGCACTTCCGAGAGGCGGACGCGGAGGTGGTGACTGCGTGATTGACTTGCAGCGGAAACTATACAAGTTTTGGAGCAGCTTCACCTACGAGGGCAAGCCCATCCCTGCATACATCGAGGACGCAGTGCCGGAGGAAGCGTCTTTTCCCTATTTTGCGTTTCAGGTGCAAGAGGGAGACACATTCGGAAAATCTACAATGATTTGCACGCTGTGCTGTCAGGCGGAAAACGGCAGCAACGTCAACTTGCAGCGCGCAGCAATCCTTGACGAGGTTCGCCGCGCTATTCCGCCGGAGGGAACAGCGATTTATTGCGACGACGGCTTTATCACGCTATACCGCAACAATAGCAACTTTTTCCGCCTTGAAGTAGATACGACGCTCAAAAGCGTCTGCTATGGGCGGATTTACTACGAAATCGTGACTTATTACACCTAACAGGAGGTAAAAAAATGACGACTGGGCTTCGGGCAAGCACATTTGAGAATCTGCAACTCAATGCCGGGATGTTTCTTGCTAATTTCGATTATTCCACCGCCACAGACGCGGCGACGCTTGGCGCGCTGCTGAAAACGGAGCGCGAAAAGACAAGCGGCTCTGCGCTGATTGGCGCAACGCGCGGCGGCGGCACGTTCGTCTGCACGCCCAACACGCGCAGCATCGAGGCGGACGGCAAGCGCGAGGAATGGAAAGGCAGCAGCGTCAACGATGGCTGGACTATCAAGCTGACGACTACCCTGCTTGAAATCAATGCCACCAACCTTAAGCGGTCTTTTGGCACTGCCGACGTAACGGACACGGAGAAGAAGCACACCATCAAGATTCGCACCGACATTAAGGACGCGGACTACATTGAGAGTCTTGTCTGGGTGGGCGACACCTCGAAGGGCTATGTGCTGATTGCCATCAAAAACGCGCTGAACACGGCGGGCGCAACGCTGACTTGGACGGACAAGGGCGAGGGCACTATTCCGGTGGAGTTTACCGCGCATCAGGATGGGCTGGAAACCGACGGATATGCACCCTGCGAGGTTATTTTCTTCGACCCCGCCGCCTAATAACACGCGGCAGGGTTCGCGCCCTGCCGCACTTTCGTAAATTTCGAGGAGGAAAACGCATGAATACCGCAACCGCATTTGAGCAGATGGCGAACGCCATTCCGTACATCGACAAGCTGGTAAATAGCAAGGAAATGAAAGCCTTCGTGGAAGAAAAGAGCAAGGGCGACGTTGTCGGGCGCGACATTCTGATGAAGATGCTGCCGATTTTGTACGCCAAGCACCCCAAGGAAACGATGGGCATTCTCGGCGCGATGCACGGCAAGACGGCGGAGGAAGTCGCAGAAATGGACTTCACGGAAACCGCCGCCATGATGGACAAGGACACGCTCGATTCGCTGTTTGCTTTTTTTACCTTTGCGCTTCGTCTGGGGTGCATCATGTAATCCCAGTACTGTACAAATACCGCCCGCAAAACGTTCACGCGCTGGGGGTGCTTCTGGCGCACGAAACGCAGGAGGAAGCAAAACGTTGCTATATGGCTAATATGGCGTGGATGACGGTGCTCGCTATTTCGTCGTTCGGCGGCGCGAATCTGGAAATCCCGTCATACAGCGACGTTTTCGGCGAAGAGAAGCATGAAACAAAGCAAAAAACAGCAGAGGAAATCTGCGACGATATTATAAACGGACTAATGGCGAGGGGAGGTGCAGAAGATGGCGGAAGCATTTGAGTTGTACGCAAGTTTTAAGATTGATACAAGCGGCTACACGCAGGAGCTGAACAAAATCCGGCAGGAAATGGAGCAGTTTCAACAAGAGCTCAACAGCCTTGCTATTCATCCGACGTTTGACGGCGGACGTTTTCGGACGGAATTGCAGCAAGCGCAGCAGCAGTCCACGCAGGCGACGGAAGAAATCAAGCGTTTGCAGCAGCAAATCCAGTCCTTGCAGGAAGCCGCAGAGGATTCGGGGGACGATTCCAAAAACAGCATCACTGGGCTTCTAAAACGCATCGGCATCGTCGGCGAAATTGCAAGCGGACAGTTCCTCGGAAATATGTTTGTGAATGGCGTCAATACCGTTATCGACGGCGTCACAGGTTCAATCAGCGAATCAATCGAACTTGCGTCCGACCTTACGGAGACGCAGAACGTTGTTGATGTGACGTTTGAGGATTCCGCGTCCACCATCAACAAGTGGGCGCAGGAGGCGCTGAACGCCTACGGCATCACGGAAACCAAGGCGAAACAGTATTCGTCTACACTGGGCGCTATGCTGAAATCCATGGGCATTGCCGATGACCAAGTTCTCCAAATGTCAATGGATATGGCGGGTCTGGCGGCGGATATGGCGTCATTCTACAACCTCGACCACGATACGGCATTTGAGAAAATCCGCTCCGGCATCTCCGGGGAAACAGAACCGTTGATTTTAGCGGCTTAACGGAGGAATCCGTTTTGAAACTGCTGGTGAACGCAAGCAAAAGCGGTGTGCATGAAAATGCGCTAACGGTAAAACTCTAAACTTGTTGAAATGTTTGTGGATTTGTGATATAATACCTTTGAGGTGAAAAATTTGAAAGGTGTTATCTATCGCTATAATTCTCCAAGCGGGAAAATCTATGTAGGGCAAACAATGATTCTCGAAAGAAAGCGAATCGACAAGCATAAATTCGAGGCATATACAAAGAAATGTAATACGCCGTTTGGGAATGCGATTCGCAAGTATGGATGGGAAACTATCAGGGCAACATACGCAGTAATTGAGTATGTCGAAGGAACAGACAAGAAGGACTTAAAAGCTAAACTGACGGAACGCGAAAACTATTGGATTCAAGAGCTTGATACATTCGTTCCCAACGGTTACAATGTAAAGCTGACAAATCAGCACACATTAGGCGAGTACCGGAACAAAGAAGCCATGTATAAGAAAATCAGCAACACGCTGAAAGGAAAATACATGAACCAGCCGTCTACGAGCAAACCAGTTATTGATGCAACCACAGGGATAACGTATCCGTCAATCAGCGAAGCAAGCCGCAGCACGGGCATATTCGTTCAATCAATATGCGGAGTGCTTAAAGGCAGATACCTTCACGCGGGCGGGCATCGTTTCTGCTACATAAAGGACGATGGAACACCCGACACGTCAAATCTTCGACAGAAAAGAAGAAAGCAACTGCCAGTGTATTGCCCCGAATTGGATAAATCGTTTGTTTCAGCCTATGAAGCAGCTAAGTATATTGGGCATCCGGACGGGAAAAACAACATACGCACTGCTGCACAGACTGGGAAAAAACGATATGGGTTCTCATGGATTTACAGCAAGCAAGACAATACCGTGCCAAGCCAACAATCATGACGCAGAAATGCGTCTTTTTTGTTGGAAGGTGTAACGACTAATTGTAGCGTCGGGATTAGCACGACGCGAAGTGCCAGCCGCCCCCCGAAAGGGCGAAGAGATAGTCTAATCCCCTACAAAATATCGGGAAACCGAGGGTATAAATGTAAAATCTTTGGGCATCAATATGTCCGTTGCGAACCTGAACGCCTTTGCCCTCGAAAAGGGCATGAATAAGGCGTTTGATAAGATGTCGCAGGCGGAACAGGCGACGTTGCGCTATCAGTATCTTCTGGAAGCCACGAAGGACGCGCAGGGCGACTTCGCGCGAACCGGGGACAGCTTCTCAAATGAGATGCGCAAGCTGCAAACGAACCTCGACCGCATCAAGACGGAGTTCGGCAAGGGTCTGCTGGGCGTTGTAACGCCCGCGATTTCGCTGCTCAACAACGTGCTGTCGGATAAGTCATACCAGTACACCACAGCCGAAAAAATCATGCAAGAACGGGACGAATCAATATACGACGCAAAGGCGACCTATGCGCAGTCGCTCACAATCGTTAATTCCATGCGCAACATGGAGCAGGAGAGCGGCAAAGCTGTAAAGGCAACGAAAGCGTGGCAGGAAGCCCTCGAAAACCTTAAAAACGTTATGCCGGGACTTTCGCAATACGTTGATTTAACCTCTGACGCCATTATGGGCAACACAGAGAGAATTAAACAGTATGTGGATACCGTGAATGGCGTGTCGCTGTATGGTGCACATGATACCGCCGTTACCGATGCACAAGCAGCAGTTAATGAAACGGAAAAACAGCTTGAATCCCTATATGCACGCAGAGATTATCTAAACTCGCTAATTGTGGGGTCTAATGCTGAAGAAGTAAAAGCAGCATATCATGATGTGGTAGAAAATGCCTATCAGTCCTTTGTCCGCACAATGGCTGAAACAAATGCCAACTATACGTTTGCCAATACATTTGACGAATTTTTTGCATCGCAATATGATGAAGTCGACAGGGCGATTCGCGGGGTTGGAGATTCTTCCATAAATCTCTTCGATTTCGGAGACATGCAAGCTGCGGCGTGGAGCAAGCTCACAGAAGCAATGAGCTTGCAAACATTCGATAGCAGCGCCGCCGCCGGAGAGTTGGAAGACGTCAATAGGCAAATCGAAGAAACTAACGATAAACTGAGCGAGAATCAGACCGCGCTTGCAAGGGCAACAGCGGAATGGGAAGCGTACAAACGTGCACACCCGGAAGCCGAAAAACAGGTAAAATTCAACGAAGCCATCGAGGACGAGAAGAAAGCCCTCGAAGACCTTGAGACCGCGCTGAAAGACGTTGACACCTACCGCGCGGACACGCTGAAAAAGGCGCAGGAAGCCTACAAGGGCGTTGCGTCTGGCATGGGCTACATGGTAACGCACACGCAGGAGGAAATGAAGAAGCTCCTCGATACCGATTACAGCAAGGAAAATGTGCTTAGTTGGTACGGCACGAATGCAGATGCGCTACACGCCTACAATGATGCTTTGCAGCAAGCCGAAGCGTCTGGCGTTGACGTTGGCATCTTGTCAGGGCTTACTACATACTCCCGCGATAACGATGCGTACCTTTCGCGTCTGCTGAACCTAACGCCGGAAGAAATCAAGCAGCTAAATGCAGACTACCAGCGCGCCCGCGACGAAGAAAACGCGATGGCGGAAACCAAAACGCGGTATACGCTGGCGGACGATGAGACGTATCAGGCGATGCTGGAAACCGTGCAAAAGTCGCTCGAAGCGTTTGAGCAAAAGGACGCAATCGCGGCATACATGGCGGAAAATAACAGCGCGGTTTTGGCTGGCATCAACACAATGCGCGCGACGCTGGAAGCAAAAATTCCGGGCATCAATGCGCTTCTCGAACAGTTGGGGTTCAAGCAAATTGATTACGAACTGAAAGATAAGCCGTGGATATCCGATTTCTTCGTTCGCGGAGATGCTGACCAGCGAGAAGAAGATATTGCGCACGAAAAAACAGCCCCGACGCTAAAAGAGCAAGCGCAAGCACGCCGCGCCCGCGAACAGGCACGAGCGCGAAGCGGCTATGCGGACATGATTGAAGATGGGCTAATGCCCGACGACATCAAAGCCCGCGCGCAGCGGTGGAATCGGCTCGTCGAAATAAAGACGCAGGAAATGAACGACATCGTTGATATTTTGGAACAGCGCATGGAGGAAAACCAGCGTCAGCGTGAAGAGGAAGAGGCGGCAAGAGCAGCGAAGGAAGCAAGAGACAACGCATTGCCCAAAACGTGGTCTGACTTGTCTCCCATCATTTCGACGGATGAGTTCAAAAACGCCGAATCCTACGCACCTGTCTCAAATGAAAAAACAAACATCTTTGCATTGCCGCAAACGAATAAACAAGAGGGTTCGCATTTTGAGACATTCGACGAGTACCGGACACGCACAATGCTCGAAAATAGCCGTGTAATGCAAGACACGATTAACAGCATGGTTGAGACATTCAAAACGACAACGCAGCAGAGCCAAACGACGCAGGAAGTCACGATTTCAAATCCGCAAGACCTTGCGGCGTACTTGCAGCAACCTGTCACGGTTGTTAATAATTTCTCCGTTGACGGGACATCCGTTGCAACCGTCATCGCGCCTATCGTAAATAAAACAATCGGCAGGGGCATCCGTGGAAATCTGATGGAGGTGGCGCGATAAATGGTAACACGATACCGCGCATGGATGGGGGAGGAAGCGCTGGAAGACCTCGACCCGTCCATTATCATCATCGACATTTCGGAGGACGCGCCTAAGGAAGCAGTGACAACCGAAGCACGCCCGGGCGGGGGGATGTACCTCACCGGGCAGCTTCGGCAGTCCATCACGGTAACAATCGCCGTGGAAATCCACGAAGCAAACACCATCCACAGGCAGCTTGTCCTCGGTAAAATCATGCGCTGGGGCAGCGGTGGACAGTACCTGCGCACGTCATACCGCCCGGAACAGCGGTTATACATCGACAGCATCGAGGCAGCGAGTGTTTCCGCGCTCAAATGGACGGACACGCTTGCAATCAAGCTGACGGCATATCAGCGTCCGTGGTGGGAGGAAGCAACTGTTTCCAAAATGGAAACAGTTGAAGTAAGCAAAAGTGGCATCCTGACGGTTTACAACCGCGGGGAAATGCCTTGTCCGCTGGAAGCCGTTTTTGTGGCAATCGACCCGCTGACAAACGTTGCAATCAGTTGCGGAAGCGAAAAAATCGTGCTGACGAATATCAGCGTGAAAACGGGCGAGGAAATCCGCATAGCACACGACGACAACGGCATCCAGCAAATCACGGCAGCGGGGACATCCGCGATGGGCAACCGAAACGGACAGTCTGCCGATGAAATCACGCTAAAGCCCGGAATTAACAAGGTGTCGTTTAGCGGCGACGGGCTTTTGTCGCTGACGGTCACGGCGAGGGGGCGGAAATATTAACTACAAAGCATATGGCACACCGCAGGAAGTAACCTTAACGTCCAAAATAAAATGTCGTGTTGTGGTAAACCCTAATGTGGAAAATCCAACTGGTTGGGATATAGAGAAAGGCTATCCAACAATCGGTAGGAAAAAGGTTACTTTTCCGGTTGTTCTTCCAGCCGACGCAGTAATCACATCCGCACGAGTACACGCGGATTTTCGGCGCGACCTTTGGGGCAATCAACAAAAGCAGGACGTAAACGACGTCCATGTTGACGAGGCTGGATTTTCGTCCATCACGCTTCCAGACGGAGCAAGTACAACATCGTTTGTTGCAATACTCTCTTTCCAAATGTGGAAAAAGATTTACACAGACAGCGACGAACGAACGTTTAACGTAGACGTCCGCGACATCTACCTCACAATCGACTATGTTTCCGGCATCATCCCCGACCCAGACGCAAGCAAGGCATACACCAACAATGTGCGTTTGCCGCGTCTGCTGGACAAAAATCTGCGAGAAATCAAGCGCTTGCGCCCCTCTTCGCTATCTCTATCGCTAACAATCGACGACATTTCTACCGCGAGTATGACGCTCGTTGACGGTACATGGATGGACGTAACGCAGTTTGTGGAGCTGTACCACATCGGCGGCAGCGTCGGCATCTTCCGCTTGCGCTCGGACACGCAGACTTACAGAAATTACGCAACGCAGGAAGTCAACCTCGACCACGCCATTTCTACGCTGATGGACGGGCTTCTGCCGGAGCAGCTCAAAATAGGCAGTGCATCCGTTGACGCGGTTGATGTGCTGGCACAGCTTCTCACCTACCAGCCGGAAACGCGCTGGCAGATGGGAACGTGCGAGTTATCGCAACACCTCACATACGATTTCGACGCGGGAACAAACATCTGGACAGCAATCAACAACGTCAAGAACTTGTCGCCCGCAGAAATGATGTGGCAGTACGACTTTTCCACCCATCCGTGGACGCTCAACCTTGTTAATATGCCAAACACCGTCTCCTGCGAAGCGCGTTTTAACGGCGCGCTGACCAGCGCAACGGTAAGCACCGACCGCGACGACCTTGTGACCCGGATGTACGCATACGGCAAAAACGGCATCACCGTTGGCACGGTAAACGATGGAAAGGACTACATCGACGCGGACACCATCGACGAGTGGGGCATCGTGTGCGGCAAATACTCCGATAACAGCATCACGGACAAAGAGACGCTGTTGGAAAACGCAAAGAAGGAACTGGCGAAAAAGAAAACCCCGCCGATTTCCATCGACGTTTCCCTTGTGGAGCTTTCCGCCATAACAGGATTACCCTACGACCATTTCCGGCTGGGGAGCATCTGCCGCGTTGCAATGCCTAAATTCGGGCGCTGCTACGATGAGCGCATTCTGACACTTAACGCGGATAACGTGCTGCTTGAGCCACAAAAGGTACAAGTAACCATGTCAACGGAGGGCAAGAGCGTCAGCGGCATCATCGAGGCGCTGGGCGGCAAGAGTGGACTTATTTCCGCCGGAACGGAATAAGGAGGACGCATGAATGAGTTAAATTATACTTGCAACTTGTCTGCTGGGTTGCGGATGACACCGCTCAAAGCGGCGCTCGTGCAAGGCGAAGCGAACGCCCACACGCTGAAAATCGCGTTTGAGAAGGACGGCGCGCCGTACAGCATGGATTCGGGCGCAACGATTGTCGGCAGCTTTATCAGGCTGGACAGCGTCGCAAGCACGGACGATAACCCGACGATTCTTCTCCAAGGCGCGGTTAGCGACGGCATGGCATCCGTGACGCTTTCCGCTGCTTGCTATGCTGTTGTTGGGCGTTTCCGCCTGATGGTCACGGCAACGGTCGGCGAGGACACGACGGCTATCTTGTGGCTTGAGGGGCGCGTCGCGGCGGGGGCAACCGGGACAGTGTACGACCCGGATAACGTCATCCCCGACATTACAACGGTGCTTGCAAAGGTGCAAGATTGCACAAACGCAGCGGCAAGCGCGAATGCAGCGGCAGAAAGCGCAACATCCGCAGCGCAGCAGTTTCTGGGGAAGTACATCACGGATGAGGAAAAATTGTTACTGCTGGAACTGCTGCAAATGGCGGCATATCGCTCAAACACCGCCGCGCAAAATTATAGCAAGCTATACGCAGCGTGGAAGGACGATGTATCAGCGCTTGAGGCACAGCGTCCGCGAATCGTCAGCGTTGAGGCGGACAAAACGACAATCGCCGTCGGCGAGAGCGTGACATTCACGGTGACGCAGAAGAACGCGGCATCAATCCGTTTCCTTGTGGACGGCACAGTAAACGAACGAATCTATGACGTTCAGCAGGAAACGATAACGTTCACAAAGCAGTTTCAATCTACCGGGAGCGGAACGCGGATTGTTGCATTCCAGGCGGTTGACGCGAGCAGCAACGTCGGACTGGAATCGGATAGTATCATCATCACAATTAAGGAGGCGGCACAAAATGGCGTGGAATCTAATCCGCAGGAATAACGGCGAGACTATCCACACGGACTATGTTGAGTGGATGTTGGATAGCGCCGCCGACATCTCCAACGGCACAGAGCCGGGGAAGTCTGGAAGCATCGGCAGTCTGGCGTACACCGCCGGATTTGGGTCGATGTGGCAGAAGGACGCGCAGGGCGCGTGGGTGAAGCTGGGAGGTGGCATGAATGGTTGACGCAAGCACGCTTGGTGTGATTCTGGCGCTGTATGGCGCAGACGTGAATGGCGAGATTCCTACGGTGCTGGTGACGGACAAGACGCTGACGCTGGAAAACCGCGCGGCTGACGCGAAATCTGCTGGCGACGCTATCCGCGCGGTTACAAATACCGCTAACACGCTTTCCGCGCGCGCGAATGTTTTGTCTGGCAGTGTGTCCGGCGCGGCGATTACTGCGACGGATTCTTTTGCCGCGCCTTTTGTCGGTCTGCGCATCTGCGGCAAAAGCACGCAGGACGGTACGCCACTCCCGAGCGCGCCCGTACCGATTGTCAGCGCGGGTGACGGCGGAACGGTGGTGGTCACGGTGTCGGACGGCGCGAACGAATCGCAGACGCTGACGCTGCAAACGCCGAATGCGCTGCCGGGCATCCCGGTTTCCTCCGGCGGGAACTACACGGACGAGAACGGGCAGCAGTGGGTGTGCGATGAGGTGGACTTGGCGCGCGGGGTGCGCGTGCAGCGCATCACCAAAATCAAGGTGACGTCTTCGCTCAACTGGCAGATGTCTGGACAAAAGGTTGATAGATACTTTGCGTGGTTCGCTGGCACTTCTGCGACAAATGTTCTTTGTACGCACTTTTCCACCACGGTAGGTTCGGAAGTCATCGGCGGCGCTATCGCCAATCAAAACAACCTCATCGGCTTTGCATACGCACAAAAAGGCGCATCAACACTTGATGAGTTCAAAGCATTCCTCGACGCGAACGAGGTATATGTTTGGACATCGCTTGCAGAACCCGTCGAAACCGCCCTTTCCGCTGCTGAAATTGCCGCGTACAAGGCGCTGACCACCTACGCCCCGACGACCAGCATCAGCGTTACTGATGGCGCTGGCGCAGAAATGAAGTATCAGCGTGACGTAAACATTGTAATCAAAAATCTTGAGGATGCGATTGCATCCATGACGCAAAATTAAGGGGGTATCTTTATGGCAATCAATAGTAAGGCACGGCATGATTTGACGCTGCGCGCGATTAAGCGCGAGATTTCCGCTGGGCGCGACGTGGCATTCTGGCTCGATAAGGCTTATGCCCACCTCGATAACGGTCTGTTTGGCGAGAACGACATCGCCGAAATTGAGACGTTGGCACAGGCGTACTATGATTCGCTGGACGCAGCGGAAAATGAGGGAGAAAACGCAATCTAAGTTGCAATTAAGTTGTAAGCAAGTTGCAATCTCGACTTTTAGCACTGCACAAATGCCGAAAAATCGGCATTTTTTAAGTTGCACGCAAGTTGCAAGTTAGTACAAGTTAGTACCAAGTTAGTACCAAGTTTGAGGAGGTGTCATCATGCCCAAAATCGCAGTATCCGCCATTCTGGGCGACTTCCAGCGGATGCTTGACGAGCACTGGAAGTATACGGCTGGCGCAGCGGAGACGGGAAACGTTGACTGCTCCGGCGCGTTTGTCTGGTCATACCGTCAGCACGGGCAGAGCATCTACCACGGCAGCAACCGCATTGCGCGGACGGAAATTGTTGAGCTTGTCCCAATCTCCGCCGCAAAGCCCGGAATGGCAGTTTTTAAGTGCCGGAATCCTGGTGATTCGCGGTATGCCTTGCCGTCTGGCTACAAACAGGGCGGCAAATACTACAACGGCGATTTGAGGGACTTTTACCACATCGGACTGATGGGGAAGGACGGCAAGGTTCTCAATGCGCAGAGCAGCGCAACGGGCTTCGTCGCTTCACCCGTCAAATCGTGGACGTGCGCAGGACACCTCAAAAAAGTCGAATACAAGGAGGATACACCAATGGTGGATGATAGCAACGATGTTATCTGCGTTGGACGTGTGACAGCGCAGAGCGGCAGCACGGTCAACCTTCGCGCAGAGCCGAGCAAATCCGCAAAGGTGCTGGAAAAAGTAAAAATCGGCACGACTGTCAACGTCATCGGGAATAGTGGCGGATGGCTTCACGTCGAGACGGAGACGAATCAGGGCTACATGATGGCGGAGTTTGTCGATGTGGGTATTTCCAAAACGGAAACACCCACGCTTGACGAACTTGCGGAACGCGTCGAGAAGTTGGAAGCCCGCGTCACAGCGCTGGAAGGCGGGGTAGGTTGAGATGGAAAACATCACCGCCGATAAACTGATTCTGGCGCTGGGCGTGATTCTCGTCCTGCTGGGAGCATACAATACATTTTACACCGCGCGAAAAAATGTGAGGGACGAACGCAAGCGCCAGGAGCAGCCAACAAACGCGCTTGCATCCAGCGTATCAGACATCAATCGCAAGCTGGACACAGACAAGCGCCGCCTTGATGGGCACGAAGAGCGCATCGGCGGCTTGCGTGACGGACTGATGGTAACGTGCGCCGGAGTACAGGCACTTTTGGAACATGAGTTACACAACGGCAACGCCGACGAAATGACGGCGGCAAGCAGGGAAATTGATAATTGGTTGAGGGGCAATGCCCTAAAGGGAGGAAATGCAAAATGAGTGAGAATTTGAAGCGCAAACTGACAAGCCGCAAGTTCTGGGCGGCAGTTGTATCCTTTGTGACCATGCTAACTATGGCGTTCGGCGTGGCGGATGAAACCGCAACACAAGTCGGCAGCATCATCATGGCGGGTGCTACGGTCATCGCCTACATCATCGGCGAGGGCATGACGGACGCAGCTGCGGTCGCGGATGGCAAGGATAAACCAAAGGAGTAACACATGAGCCGCGAAGTCGTATGGACAAAAGCGGTTGTTGATGCTTTTGTGGATGAAGCCTGTTTGTCCGATGAAGAAGAACTGATTATCAGGTCGCGGGCGAAAGGCTGGACACGAACAAAGCAATCAATGCAGTACAATATGAGCATTCGCAAGATTGACTATATTATACACACGCTGAAAACCAAGTACGACGAAGCGCAGAAATACTCCGAGATTTTACCCAAGCGGAATACAAAGAAAGCCGGGACGTAATGTCCCGGTTTTTTTTGTTGTGCACTATTCTTGCGCCTGACGCTTGCACTCAGCTATTATGGCGCGAGAATTTCTCCACTGGTTGTGTACTGCCATTGCAAATATATTTCTTTGTTTTTGCCGAGGATAAGGACACCTGCAAGCGCCTTATTGTGTACATCCGCACACCAAGCACCAATCTCTCTGCCTAAATAATATGGGTAGCCGTCAATGCGCTTTATGTAGTGTTCTGGATTCTTCTTGATAAATGCCTCGAACAAAGCATATACTTCTTCGCGCGTAAAATCTTCTTCGCAATAGTCAAGGTACATGTTTTCCATGCTCTCTTCTCCTTTTGCTTAATTGTGGGGTTGACAAACTAAAAATGATGTGGTACAATCACGGTGTCACCTGTTTCGGCAGGTGTGGAATTGAAACAATGTGAGTATCATCATTGGTTCAGGGGAAAAGCATCAGCTTCGGCGGATGCTTTTTTCTTTGCTCTGCATCGTCTGATGCGTTTTGCGTTTGCGCTGTCCGGGGCAAGGCAATATCCGCCTTTGCTATACGGCAGATGGGAGCGAATCGTGTTTGGCGCTACGCCAAATTTCCGCGCTGCATCTTCCGGGCTATCGCCTGCGTCGATTGCGGCAGCTATGGCGGCATCGTAGTCGCTCAAAATGCCGTTGTCGATTAGAATTCTGCGAACGCGGTATTCGGACAAGCCCAATTCACGGGCGACTTGCTTTCTGGAATGCATTTTGTTGTATAGCCCGATGATGTAGGCTATATCTTGAATAGTGAGCTGCTGCATGGGGCTTCCTCCTTAGTCCCAAACGTGTTCATCGCAATAATCCGTCCACTCTTTTTCCATGTCGGCGATAACTTGTGTGTAGTCTTCGCCGTCGATGATGCGTTCACGCGCCTTGCGCCCGGCAGAGCACTTCGCAACGTTGCTTGCGCGCGAATAGTCTTCTGCTTGCAGCATGGCAGCAGCTTTCGGGTATTTCTCGCAAAGCTCGGTGGTGCTGACGGCGGGCTTCGTCGGCATCCGCCCTTCTCCGTCGGCTATCACCTTATCGTAGATGTAGTGGTACTTGTCCCACGCGCTACGAGCTTCCTCAATCTCCTTGATTCCGGGGATGGCATCGCGGCGTGCTTCGCGTTCCGAGCGGATGCGGTCGGCTTCTGCGCGCGCTGCGTCGCGTTCCGCCTTTTCTTCCAGCAGAATCGTTTTGATTTCATCCAGAACAGCGGGTTCGGGGCGCTTCATCGTTTTCTTCAAGCCGCTTATGCGCATCCTTCCGGCGTTTTCTCCGTCGGTGACGATGGAAAACTCAAACCGGTGGTCGTCATAGAGCTTTCTGGCAGAAGCTGACAGCTTTGCGTAGTTTTCGGGCTTCATTTCCTTACCTCTTTCTGTCTGGGGCTTTTATTTTGTACCGCCCTCCTGACACTATTATTATATCACAAGATATATACTTTGTCAATATCTTTTTAGGGTTTTCCGCAAGTTTTTTTGCATCTTTCACTCTTATTCCTTCCGCACTCTTTCCTCCAGCCACTCCGAGATGGCAAGCCGAATGACAGCAGAATCGTTCAGGCTTAACTTTTTTGCTACGTCCTTAATCTGCGCATTCTGCTCTTTCGTCAGAATGATGCACTTTGCAACCTTGTTTCCGTTTTCGCTAATCATCTGTTACTCCTCCTTTCTGGTGCTGCCGTAAATCGGCTTGCACCAGTTTCCCATGTTTCCAACTACCACCTGCGGCAAGTACGCGCCTGTGGTGCGGTCGTAGTGCATCAGCGTCAGCTCAATGCCGCGATACACGCAGCCGCGGATAACCGCCGCCACGCAAGCAGTTAACCCAGTTACATAGACTACCAGCGGACGGTCACCCGTTACGACCTCGATGTCTGACATCTCGTTGTCGTTAAAACGGGTTCCGTAATTTGACAAATGAGTCCCCACACGATTGTCCAGGAACGCGTCAACCGTCCGCGACATAGCGCGGAAGTCTGTGGGGTCAACCTCCGTCGGGAAGATAAACTCCCCAACGGGCATGTCGTGCCGCCCGGCGCAAAGACCGACGACGACGGCATTGTCCGGGATGTGAAAAGTAAAGTTAAAGTTAGTCATAATTCCCTCTCGCTTTCTGCCCTCGTAACCTCCGGGGCGGGGTAGTTGCATCAGTCTGCCAGCACTTCGCCACTTGTGGTGTGCGTCCATTCCAGCGCGATTTCTTTATTTGCGCCGAGAACGAGAACGCCATATAGCGCACGATTATGCACATCAGCGCACCATGCACCAAGCGTTCCGCCGCAATAGTAGGGATAGCCGTCGGTGCGCTTGATATGGTGCTCCGGGTGCTTCTGGATGTACGCAGCAAACAGGGATGCGGCTTCGTCGCGCGTGAAGATTTCTTCACAGTAATCAAGTTCCATTTCGTCCAACATTTTTTATCCTCCTGCTTATTCTTTTTAGTAGCTCGTCAGCGCGTCGATGATTTCTCGCGCTTCGCTGCTATGCAGCACAGTCCATGCTGCATGATTTTCGTAATCGTAGGGCGTGCTGTTTGCCCTTTTCTCTATCCATGCTGTGACGGACAGTCCTTCTTTTTTGGCTTCTGCCTCGCATTGTTTCCGTCCTTTGAATTGCTCAAAGAGACAATTATGCATGAAGCGAATATATTCAGCGGACCTCACAATGTATTTGTTCCGCAAGTCACTCGCGTACTTGACTTGCTTCTCCGATTTTCCGACGATTTCTGGGAGATGCAGTTCTTCAATCAGAGCCTCCGCCTTCGCCGCGTCCTTCTCCTGCTTTTCCTTCTGCCAGCAATCGGGGCAGACGGTGCAGTTCTCTTCTGCCCACTCCTTCCACTCGTCCGCCATTTTGCGGTTAGGGCGGAACTGTACCTTTTCAAACTTCGCGCCGCACTTGTTGCATTTGCATTCTGCGATTGCTCTTGCCATACTCGTTACCTCTTTCTGTCCGGGGGCTTTTATTTTGTACCTCCCCTTGACACTATGTATTATATCACAAGATATATACCCTGTCAATACCTTTTTGAGATTTTTCGCAAGTTTTTTTGCAACTTTCAAGCGTTTTGTCTGCATTTCCCAACCGTCTGAATCGCCTATACTATAATCAGTAGGAGGTGGTGCGGTGTATATCCACTACAACCCTAATCCGCGCGGCTTGCGCGTCGGGGATTGCGCTGTCCGCGCAGCATCCAAGGCGGCAGGGGAGACGTGGGGCAGCACCTATGCGTCGCTCTGTGCGCTGGGCTATGACTGCGGAGATATGCCTAACGCCAACCACGTCTGGGGACGGTACTTGCATGAGCGCGGATTCTCGCGCCACGCACTGCCGGATACTTGCCCAATCTGCTACACTGTCGCGGATTTCTGCCGTGAACATCCGCGCGGGGTGTACGTCCTCGGCATCGGCGACCACGTTGTGTGTGCCGTAGACGGGGACTGGTACGACGCATGGGATAGCGGCGCTGAAATACCAGCGTATTATTGGGAGAGGGAGGATTGATGTATGGCGTATGGTTATCCACAATATTATCCACAGATTCCGTATTATAACGCGCAGCAGACGGCGATGCCCGACCAGCTTGCGCAGCTTCGAGCAGCACAGCAGCCGATGATGCAGCAGCCAGCGCAGCCATCAAGCAACGGACTGATTTGGGTGCAGGGTGAAGCCGGAGCGAAGAGCTACCTTGTCGCCAACGGTTCGAGCGTGCTGCTGATGGACAGCGAGAAGCAGACGTTTTATATCAAGTCGGCGGACGCGGCAGGAATGCCATCCATGCGCACGTTTGACTACACGGAGCGCAACGCATCCGTAAAGCCATCCAGCAGCGCGCAGGACGCGCCGGAGTATGTAACGCGGGACGAACTCAACACGCTTACAAAGCGCCTTGAAGCGCTGGAAGGGCGCAAGAAGAAGGGGGTAACGCAGGATGAACCCACTGTTTAATGCACTTGGCGGCGGGCAGATGCCCGGAGCGCTGGGAAATTTCCAGCAGATGATGCAGCAGTTTCAGCAGTTCCGAGCGACGTTTCAAGGCGACCCGGAACAGGAGGTTCGCAAGCTGATTGCATCCGGCAAAATCTCGCAAAACCAGCTTAACCAGCTTCAACAGGCGGCGCAAATGTTTCAATCGTTCCTCGGTTCTTAACTTTGGCTATCATTGTTGCGCAACAATTTAGCATACACTTCAAATTCCGAAAGGAGAAAAACAATGAGCATGACTTCGGAACTCTCCGCGTCTGACGTGGCTCTGCTTTCCGGGCGGAACAGCAACCAGAACGGCGACGGCTTCTTCGGTGGCAATGGCGCATACTGGATTATCATCCTTTTCCTCTTCGTTTTCTGCGGCTGGGGCAATAACGGATGGGGCGGCTTTGGCAATCGCAACGGTGGACAGGGTTCTGTCATGGACGGTTACGTCCTCACCTCCGACTTCGCCAATATCGAGCGGAAAATCGACAACGTGAACAGCGGCTTGTGTGATGGATTCTATGCACAGGCGCAACTTACCAATGGCGTACAGATGCAGATGGCTAACGGCTTCGCTCAGGCGGAACTCTCGCGCGCCAATCAGCAGACCGCGCTGATGCAGCAGCTTAACGCGATGCAGGCACAGGCGGCGGATTGCTGCTGCAAGACGCAGACGGCAATCCAGGGCGTGAACTACAACCTTGCCACTCAGGCTTGCGACACTCGCAACACCATTCAGAGCGGCGTTCGCGACATTTTGGACAACGCCAACGCTAACGCTCGAGCGGTGATTGACGCACTGACCGCACAGCGCATCGAGGCGAAGGACGAGAAGATTGCGGCGCAGAATCAGCAGATTTTCGGCTTGCAGCTTGCCGCGTCTCAGGCAGCACAAAACCAGTACCTCGTGAATACGATTCGTCCTTGCCCTGTTCCGGCGTACACGGTAGCCAATCCGTTCTGCTGCAATCAGGCGCAGTATTGCGCTGGTTAAGCTCCAGACAGCTTCCTGCCTGCGCAGGATGAGCCGATAACGGCAACTGAAAAAGCGACGGGGCGTTGATTGATTCGCGCCCTGCCGCTGAAAGGAGAAAAATCATGGCTGAATATACTGCGGCGGCGGCTCAAACCGTCGCCAATGGCAACAACGTCCTTTTTACTGCCACGCCCGTTTGCGCTACGCGGTGCATCGTCCATCGTGAAGGCTCTGGCATCGTAACGCTGCGGGGAATTACCAACGGACAGTGCCGCGCACGTTTCCGCGTCAACTTTGGTGGCAATATCGCCATTCCGACGGGCGGCACTGCCGGAGCTATCTCTGTTGCGCTTGCAATCGCAGGGGAGGCGCTTCCGGCTTCTACCGCCATCGTCACCCCTGCTGCGGCGGCGCAGTACCAGAACGTCAGCATTGATACCTTTGTGGACGTTCCGGCGGGGTGCTGCACAACCATCAGCGTCAAAAATACCGCTGGCGTGGATATTGACGTGCAGAACGCCAACCTGATTGTCACGCGGGTTGCGTGAGGAAAGGAGAAACGCAATGAAATATCTTCACGAACTTAAAGAAAAACTCTGCGAAGAGCTGCAAGAGATTGCGGAGAAGCAGGACATGTCTGCTGGCGACCTCGAAGCCGTTCACAAGCTGACAGACACCATCAAAAATATCGACAAGATTGAGATGCTGGAAGCGGACGGGTACAGCAATCACGGCGGCGACTGGGAAGCGCGGGGCAGTTATGACGGTATGTACCGCGATGACCGATATAGCCGCCGCGGACGCGATATGCGCGGGCGGTACAGCCGCCACGACGGCACGGACAAGCGACTGATGGACGAGCTGGAAGAGCTGATGCGTACCATCGAGCCGGGAAAGCGTGACGTGATTCGGCGGGCGCTGGAAGAACTGAAAGAAGCATAACGGAAAGGGGCTGGCTGCGTGGTTACGCTAACGTGGATTGATGGGCAGATTGAGAAGGCAATCGAGGAGGGCAACAATCCGCAGAACATCCGCGATTTGGCGGCGCTGATTACAGTGCGTGAGTACCTCGCCACGCGGTCAGCCCCGAAAGCCGATGCACAGAGTGTGCAGGAATCCGCCGATGACAAGAAACGCCGGGATGCGGTTGTCCTCATGACGCACAGCGCGGACTTGGACACAGTGCCGACAATCCAGCAGGTGGAGACGGCGCTTCATTCCATCAGCGTCAACACGCCGGAGGAACGAAAGCGTGTGCAGGACGCGAAGAAGTGGGCACAGATTATCTCGCAAAAAAACGCCTGACAAGCCGATTAGAAACGCTTATAATAGGTATGTACTGGTATCTTCCTTTATCCATTCCCCCTCATGCGTTGCCAGAGCATGAGGGGATTTTTTGACCCCCGTTTTGACTACTTCGCACGACGGAAAGAGGGTCAAAATTGCGAATTTGGGAATTGCGCATTTCGGCTGATTGTGCTGCACTCAAGTATTATCAAGGGATTGCAGCGGGTGAAAAAATGCAGTCGTAAAAATACCACTTCTTCATGGGGGAAAATCCTCCTCTTTTTGTTTGATCAATGAAAAAGAAATGAC